>Ga0316596_1000140_pt1 | contig 9866 bp, 21 predicted proteins | sample S_170502SBrCrA_R_FD_207793 | JGI IMG/M metagenome (GOLD analysis project Ga0316596, IMG submission 207793) | Metatranscriptome of rhizosphere microbial communities from salt marsh grasses in Alabama, United States - S_170502SBrCrA (Metagenome... | ecosystem: Host-associated > Plants > Roots >... | reverse complement strand
GGGCACCGAGATGGTCATGCCCGGTGACAACACCAACATGAAGGTCGACATGATCCAGCCGATCGCGATGGAGGAGGGCCTGCGCTTCGCCATCCGCGAGGGCGGCCGCACCGTCGGCGCCGGTCGGGTCACGAAGATCATCAAGTAAGTCCGATCCCGCGCGGTGGGGCGTGGCGGCACAGCGCCGGCGCGCCCCACCGAGGCGGACCGAAGGCAGCCAGGAACAACCGGCCGGCGACGGCCACCCGAAGAGTAAGGACAGGCGAAGCCATCATGGCGGGACAGAAGATCCGCATCAGGCTCAAGGCATACGACCACGAGGTCATCGACAGCTCGGCGCGCAAGATCGTCGAGACGGTGACGCGTACTGGTGCGCAGGTTGCCGGCCCGGTGCCGCTGCCGACGGAGAAGAACGTCTACTGCGTCATCCGTTCGCCCCACAAGTACAAGGACAGCCGCGAGCACTTCGAGATGCGCACCCACAAGCGGCTGATCGACATCATCGACCCCACGCCGAAGACGGTCGACTCGCTGATGCGCCTCGACCTGCCGGCGGGCGTCGACATCGAGATCAAGCTGTGAAGGACGTCGAGGGTATGGGTACCAACATCAAGGGCATCCTGGGCGAGAAGCTCGGCATGACCCAGGTCTGGGACGACGCCAACCGCGTCGTGCCGGTCACGGTGGTCAAGGCCGGCCCGTGCGTGGTGACGCAGGTCCGCACCCCCGAGGTGGACGGCTATGAGGCCGTCCAGATCGGGTTCGGGGCGATCGATCCGCGCAAGGTGACCAAGCCGCAGGCCGGGCACTTCGCCAAGGCCGCGGTCACCCCGCGCCGGCACCTGGTCGAGATCCGCACCGCCGACGCCACCAGCTACACGCTGGGCCAGGAGATCAGTGCCGAGGTCTTCGCCCCCGGCCAGAGGGTCGACGTCGTCGGCACCACCAAGGGCAAGGGCTTCGCCGGCGTCATGAAGCGCCACGGCTTCGCCGGCGTCGGCGCCAGCCACGGCGCCCACCGCAACCACCGCAAGCCGGGCTCGATCGGCGCCTGCGCCACGCCGGGCCGCGTGTTCAAGGGCGTGCGCATGGCCGGCCGGATGGGCGCCGTGCGCCAGACCACGCAGGGCCTGACCGTCCACGCCGTGGACTCCGAGAACGGCCTGCTCCTGATCAAGGGCGCCGTGCCGGGTCCCAAGGGCGGCCTGGTCTTCGTCCGCACCGCAGCGAAGGGGGCATGACGATGGCGAGCATCGATGTGCTGACCCCCGCGGGCGCCACCGCCGGTTCGGTGGAGCTTCCCGCCGAGGTCTTCGACGTGCAGGTCAACGTGCCGCTGATCCACCAGGTCGTGGTGGCCCAGCTGGCCGCCGCGCGCCAGGGCACGCATGACACCAAGACCCGCGGCGAGGTCCGCGGCGGCGGCCGCAAGCCCTACAAGCAGAAGGGCACCGGCCGGGCCCGGCAGGGCTCGGTGCGCGCGCCGCAGTTCACCGGCGGCGGCGTGGTGCACGGCCCGACGCCGCGCTCCTACGACCAGCGCACGCCCAAGAAGATGAAGGCCGCCGCGCTGCGCGGGGCCCTGTCGGACCGGGCGCGCAACGGCCGGGTGCACGTGGTCAGCAGCGTCGTCGAGGGCGACGTTCCCTCGACGCGGGCGGCCACGGCCACAGTGCGCTCGATCACCGACCGGCGCAATGTGCTGGTCGTCGTCGAGCGCGAGGACGTCATCGGCTGGAAGAGCCTGCGCAACGCGCCGGGCGTGCACCTGCTCGTCGTCGACCAGCTGAACACCTACGACGTCCTGTGCAGCGACGACGTGGTCTTCACCGAGGGCGCCCTGGGCGCGTTCCTGGCCGGCCCGGCGCGGGGCAAGGGCGCCACGGCCGTGGCCACCTCGGCCGAGGCCGAGGCCGTGGCCGCGGCGCAGGCCGGGACCGAGAAGGATGAGGAGGCGGGCGAATGAGGGTCACCGACCACCGGGACGTGCTGATCGCCCCGGTCATCTCCGAGAAGAGCTACGGGCTGCTCGACGAGAACAAGTACACGTTCCTCGTCGCGCCCGACGCGAACAAGACCGAGATCAAGATCGCCGTGGAGAAGGTCTTCGGCGTGAAGGTCGTCTCGGTCAACACGCAGAACCGCGAGGGCAAGCGGGTGCGCACCCGCCGCGGCTACGGCCGCCGGGCGAGCACCAAGCGGGCCATCGTCTCCGTGGCCGCTGGCGACCGCATCGACATCTTCGGCGGCCCGGTCAGCTGACCGGGCCCGGGACAACAACGAGGAATCTCATGGGAATCCGCAAGTACAAGCCGACAACGCCGGGCCGCCGTGGCTCGTCGGTTGCCGACTTCGTCGAGATCACCCGCTCGGTGCCGGAGAAGTCGCTGGTCGAGCCGCTGCCGAAGAAGGGCGGGCGCAACAACTCCGGGAAGATCACGACCCGGCATCAGGGCGGCGGGCACAAGCGCGCCTACCGGGTGATCGACTTCAGGCGCGCCGACAAGGACGGCGTGCCGGCCAAGGTCGCGCACATCGAGTACGACCCGAACCGCACCGCGCGGATCGCGCTGCTGCACTTCGCGGATGGCGAGAAGCGCTACATCCTGGCCCCGCAGAAGCTCAAGCAGGGCGACCGGGTCGAGACCGGCCCGTCGGCCGACATCAAGCCCGGGAACAACCTGCCCCTGCGCAACATCCCGGTGGGCACCGTCGTGCACGCCGTCGAGCTGCGCCCCGGCGGCGGGGCCAAGATCGCCCGCTCCGCCGGCGCCAGCGTGCAGCTGGTGGCCAAGGACGGCCCGTACGCCCAGCTGCGGATGCCCTCCGGGGAGATCCGCAACGTGGACGCGCGCTGTCGGGCCACCGTGGGCGAGGTCGGCAACGCCGAGCAGTCCAACATCAACTGGGGCAAGGCCGGCCGGATGCGCTGGAAGGGCAAGCGCCCGACGGTGCGCGGCGTGGCCATGAACCCGGTCGACCACCCGCACGGCGGCGGCGAGGGCAAGAGCTCCGGCGGCCGCCACCCGGTCAACCCGTCCGGCAAGCCCGAGGGCCGCACCCGCAAGGCGCACAAGCCCTCCGACAAGTTCATCGTCCGCCGCCGCAAGACCGGCAAGAAGCGCTAAGGAACGACATGCCGCGCAGCCTGAAGAAGGGTCCCTTCGTCGACGACCACCTGGCCAAGAAGGTGGACGCCCAGAACGACCGGGGCAGCAAGAACGTGATCAAGACGTGGTCGCGCCGGTCGATGATCGTGCCGGAGATGCTCGGTCACACGATCGCCGTGCATGACGGCCGCAAGCACGTCCCGGTGTTCATCACCGAGAACATGGTCGGCCACAAGCTGGGCGAGTTCGCCCCGACCCGCACCTTCCGCGGGCACGTCAAGGACGACCGGAAGGCCAAGCGCCGCTAGCCGTCGTGGCTGGCGCGAGGCGACAGCCGCAGCGCCAGCGAGGACATCCAGCGCAGCGCGCGGCACCAGTGACAGCAAGATCGAGAAGAGCAAGGGGAAAGCGATGGAAGCCAGGGCCCAGGCGCGGTTCGTCCGCGTCACGCCCATGAAGGCCCGCCGAGTGGTGGACCTCATTCGTGGACTGCCGGCTGCGCAGGCGCAGGCCGTGCTGCAGTTCGCCCCGCAGGGGGCGAGCGAGCCGGTCGGCAAGGTGCTCGACAGCGCCATCGCCAACGCCGTCAACAACCACCAGCACACCGATGTGTCGACGCTGTACGTGACGCAGGCCTATGTCGACGAGGGCCCGACCATGAAGCGCTTCCGGCCGCGGGCCCAGGGCCGCGCCTACCGGATCAAGAAGCGCACCAGCCACATCACTGTCGTTGTCGCAGAGCGTCCCGAGACCGGGAAGAAGGGCTGATCTGGAATGGGCCAGAAAGTCAACCCCCACGGGTTCCGCCTGGGGATCACCACGGACTTCGCCAGCCGGTGGTTCGCCGACTCGACCAAGCCGGGCCAGCGCTACCGCGACTACGTGGCCGAGGACGTCGCGATCCGGCGGCTGCTCAGCAAGGGCATGGAGCGCGCGGGCATCAGCCACGTGGACATCGAGCGCACCCGCGACCGGGTCCGGGTGGACATCCACACCGCCCGGCCGGGCATCGTCATCGGCCGGCGCGGCCAGGAGGCCGAGCGCATCCGCGGCGACCTCGAGAAGCTGACCGGCAAGCAGGTGCAGCTGAACATCCTCGAGGTGAAGAGCCCCGAGCTCGACGCCCAGCTCGTCGCGCAGGGCATCGCCGAGCAGCTGTCCAGCCGCGTGTCGTTCCGTCGGGCCATGCGCAAGGGCATGCAGACCACGATGAAGTCCGGCGCCAAGGGCATCCGGGTGCAGTGCTCGGGCCGCCTCGGCGGCGCCGAGATGTCCCGCTCGGAGTTCTACCGCGAGGGCCGCGTCCCGCTGCACACGCTGCGCGCCGACATCGACTACGGCTTCTACGAGGCCAAGACCACCTTCGGGCGGATCGGCGTGAAGGTGTGGATCTACAAGGGCGACGTGACCGGCACGCGCTCCGAGCGCGAGGCCGCCATGGCCGCCAACCGGCTGGGTGCCTCGCGGCGCCCCTCCGGCGGACGGCCCCGCCGCGAGCGCGAGCAGGCCGCCCAGAACCCCGGAACGGAGGCCTGACACATGCTGATCCCCCGTCGGGTCAAGCACCGCAAGCAGCACCGGCCGGACCGGCACGGGCAATCCAAGGGCGGCACCAAGGTGACCTTCGGCCAGTACGGGCTGATGGCCCTGGAGCCGGCCTACGTCACCAACCGGCAGATCGAGAGCGCTCGTATCGCCATCACCCGCCACGTCCGACGTGGCGGCCGCGTGTGGATCAACATCTACCCCGACCGGCCGCTGACCAAGAAGCCGGCCGAGACCCGGATGGGCTCGGGCAAGGGCTCCCCGGAGTGGTGGGTGGCCAACATCAAGCCCGGCCGCGTGATGTTCGAGCTGAGCTACCCCAACGAGGCGGTGGCTCGGGAGGCACTTCTGCGAGCAGCGCACAAGATGCCGATGAAGTGCCGGATCGTGAAGCGTGAAGTGGGTGAGGACTGATGGCGGCGACCACCGCGAACGAGTTGCGCAACAGCGACACCGAGGACCTGGTCATCCAGCTGCGTGAGGCCAAGGAGGAGCTGTTCAACCTGCGCTTCCAGGCCGCGACCGGCCAGTTGGAGAGCCACGGCCGGCTGCGCGCGGTCAAGAAGGACATCGCGCGCATCTACACCGTGATGCGCGAGCGCGAGCTCGGGATCACCGAGGACCCGGTGGCCGCGGAGGCTGAGCAGGCATGAGCACGAAGGATGAGGCAGTGACATCGAGCCAGGCCGGGACCGAGCAGGAGTCCCGGGGGTACCGCAAGACCCGTGAGGGGTACGTCGTCAGCGACAAGATGGACAAGACCGTCGTCGTCGCCGTCGAGGACCGCTTCACCCACCCGCTGTACGGCAAGGTGGTGCGGCGCACCTCCAAGCTGAAGGCGCACGACGAGGCCAACGCCGCCGGCGTCGGCGACCGCGTCCTGTTGATGGAGACCCGCCCCACGTCGGCGACCAAGCGCTGGCGCGTGGTGGAGATCCTCGAGAAGGCGAAGTAAGTCAGTTCGGCCAGGCTCGCCGGGGCAGTCCCGCGAGAACCGGCACGACGATCAGGAGAAGAACGTGATTCAGCAGGAGTCGCGACTGCGCGTCGCCGACAACACGGGTGCCAAGGAGCTTCTGTGCATCCGCGTGCTCGGCGGCTCGGGTCGGCGCTACGCCGGCATCGGTGATGTCATCGTGGCCACGGTCAAGGACGCCATCCCCGGCGGCAACGTCAAGAAGGGCGAGGTCGTCAAGGCCGTCGTCGTGCGGACCGCCAAGGAGCGCCGCCGCCCGGACGGGTCCTACATCCGCTTCGACGAGAACGCGGCTGTGATCCTCAAGGGCGACGGGGAGCCCCGCGGCACCCGCATCTTCGGCCCCGTCGGCCGTGAGCTGCGCGAGAAGAAGTACATGAAGATCATCTCGCTCGCCCCGGAGGTGCTGTGATGGCGAAGATCCACAAGGGGGACACCGTGCAGGTGATCTCCGGCAAGGACAAGGGCCTGACCGGGGAGGTGCTGCGCGTCTACCCCGAGCGCGGCCGCATCCTCGTCGAGGGCGTCAACCGGGTCAAGAAGCACACCAAGGTCGGCCAGTCCACTCGTGGTGCCAAGACCGGCGGCATCGTGACCCAGGAGGCCCCGATCCACATCTCCAACGTGATGCTGGTCGACCCGGGCAGCAAGAAGGCCACCCGCGTCGGCTTCCGCACGGAGACCGTCGACAAGGCCCGCCCGGACGGCACCACCTACCAGGGCCAGCGCAACGTGCGGATCGCCAAGCGCACCGGTGAGGACATCTGATGAGCACTGCCACCCAGACGACGATGCCGCGGCTGAAGTCCCGCTACCGCGCGCAGATCGTGCCCGCGCTGCGCGAGGAGTTCGCCTACGACAACATCATGCAGGTCCCCGGCCTGGTGAAGATCGTGGTGAACATGGGAGTCGGCGAGGCGGCACGGGACTCCAAGCTGATCGAGGGCGCGATCCGCGACCTGGCGGCGATCACCGGCCAGAAGCCGCAGGTGACCAAGGCCCGCAAGTCGATCGCGCAGTTCAAGCTGCGCGAGGGCATGCCCATCGGGGCGCACGTGACCCTGCGCGGTGACCGGATGTGGGAGTTCCTCGACCGGCTGCTGAGCATCGCGCTGCCCCGCATCCGCGACTTCCGCGGCCTGAACCCCAGCCAGTTCGACGGCCACGGCAACTACACCTTCGGCCTGAACGAGCAGTCCATGTTCCACGAGATCGACCAGGACGCCATCGATCGGGTCCGCGGCATGGACATCACGGTGGTCACCACCGCCGAGACCGACGACGAGGGTCGTGCGCTGCTCAAGGCGCTCGGCTTCCCCTACAAGGAGAAGTGACCTAACGTGGCGAAGAAGGCCCTGATCAACAAGCAGGCCCGCAAGCCGAAGTTCCCGGTGCGCGCCTACACCCGGTGCACCCGGTGCGGCCGGCCGCACTCGGTCTACCGCAAGTTCGGCCTGTGCCGGGTGTGCTTCCGGGAGATGGCCCACCGCGGCGAGCTCCCCGGCGTGACCAAGTCCAGCTGGTAGGCCCAGCCCCAGACCGACCGACGCCGAAGGTCCAGGAACGGAAACCACGGCGAGAAAGGCCAGACGGCCATGACGATGACAGACCCGATCGCGGACATGCTCACGCGCATCCGCAACGGGAACACGGCCTACCACGAGTCCGTGTCGATGCCCTCCTCGAAGATCAAGCTCGGCATCGCCGAGATCCTCAAGGCGCAGGGCTACATCACCGACTTCCGCGTCGAGGACGCGCCGGTCGGCCAGACCCTCGTGGTCGCCCTGAAGTACGGCCCCAACCGGGAGCGCTCCATCGCCGGCCTGCGCCGCGTGAGCAAGCCCGGCCTGCGGGTCTACGCCAAGAGCAGCGCTATGCCGCGCGTGCTCGGCGGGCTCGGGATCGCGATCATCTCCACCTCCACCGGCCTGCTCACCGATCGGCAGGCCCAGGCCAAGGGCGTCGGCGGGGAAGTCCTCGCCTACGTCTGGTGAGGGAGAGCTGACATGTCGCGAATCGGACGACTGCCCATCCCCGTCCCGGCCGGAGTCGAGGTCTCCATCGACGGCTCCGACGTGACCGTGAAGGGCCCCAAGGGGACCCTGCGGCACACGATCATGGCGCCCATCGCGGTGGAGCGCCGCGAGGACGGCGCCATCACGGTGACCCGCCCGGACGACGAGCGCGAGTCGCGCTCGCTGCACGGCCTGACCCGCACGCTCCTGGCGAACATGGTCACTGGCGTCACGCAGGGCTACACCAAGAAGCTGGAGATCCACGGCACCGGCTACCGGGTCGTGGCCAAGGGCTCGGACCTCGAGTTCGCCCTGGGCTATAGCCACCCGGTCGTCGTGCCCGCCCCGGAGGGGATCACCTTCGCGGTGGAGACCCCGACCCGGTTCTCGGTCTCCGGGATCGACAAGCAGAAGGTCGGCGAGGTGGCCGCCAACCTGCGCAAGCTGCGCAAGCCCGACCCCTACAAGGGCAAGGGCGTGCGCTACGAGGGCGAGGTCATTCGCCGCAAGGCTGGAAAGGCGGGTCGGTAGACCATGGCTGTGGCAACCAAGATCGGCTCCGGGAGCCGAACCCGGGTGGGGCGCTCGCGTCGCCACCTGCGGGTCCGCAAGAAGGTCTCCGGCACGCCGGCGCGTCCGCGCCTGGTCGTCAACCGGTCGGCGCGGCACCTGTTCGTGCAGGTCGTCGACGACACCACCGGCAGCACGCTGGTCTGGGCCTCCACCATGGAGGCGGACCTGCGGGCCAGCTCGGAGGACAAGACCGGCAAGGCCCGCCTGGTCGGCGGGCTGATCGCCGAGCGGGCCAAGTCCGCTGGTATCGACACGGTCGTGTTCGACCGTGGCGGGAACAAGTACCACGGTCGCGTCGCGGCCCTGGCCGACGGCGCCCGTGACGCGGGCCTGGCCCTGTAGACGAGGAAGAGGACGAGAATGGCTGGAGTTCAGCGCCGCAGCGGCGGACCCGGTGAGGGCGCCGGCGGCTCGGGAGAGCGTCGCGGTCGTCGTGACGATCGGGGCTCGCGCGAGGAGAAGTCCAACTTCGTCGAGCGCGTCGTCGCGATCAACCGCGTGGCGAAGGTCGTCAAGGGCGGACGTCGGTTCAGCTTCACCGCGCTGGTCGTGGTGGGCGACGGCGACGGGCACGTGGGCGTCGGGTACGGCAAGGCCAAGGAGGTGCCCGCAGCGATCGCCAAGGGCGTCGAGGAGGCCAAGAAGCACTTCTTCGAGGTTCCCCGGGTTCAGGGGACGATCCCGCACCCGGTGACCGGCGAGGACTCGGCCGGCGTGGTCCTGCTGCGCCCGGCCGCCCCGGGCACCGGCGTGATCGCCGGCGGCCCGGTGCGTGCCGTGCTCGAGTGCGCCGGTGTCCACGACGTGTTGAGCAAGTCGCTCGGCTCGGACAACGCGATCAACATCGTGCACGCGACCGTGGCCGCGCTGCGGCTCCTCGAGCGCCCGGAGGCGGTGGCCGCCCGGCGCGGCCTGCCCCTGGAGGACGTGGCCCCCGCGGCCATGATCCGCGCCCAGCAGGCGGCTCCGGCCGCGGAGGGGGTCGCCTGATGGCCACGATGCTCAGGATCACGCAGGTCCGCGGCCTGGTCGGGTGCACGCAGACGCAGAAGGACAGCGTCCGCTCCCTGGGTCTGAAGCGGATCCACGACGTCGTAATCAAGGAGAACCGTCCCGAGATCCTCGGGATGGCCAAGGCGGTGCCGCACCTGGTGACCGTCGAGGAGGTCGAGCAGTCATGACGCTCAAGGTCCACCACCTGCGCCCGGCTCCGGGTGCCAAGAAGGACAAGGTCCGGGTCGGCCGCGGCGAGGGCGGCAAGCGCGGCAAGACCGCGGGCCGGGGCACCAAGGGCAGCAAGGCCCGCAACCAGATGCCCGCCAGCTTCGAGGGCGGCCAGATGCCGCTGCACATGCGCCTGCCCAAGCTGAAGGGCTTCAAGAACACCAACAAGGTGCCGTTCCAGGTTGTCAACGTCGCGACCCTGGCCTCGCTCTACCCGAGCGGGGGCGAGGTCACCGTGGCCGACCTGGTCGCCAAGGGCGCGGTCCGCGGCGGCGAGCCGGTCAAGGTGCTCGGAACCGGCGAGCTCGCGGTGGCGCTGGCCGTCACCGTCGACGCCGCGTCCGAGTCGGCCAAGGCCAAGATCGAGGCCGCCGGCGGAACGGTGACCACGGCCTGACCCGCGCTGTGCACGCACGAGGGGTC
>Ga0316596_1000138_pt1 | contig 9926 bp, 10 predicted proteins | sample S_170502SBrCrA_R_FD_207793 | JGI IMG/M metagenome (GOLD analysis project Ga0316596, IMG submission 207793) | Metatranscriptome of rhizosphere microbial communities from salt marsh grasses in Alabama, United States - S_170502SBrCrA (Metagenome... | ecosystem: Host-associated > Plants > Roots >... | reverse complement strand
GGGTCGTTGAGGTCACCGAAGACGATCGCTTGGTGCCCTTCCTCGGCGCAGGCATCGGCGCAGGCAGTGGAAATGTCGCCCGAGTCGAGGCGATGAACGCAGAGCGTGCACCTCTCCACGCATCCCTTGCCGCGGGGCGCCCGCGTGAGCTTCTGGTCGACCTTCTCGTGGATGAAGGAGCGCGCTTTGTAGGGGCAGGCCATCATGCAATAACGGCAGCCGATACAGATATGCTTGTCCACCAGCGCGATACCATCAGCACGCACAAACGACGCTCCGGTAGGACAGACGTCGGCGCAGGGTGCGGTTTCACAGTGCTGGCACATCAGTGGCAAAGACAGCTCGTGTCCAGTTGATTTGTCTTTCAAGGTGACTTTACGGATGTACTGAGAGTCTGACTCAGGTCGGCCGTGACCGACCAGACCATTCTCTTCATTACAGGCGTCAACACAATCGGTACAGCCCCTGGCGCATTTGTTGGTATCGATCAACATGCCCCAGCGGTTCTTGCTGCTGACTTCCACGTCTAATGGCCGTGTTGAAACCGACGTGTTCATATCGACAACATTTTCGGCAGCATTAGCAGTCCGGTGTAACAGGATACCGGGAGCGATTGTGATGGTGCCGGCAACAGTGGCTTTAGATAAAAAGTCACGTCTCGAGTTATTGACAGATGATTTATTCATGGAATCACTCATTACTGATCAACCTCTTTAGTGCTGGCTAAAGTCTGTTGCAGCTGATGTTTCAGTGAGGACATATGTCCTTCACGTTTGATATATTTCTGTGGACGATCGGCATGACACTGGAAACAGTCAATCTGAACGGCAGCATACTGATGACATGCATTACAGAAATGCTGATCGCTATCGATACCGGCTATTTCACCTTTATCATCAGGCGTCACATGACAGTCAATACAGTTAGCCAGGCTTGCGGGTTCGTTACGGATACCCTCATGCATGGTTTCATCGCGTTCGTGCAGGATGTATTTCATATGATTTCTACGCATTTCATCTTCGGGATGAATACATTTCAAGTTTTCATCCGCGGGTTCATGAATCGTAGGGAAGGGCGTTTCCGCCACTGCCGCATGCGACAGTAGCGTAAAGCCGATCAATACATAAATTAGTCGTAAAAATCTTGTCATCAGATTACCTGTTTTGTAGCTGCAGCTGTAGTCGCTGCTCTAATACCGATGTGTCTGTTTTAAATAGTCAGTAGAAGATTAACCTTCACCCAGTGCCATATCGATATAACCGGTAGGGCATACGTCTGAGCAAATGTGACAGCCAATACACTTGGTGTAGTCAGTATCAACATAGCGGCCGGTTGTGCTCTGGTCTTTCTTGACTCGGAACACGGCGTCCTGCGGACAGTAGATAACACAGTTGTCACACTCGAAACACATACCACAGCTCATACAACGGCCTGCTTCAGCGATAGCCTTTTCTTCTTCAAGGCTGATCTGGCGTTCTGTAAAGTGACCCAGTACCTCATCAGATGAAGGTACATCGGTACCGCGCAGGTTACGTGGAGTGTACGAGAAGTGTCCCAGGAACATATGATCTACTGAGATTATTTCCTGTTTTGAACGGTCTTCGTAGTTATGGATCGCATATTTTTCGTGATCAGTACCGCGTTGACCATCTTCATGGTGCTGACTGGCATCATATTTTTCAATATCAAGACCGGCTTCAGTCATCTTGTCGATCAGGTTAAAGTGGTGAACGTCGACTTTAGGGCGTTTTTTCAATTCAATATTGTTGAAGTGATTTTCGATAGTATCGGTAACGATGTAAGCCTGACCAATCGCAGTAGTCAACAGGTGTGGGCGAACGATATCTCCACAGACGAAGTGATTTTCTTTGCCTGGCACACGGAATACATTATCAGCATCCATCAGGTTGCGGCCGTTGTTGAATTCTTCCAGACCTTCCAGATTTCCACCCTGGCCGATCGCAGCAACGATGAGATCAGCTTCAACAGTGTATTCTTTACCGCCTTCAACAGGGACAGGTGCATTGTTCTCCCATTTACAGTCAGCGAATTTCATGCCGATTGCACGACCGCTGTCATCACGGATGAGAGCTACAGGCATTACCTCGTTCATCAGGTTAACGCCTTCGATGATAGCGTCTTGAACTTCGTGTTCTGCCGCAGTCATCTCTTCCTGTTTGAACAGGGCAGTCAAAGTCACCAGCTCACATGGAACGTTTTTAGATGAGTCATGGTCAGCGTGAGAGATTTCACCGTTAACAACGGCTTCAGGTTTTTCATTGTAGTCGGCTAATGTGCCGATACGGCGAGATACTGAAACGACGTCGATAGAGGTATCACCACCACCGATACACAGAACTTTCTTACCCGTGTATTTCATTTCGCCCTTGTTGAATTGCTCAAGGAATTGAACCGCAGAAACACAGTTAGGTGTTTCGTTCCAGCCTTCAACAGGAACACCACGACCCGTCCAGCAACCTAACGCCCATAATACGGCATCGAATTCTTTTTCGATCTCTTCGACACTGACATCACGGCCAACGCGAGTATTCATGCGGGTTTCGATATGGCCCATGTCCAGGATACGCTGGCATTCATTGTTCAGGAAGTCACGTGGTGTACGATAACCCGGAATACCATAACGCATCATGCCGCCGAGTTCTGAATGATCATCAAAGATGGTTGAGGCGATGCCCCGGCGACGCAGTTGATAAGCCGCGGCCATACCAGCGGGACCACCACCGATGATGGCGACTTTTTTGCCAGTCATCGCAGCGCTGTTATCAAACTTGAAGCCTTCTTTGAAAGCGGTGTCGCCGATGTATTGCTCAACTGAGTTGATACCAACGAAATCTTCGACGTTGTTACGGTTACAGCCAGTCTCACAAGGTGCAGGGCAGACACGACCCATCATCGATGGGAATGGGTTTGCATCAGTAGAACGACGGAAAGCGTATTCCTGCATAGAAACGCCCGCTGGTGGCTTTTCAATACCACGAACGATGTCCAGCCAGCCGCGAATATCTTCACCTGAAGGGCAGCTGCCCTGACAAGGTGGAGTACGGTGTACATAAGTTGGACACTTGTGTGATGTATCTTCTTTGAAGATTTTATTGCCGAAGCCGCCCCAATCTTGGTCGCCTTCTTTAAATTTTCTGAAGGTTAACTTCGTGTTTTGCATATCTTCTGTGGAAGTGGCCATGCCAGTTCTCCTGTTGCTTGCGCCATGGGATATTGTCCCGGGCGTGTGTCAATTAAAATATGTGTTATAAATTTTTTAAGCTCGAATCGCCGCCTGCGCGCTGATCTAAGCTGCTTCTTCAGTGTCGTCGCTGTCTTCCGCTTCTTCACCTTGTCCATCAAGAATAATTGCATTGCTCACTAACTGGTGAACACTCACAATCTGGTCCATGGTCATGCCGTAATAAGGCAGGACTTTTGTAAACTGGGATTTACAGATGGCGCAAATAGCAGCCATGTGTGTAACGCCATGATCTTTGGTCACGTTCTTCAGTGCTTCCATACGTGGCTGGGCACCTTTGATACGCAACTCCATGAGGTCGTCGGTCAACAGACCGCCACCGCCGCCACAGCAGAATGTCTGGTCATTAATAGTGTCGGCAGACATGTCGTGGAAATTGTTACATACCGCTTTGATCACCTGACGCGGGGTAGTGAACTGACTACCTGGGTCTTCACCGATGCGTGAGGCACGGGCGATGTTACAGGAGTCATGGAAAGTCAGCGTCATGTGGTCATTTTCTGACTTGTCGATATTCAGGATGTTTCGATCCAGGCAATCCTTGGTGAACTCGAGGATGTGCTGCGGAATAGGGTAGTTCTGATCGAGGAAATCCCATGGACCGGCCAGTGTATTCAGGTGGTTGTAGGCAACACGCCAGGCGTGTCCACACTCACCGAAAACGAGTCGTTTGACACCGAGCTCTTTTGCCGCATCACGGATACGCAAAGATATCTCGCGCATGTGCTCATAGTTGCCGATGAACAGACCGAAGTTAGCCGCTTCAGATGCTTTGGAGCTTAAAGTCCAGGTAACACCGGCAGCATGGAATACTTTTCCATAACCGATCAGGCCATCAACGTGGGGTTCAGCAAAGAAGTCTGCAGACGGTGTGACCAGTAGGATCTCAGCGCCTTTTTCATCCAGTGGATAACGGACTTTGACACCGATATCATCTTCAACTTCTTCTTCCAGACCTTCCAGCGTGTCTAACAGAGCAGGTTCAGGCAAGCCCAGGTTGTTACCGATCTTGTGAACTTTAGGGATGATCTGGTTAGAGTATTTCTGGCCCATGCCGACCATCGCCAGCATATCGCGCGCAGCCATGGTGACTTCAGCGGTATCGATACCGAAAGGGCAGAACACGGCACAGCGACGGCACTCGGAACACTGGTGATAGTAATCATACATGTCCCTGACAACTTCTTCAGTCAGATCAACTGCACCGACCAGTTTAGGGAAGTACTTGCCGGCAAAGGTGAAGTAACGGCGATACACTTTACGCAGCAGATCCTGACGTGCGACCGGCATATTTTTCGGATCAGTGGTGCCGATGAAATAGTGGCATTTGTCAGTACAGGCACCGCATTTGACGCAGATATCCATAAATACCTGTAAAGAGCGGTATTTGCTGAGCTTGTCCTGCATCAACCCGAGAAACTTTTCTTTCCAGCCATCGATCAACTGGCCAGGCTCTTCCACGGTGGGGAAGCCCATGTCTGACTGGAATTCTTTACTCGCAATAAAAGGTGAACTGTGCTTCATCGCACCTTCCATAATCGATGGGATTATTGGAAATTCACGCGTTTCTGGTATTTCGTAATCAGCCATTGTTATTTCTCAGCTTTATTTGCAGTTGATCCAGTGTATGTTTAATCAGTTGTTAACTGTTGCGGCCATCTTGTGCTTCAAGCTCTGCACCCCAGGGCGACAAGTGGCGTTTTTCACGCGGATTATCAATCTGGTAACGGGTCGGTGCCATAAACAATCCCGGTGCATGTAACAGTTTGCTGACCGGGAAAATAAACATCAACGCCAGCACCATGGTGAGGTGAACCAGTAACACGGTATCAGTCGGTAAATTCTGCCAGCCCAGGAATAAACCCATGATGAAAGCTTTTAACTGCACGATATCTGTGTGAGCCACATATTTCATCATTAGACCGGTGCCAGCAATGCCCATGATCAGCAGCAGCATCAGATAGTCAGATGGTGATGAAATATAGCGAACACGGTCGACAAAAATGCGTCGGCCAAATAAACCGGCAAGACCGAAGAGCATAGCGAAACCAGCGTAATGGCCGAAACTCTGTACCACCATATTGTCAACCAGTGGCCACATGAAAGAGTTAGGAGAGATCACGTAACGCAGGTGGCGGAAGAATGCGAGCAGCAATGACAGATGGAATATCCAGCCGAATATCCAGGTCCATTTTGTTGCGCGGAACAGGCTGTTAAAGAAAACGACTTCTGTAAAGAATCGGTAAGCTACGCCGGTTTTTGTCAATGGGGCAGGTGTTACTGCAATTTTTAACGGTGCTGGCACACGCTTGTATTGCAATATCTTGTTAGTGACGCCTGCGACTAATGTGATCATTGCCACATAAAAAAGTATGACGTACAAAATACTAAGTGCGCTCATTGATCAATATCTCGTTAAGTGAATCTTAATAGTAAATTTCATTAAACCTTAAATAAGACACATGAAACACATGTTAAATGTGTCTTATTTAAAGTTGCGGGGACCTTACCGCTGTCCCCGAACCGGATAATCGCTAGCTCTTATAGAGAGTAGAGCCAGAGATTAAATTTAAACCTTATACGCAACCAGTTGGTTTTGGCAGACCAGCATATTTACATGCTTGTTTACCTGGACCGTATGGGAATAGTTCATAAAGGTATTTGCTGTTGCCTTTATCTTTACCCAGTCTTTTACCAACTGCTTTAGTCAGTACACGTACTGCTGGAGCGATCTGGTATTCTTCGTAGTATTCACGAAGGAAGTTAATGATGTCCCAGTGTTCTTGAGTTAAAGGCTGGTCTTCAGCAGCAGCCATTACTTCAGCTACAGCAGGCTCCCACTCATTTAGGTTAGTTAAGTAACCTTCCTCATCGACTTCGTATTGTTTACCGTTTACATCGATAGATGCCATGTTGATTTCCTCGTAGTGAGCGAATGATTAAAAAATATTGTTTAAAGCCAAGATTGAACAGAGTCGTGCTCAGCTACTAATTTCACAAAGCCTTCATAATCCACGACTTTGATACCATCAGCCAGTTTGTTTTCAAGTCCACGAGCCTGAAGATCAGGGCCGAGTACCGCGAACGTAACACCGCTGGCATTTTTGATTTTTTCAGCAACTTTGTGACCAGTAGTTGCTGCATATACACCATCTTCGATCAGCAGGACGGTAGAACCATCTTTTGCATAACCGAGGCAGATGTCGAATGTATTAGATTCAAATGGAGATTTATTTACAGTATGTAATAGAGTCATTATTAATCTCCTAGAAACTTAGAATTATTTCTTGTTCAGCCATAACATCAGCCAGCTCAGCACGACTTACCAGACGGATAGAGTCCTTCTCAGCATAGTCTTCGTCTTCATCTTCCCAGACCAGGTGCTGAAGATCGTCTAATGTTAAGCCACGTTCTTCAAGTGATTCTTTTTCGACATAAATTTTGTTTACTTCGTAATCACCTAAAGCAGCGTAGGTTGGTGAGAAGTTTTTCTGACCAATCGCTTTCGTGTTCTGACCTTTAGTTAGCTCGTATACACCATCACCGATGAAGGCGAGGCTAACGTCCTGATCAAATGCTGCGCCAATTAATACAACCTCTAAAGACTCAAGGGCATAAACAGTGCCGTAAGGAGCTTTGCGATTGACGTACATGAATTTTTTTACTGACATATCTATATCTCCTCGACCTTAAGCGCCGAACACGACCAGACGATCGGATTCAATGCCGGCTTCAATCAGCTGGCCAAGACCAGAGATACGAAAACCTTCTGCGATATTATTTGCATCCAGGCCCTGACGTTTTGCTTCATCAGCATCCATCAGGCCACGACGCTGCGCAGCAGCAATACAAACAACCATGTCCAGGTTGTTTTCTTTTGCCAGCGCAGTCCACTGCGCGCTTATATTACGGTCATCCTGCGGTGGAACCGCAAGACGAGTCGCATTATTAACGCCGTCGTGATAGAAGAAGATACGGAAAATTTCATGTCCGGCAGCGATAGCAGCCTTGGTAAACTGATACGCAGTATCAGATGCCTGGTGCTGATATGGGCCTTCGTTAATTTGAATACTAAATTTCACAGTAACCCCTTATTTAGAAACGGATGTGAGTCGAAGCATTCAGACTGTTACGAGCACCACGCCAGTTATCGATGTGATACTTGGTGAATGGCAGATTGGTCACTTCGAAGAAACGAGGCCAGCCGATACGCTCAATCCAGTCATTAATACGTTCCCAGTCCTGAGCGTCTTCTTTATATGCTTTCAGGATGTTTTTCACGATAGCAGTTGCTTCAGGCCAGCGTGGTGGGTTGTTTGGGATACCAGCAGCAACCAGTTTCTGGAAAGTCGGTTTGCTACGAGCATTGGAGTGGTTACCACCAACCCAGATAGCCAGTTTAGAGTGCTCTGCATCGTTGATCTGCATTGGAGGGCAGGGAGGGAAACATGCACCACAACAGATACATTTTTTCTCGTCAACTTCCAGAGAAGGTTTGCCGTTAACCATTGCAGGACGAATCGCAGCAACAGGGCAACGAGCTACAACTGATGGACGTTCACAGACGTTAGACACTAAATCGTGATTGATTTTAGGTGGCTTGGTGTGCTGAACGTTGATCGCGATATCGCCCTGGCCACCACAGTTAATCTGGCAGCAAGAAGTAGTGATATGAACACGGTTAGGCATGTTGCAGTTACGGAACTCATCAATCAGCTCGTCCATCATAGACTTCACAACACCCGATGCGTCAGTGCCCGGGATGTCACAGTGCAACCAGCCCTGTGTGTGAGAAAGCATGGTAACGGAGTTTTTAGTACCGCCAACGATGTAGCCAGCGTCGGTAACTGCTTTGATCAGTGGCTCAACTTTAGCTGGGTCAGAGACCATGTATTCCACGTTACTGCGAATAGTAAAGTGGATGTAACCGTCAGCGTATTCATCGCCGATGTCACACAGCTTGCGCAGAGAGAAAATATCAAGAATACGCTGGGTACCAACGCGTACAGTCCAGATTTCATCACCACTGTAGGCAACGTGACGAAGCACACCTGGTTTTGGATGTTCATGGTACTTCCACTGGCCGTAGTTTTTACGCATTACTGGATGCATATACTGGAATGCATCTGGGCAGCCAGATTCTATCGGTGAACGAGGTTTATCAGCACTCATTTTTAATTCCTCAAAAATTCAATATTTGTTAGAAGGGGGCTAACTTCAAGCCCCCTTATTAATCGGTTAACAGGTTGGGCTTAAGCGTTAGCTGCTTCAGCTTTGCGCTCGAACCATTTCTCAGCTTCTTCGTCCCAGCCGTCCATACGGACATAAGAACTCTGACGCGGATGGCCAACCATGTTTGGATCTACTTCAAGACCGATACCTTCGAGGTAGTTAACCAGACCGATACGTTCGATCATCTCACCGGTACGTTCGTGCTCGAGACCATTTTCTGCCCAGAAATCGATCATTTCTTCAGCCAGTTCTACCAGGCTTTCATAGTCTTCTTCTGTTTCAAGTTTCTTGAACGGGATAACAACGGTACCCATCAGGTCACCGATCTTCAGTGTGCGTTTACCGCCGACTAATACGGTTACACCGTGATCATCGCCAGGGTGCAATGCTTTAGGCATTACGTTCAGGCAATGCATACAGCGGACACAGTTGCGGTTGTCTACAGTTAATGTGTCATCAGCATTCAGCGTCAGTGCATTAGTAGGGCAACGTGAAACGACGTTATCAATATAGTATTGATGACCGTTCTCACCTTTTGCTTTGATGTAGTTTTTAACTTCTTCCTGGTCAACCTTCATGTCATCGCGCCATGTACCGATAATGGCCATGTCGGCACGTTCGATAGCATTCTGACAGTCGTTAGGGCAACCAGATACTTTGAATTTAAATTTGTATGGCAGAGCAGGACGATGTACGTCATCAGTAAAGTTGTTTACCAGGTGACGGTGAATAGCATGCTCGTTCGCACATGACATCTCACAGCGTGAAGCGCCTACGCATGACATCGCAGTACGCACACAAGGGCCAGCACCACCTAAGTCCCAACCGTAAGAGTTGATGTCATCGAAAAAATGCTGTGTGCCTTCAGTCGTGGTACCGATGAACATGATGTTACCGGTCTGGCCGTGGAAAGTTTGCAGGCCTGATCCCCATTTTTCCCAGCTGTCGCCCAGTTTACGCAACATGTCTGTTGTGTAGTGGTTGCCAGCAGGTGGCTGTACACGAATTGTATGGAATTCTTTTGATTCCGGGAAAGCCGAGCCGACTTCAGAGAAGCGTGGGATGATGCCGCCACCGTAACCATATACAGATACAGTGCCGCCTTTCCAGTAACCTTTGCGAGTTTCGTAAGAATGTTCCAGCTGACCAAGTAAGCTGCTGGTTACATTTTGAATGCGTTCATCGGGATGATTGTCACGTAAATTCTTGATGCCTGAAATAAAACTTGGCCATGGGCCGTTTTCAAGCTCGTCAAGCATGGGGGTTTCATAAATCTTTTTGGCCATGGAATCTCTCCTGTATGCCGCTATGGTTATATCGGCTGATAGTGAGCTATCGACCGACCGATTGTGTACTAGGGCACAAGATTCTAGTACCAATCTATTTTTTTAACAATATCCCATTAATGCGGTATTACCTTACATTGCCGGGG
>Ga0316596_1000137_pt1 | contig 9933 bp, 9 predicted proteins | sample S_170502SBrCrA_R_FD_207793 | JGI IMG/M metagenome (GOLD analysis project Ga0316596, IMG submission 207793) | Metatranscriptome of rhizosphere microbial communities from salt marsh grasses in Alabama, United States - S_170502SBrCrA (Metagenome... | ecosystem: Host-associated > Plants > Roots >... | reverse complement strand
CAGGGAAAGCCGGTGAACAACCAGCCGCGCAACCACTCGACCAGCACCCACACAGCGGGAAACACCGCTACCAGTTTGAGACTTGGGGAGATTTTGAAGCGACCGACCAGCCAGCCGGTCAGACCATAGTAGAGGGCGATGATCAATACGAACACCGCCGTAATCAGGACCGGTAACAACCAGCCGATATCGCCGAACTGGGCGATGCTGACATACAGCCAGGTCACACCGCTGCCCATCAGTCCGAGGCCGTACAGAAGACCGGGACGAAAACCGGCCCGACCGCGCTTGAGCCAGAGACGAAACAACAGCCCCGGTCCCAGCAGGGCCAGGGGCCAGAGATCGAAGGGCGCGAACGCCAGGGTGGTCAAGCCACCCGCCAGCAGCGCGATCAGATCGTCGGTGTAAGGCCGGCCGCGCATCCTGAGCCGTCAGACCGATGTATTGGAGGGATCGTTCGGTGGCTCCATGGATGTACCTACGGGGGGATCGTCGTGCTCGTCTTCGATATCTCCGACGATCTGTTCCAGCACGTCTTCGAGGGTCACCAGACCGGCAGTGGAACCGTATTCGTCCACCACTATGGCCATGTGATTGCGGTTGTGTCGTAACTCCTTGAGCAAAGAGTTGAGGCGCATGCTTTCCGGCACGATCAGTACCTCGCGCAACAGGTCCTTGATACGAAAATCCCGCCCCTCCTTACGATACATCCAGCTCAACAGGTCCTTCGGCAGCAGCACCCCTTCCACTTCATCCGTGTCCTCGCCGACCACCGGAATCCGTGAGTGGAGGGAATCGGTGACCACCCGCAACACCTCGTCCAGATCATCGTCGCGATGCAGTATCACCAGCTGCGGACGGGGTGTCATGATATCCCGCACCCGCCGTTCGGAGACCAGCATCGCGCCCAACATCATATCGAGGACTTCGGAATCCAGCAGGTTGCGTTCTTCGGCCAGTTTGAGTAATTCGACCAGGTCCTCCCGGTCTTGTGGTTCGCCCCCAAAGAATCGGCTGATGCGTTCCAGCCAGCCCCGGGACGAACCGTTGGTAGATCGATCTTCGCTGTTCATGGCTCCTCTTCGCTATAGGGATCGGGAAAATGCAGGCGTTCGAGGATGGCGCGTTCCAGGTCCTCCATCCGCTGGGCGTCTGCATCGTTCTGGTGATCATAGCCCTGCAGATGCAGTACGCCATGCACCACCATATGGGCCCAATGGGCCAGTTCGGTCTTGCCCTGCTCGCGCGCCTCCCGCACTACTACCGGGGCGCAGATCACCAGGTCTCCCAGCAGACCCGTGGGCACTTCGGGCGGGGCTTCGAAGGGAAAGGAGAGTACGTTGGTGGGACTGTCCTTGCCGCGGTAGCTCAGATTCAGATGCCGGCTCTCCGCTTCGTCCACCAGGCGGATCACCACCTCGAGCTCCTCCCGTTGCTGTGGCAGAGCCGCCCTTACCCAACGGATGAAGTCCGCCTCCGCCGGCAGGTCCGGATACTCGGTCGCATACTGGATTTCCACCTCGAGGTTCATGGGCCTTGCGGACTGCCGCTCAACTCCTGCCACGATCGAAATCTTCATAGGCCCGCACCACCCGCTGCACCAATGGGTGGCGCACCACGTCCCGGGCGTTGAAGAAGGTGAAGCTGATGCCGTCCACCTTGCTCAGCACCTCGGTGGCCTGACGCAGGCCCGAGAGCTGGCCCCGAGGCAGATCGATCTGGGTCACATCCCCGGTGATCACCGCAGTGGAACCGAAGCCGATACGGGTGAGGAACATCTTCATCTGTTCCGGGGTGGTGTTCTGGGCCTCGTCCAGGATCACGAAGGATTCGTTCAGGGTGCGCCCGCGCATGTAGGCCAGGGGCGCGACCTCGATCACGTTGCGCTCCACCAGCTTGGCCACCTTCTCGAAGCCGAGCATCTCGTACAGGGCATCGTACAGGGGGCGCAGATAGGGATCGATCTTCTGTGCCAGATCACCGGGCAGGAAACCGAGCCTTTCTCCCGCCTCCACCGCCGGGCGTACCAGCAGGATGCGGCGCACCTGATCCCGCTCCAGGGCGTCCACCGCACAGGCCACCGCCAGGTAGGTCTTGCCGGTACCCGCCGGACCCACCCCGAAATTGATGTCGTGGGTCAGCACCTTGTGCACATACTCCTGCTGGTTGGGCCCGCGGGGACGCACCAGGCCGCGTCGGGTCTTGATCACTACCTCCGGCACATCGGGACGGTCGGACTCCAACAGGGCGTCGACCCCCGACTCCTGCAGAAACAGATGGACCCGCTTGGGATCCAGCACCTCCTCCCTGGCGGTGCGGTAGAGATCCTGCAACACCTGCTCACCGGCGCGGATCGCGTCCCGGGTGCCGATCAGACGGAAGCGGTTGCCGCGGTTGTTGATCTCTATGCCCAGGCGACGTTCGATCAGGCGCAGATGTTCATCGAGCTGGCCACAGACATTGGCCAACTGCTCGTTATCGACCGGTTCGAGTACCAGATCGAGGGATTCCGGGTGTTCTGACAAATTGGGATTCCGCAGACTAGATGGGGGGATTATCAGCCGTTGACCGCCTGGGTGGCAACCTCTTCAACCCGGCGACCCCGCAATGAATTGGGCAGGGCCTCGGTGATCTCCACCTCGACGAACCGGCCGATCAACGATGCCGCACCGTCGAAGTTGACCACCCGGTTGTTCTCGGTGCGTCCGGCCAGCTGGTTCGGGTCCTTGCGGGCCGGGCGGTCCACCAGCACCCGTTGCAGCGTACCCACCATCTGGCGGCTGATGCGCTGGGCCTGGCTGTTGATCAGCTGCTGCAGCCGCTCCAGACGGGCCTGCTTGACCGCCAGCGGCACGTCGTCCGGCAGATCCGCCGCCGGGGTACCGGGGCGGCGGCTGTAGATGAAGCTGTAGGAGTGATCGAAGCCGACCTCCTCGATCAAGCGCAGGGTCTCCTGGAAGTCCTGTTCGGTCTCGCCGGGAAAGCCCACGATGAAGTCGGAAGAGATGGTGATGTCGGGGCGGATCTGGCGCAGGCGGCGGATCTTGGCCTTGTATTCGATCGCCATGTGGCCCCGTTTCATCATCGCCAGGATGCGGTCCGAACCGGACTGCACCGGCAGATGCAGAAAACTCACCAGTTGCGGCACCCGGGCGTAGACCTCGATCAGGCTGTCGGAGAACTCCACCGGGTGGGAGGTGGTGAAACGGATGCGCTCGATGCCGTCGATGGCCGCCACGTATTCGATCAGCAGGGCCAGGTCGGCGCTGACGCCGTCATGCATCTCACCCCGATAGGCGTTCACGTTCTGCCCCAGCAGGTTGACCTCGCGCACCCCCTGGGCGGCCAGGCCCGCCACCTCGGCGATCACATCGTCGAACGGCCGGCTGATCTCCTCGCCGCGGGTGAACGGCACCACGCAATAGGTGCAGTATTTGGAGCAGCCTTCCATGATCGAGACATAGGCGGTGGGACCCTCGGCCCGGGGCTCCGGCAGGCGGTCGAACTTCTCGATCTCGGGAAAGCTGACATCCACCACCGGGCGGTGCTCGCGGCGGCTCTCACGGATCATCTCCGGCAACCGGTGCAGGGTCTGGGGACCGAACACCAGGTCCACGTAGGGGGCCCGCTCACGGATCGCATCCCCTTCCTGGCTGGCCACGCAACCACCCACACCGATGATCAGGCCGGGTTTGCGCTGCTTCCAGGGCCGCCAGCGGCCCAACTGGGAAAACACCTTCTCCTGGGCCTTTTCGCGGATCGAACAGGTATTGAGCAGCAACACATCCGCCTCTTCCGGCCTGTCGGTCAGTTCCAGGCCCTCCGTCTCCCGCAGGGCGTCCGCCATCCGCGAAGAATCGTATTCGTTCATCTGACAGCCGAAGGTTTTGATGTAGAGTTTGCCGCTCATGTATTCAGGGATTCGGAAAAAACGCCTATCTTAACTTTTTCCAATATTCGATCACAATGACAGCTTTATGACAGCCCGATTTAACCATGATAAGACTGTGCTATTTTTACAGTAGGATCGTTAATCTACGGACGGTGGCAATCCCAGGATCATGCCGGTCTCGAGCCCCCTCACGGCAACCAGGCCCCCCTCCAAGCGTCCGAGGCTTGCCATCCAGGCAACCCCAACAGGTGCCACATGACGCACAAACTCTCACACATCCCACTGCTGGCCGGTCTGATGCTGGCGGCATGCGGGGGCGGCGACGGTACCGATATCCCCCCGCTGTTCAGTTCGATCAGCTATTCCGGGACCGACACCCAGGCGGTCATTACTCTGCAAAACGCCCCCGATCTGCTGGAGGAGTTGTTCGGTAACCGGGGATTCATTGCCGACCCCACCGACCCGACCAGTCACCCCCGGCCCTATCATGTGTTCATACCCCTGGCCTTGATGCAGGCCATGCAACGAATCAATCGGGAGACCACCAGCCCGACAGGAACCCAGGAGACGAGCCTGCTCGAGGTCATCAACTGTGACAGCGGATACCTGGACTACGTGATCACCGTGAACGAACTCAACGGCGTCTTCAGCGGCCAGATGACCTTCCACGACTGCGAGTCGGCGGCCGTGTGCCTGACGGGTTCCGCCTCTATCGTCGGCGTGTATGACCTGGACAGTGTCAGCTTCCGGGAGATCAGCCTCTCCTTTTCCCTGTTGACGGGCAGCAATCGTACCTTCCGGGTCGTCTCCAGCGGCCATATCGAGATCCTGTTGAGCGATCCGGTCACCCTCTGGTTGTATGACTATGCGTTCCGCAACAGGGTGGATGGTCCGGTAGTGAGGTTCGATGATTTCTCCTTGGTCCTGCAGGAGCAGGACCTGTTTACCGGCTTGACCCTGACGGGCACCTTCTATCACCCGGACTTCGGCCACACCCAGGTCAGCACCCCAACCCCCATCACCTTTACCGCCGATGTCTATTGGCCGTTGTTCGGACAGGTCATCATGACAGGCGCCAACTCGTCTCTCAGAGCCCTGTTCGATGACAACAACCTGTACACCTTGTTCGTGGACGAGAACGGTGATGACACGACTTTCGAAATGATTGTCGGATATTGGGAGCAACCGTGACACGGAAAAAGGGAACAAGACCCTAATGCACTTACTCAAGGCGATCCTGTCCGGGCTGTTCGACCCGAGGGACGCCGTGAATCCTTCCGTGGAGGCTCAACTACAGCATCCATGCTGCAGATGCCCACGCGTCGAACAGCCCGGACAGTGTTAGAACCCACCATGAATTTTGTTAAGTAAGTAACATTGAACTAAGACCCATCTATTATCCACTCCACTCCCAAAGTTATACCGGCATTATGTGTCTCGCTACGAGGCTCATGAACCGTCCCCACTACCATTCCATTTCGGTACAGGTTCATTTCATCACTACCGCCAAACGCCCAGTATTCATACCAAGGAGTCAACCTCAACGTTGTTGAGGGACCAAATTGCCAATGCAGTGTAAGACTGGCACGCAAACCCGTATCTTCACGAAGTGACAGACTCGCTTCATCGAAATGATCACTGAAGTCCACCTTGACCATCGGGTCGATTGTCCTTGTTACCTGAATGTCCGCCACGAGTTGTGTGGCACTGTTTACCACTTGCAGACCACGTAGTCCCAACATACCGTAACCCCAACGGTAGCTCTCGTCCAACCCGATGGCAGTGGTTGTCGAGTGGATATCACGGCACCAGTGACGATAACCAGCTCCAATGGTGATTCCCGCCTTTTGTTTGTCCGATAAAAAAAACCAAGCACCGCCAAGGATTTCGATATTCTTGATATCTTCATCGGTCGTCGTATCGTGCCGTGGCGAGGTATAGTCCGCAGTGCCTGTCGACCACCACAGATTAGTTTCGACGAACCAACGATCATCATCGAAATTCAAACCGGCCTTTATGCCTGGTAACCACGCTTCTTCCCGGTCAAGACTGGAACCCTGATCGTCGAACTCTTCATAGTCGAATGCCGTTTCCGACACCCCGAGCCATACAGAAGTTGTCCTGCTTTCGGCACCGGCAAGCACCGGCAACACGGAGAGCAAGACAACGAAAACCAACCACGGTAGGCGTTGCATTTTTGTTCAGCCATCAGAAAAGGATGCGGGCCATTGCGCCCGCATCCAGGTAAGAAAATCACTTTCCGTCCTGCAAGTACGGAAACTATCTTGGTACAGGGATGTACCACCATTTTCAAAGGCAGCAAGCCTTTGGAAATGAAGGAATCAGGAAACCGCATTTTCTAATTCCGTTCCAGAAGCGCCCCATGGAAGGGCGTTTCTGGACACTAACTAATTAGAAACTAGCTGGCTATAAACTTTCCAGCGCAGTCCAAGTCGTCATGATAGTCGTCTCGTACAGGCCGTCACCATCGTGATCGACATCGATCTGGACATTAACTCCATCAGATAGCGCAGTAACCAGAGCCTGAGAACTGTCGATGTTGGTTGTAAGATGCAAAACACCTTCGGTCGGATTACCATTTGCCACAAAATCATTACCCGAGAATATGTTGAGGGTCACATAGGATACTGAACCACCGATCTCATCACTATCGTAAGTACCACTCAGATCAAGACTGAAGTCCCCACTTATGTTGTTCATGCGGATGTCATACAGGTAATTGCTCAGGGTCTCATATACACCGTTCACGGACTGAGTGTAAGACGTACCAGAAATAAGAAGTGCTTCATTTCCGGATGTATCTTCGCTGAGCTTCATGCTCATGTCTCCATCGCCCGTGACAACGACATTGCCATTATTCATTGAGAAGTTATTCATGAACGCATCAAGTGCCGCTGTGTAAGGTGGTAACAAACTAAGATCGCCACTCAACTCGGTGATAGTGAAGCCCATGGTCCCGTTCATCACAAGACCTAAAATCTCGCAGTTGTAAAACGTATAAGTCAGTGAATCTCCGACACTTGGGACCTCAAGGCTGCTGATGTCTCCGCTAATGGTGTAGGTTCCGCCATTATCACATGAGTATGTCTGATTGATGGCGATGCCCGTCAATATCTCGCTAGTTGACTGATTCGCCAACTCGAGATTTTGCTCGAGCAACCATAACACCAGATCCGCATAACGCGGTTCAGTATTCGCCACGTCGACAGAAACGCCAGTCAAGACAGATATCGGTTGCGTAACACCTTGTACCGTGTTGATCGAAACAAAAACCTTTGATGCGATTAATTCGGCATTGCTTGAAGTGATGCTTACACCTGTAGTGGTTGTAGGCACGACGCTGCCGTCATCACCTCCGCCACCGCCTCCACAGGCGGCGAACAGAAACATGATCAGAGCTAAGGTCAGGATAGATAAAACAGATTTGGCAGTTTTCATTGAACATCTCCCTATTCAATAGTGGGCACGTCTCCATAACGTGTGTTCGTATAAGATCATAAATATGCCAGCATGGCATTGCTTGAGGTCAACCACCTAAAAAAATAATCGCAGAGCAGCATGCATTGCAGAGATTTCAGTAACACAACTGACTGCATCTGACTGACGCCTGTTTACAGCCGTTAGATGCTGCAAAATGACTTGACTTGTTCTGCCAATCACCCTTTCAACAATCTTTGTATCTGTTCTGCGTGTTCGTTTGCCTGCTTCACGATTCGCAACCGCTGACTGCACACGATGCAATCGAGTTCTTCGAGAGCGGCGTCGAAGATGTCGTTGATCACCAGGTAGTCGAACTCGGCATAGTGCGACATCTCACTGACCGCGTCATGCATGCGGCCCTGAATGATCTCCTCGCTGTCCTGGCCCCGTGCGTCCAGGCGCTCCCGCAGGTCTTCCGGGCTGGGTGGCAGGATAAAAATCGACACGGCCTCGGGAAAACGCTTTCTGACCTGTCGCGCGCCCTGCCAGTCGATCTCCAATACCAGATCCCCCTGTTCGAGTTGCTCACGCACCGCCGCCTCGGCGGTGCCGTAGAAATTACCGAAGACCTCCGCATGCTCGAGAAACTCACCGGCCTCCACCATGTGCAGGAAGCGTTGATGATCGACGAAATGATAGTGCACCCCATTCTCCTCGCCCGGGCGCATGGCGCGGGTGGTGTGGGAGATGCAGACCTGTAACTGCTCGTCCTGCTCCCGCAGGGCCTTCAGCAGACTGGTCTTACCCGCCCCGGACGGGGCGGAGAGAATAAACAGGGTACCTTTCGTCATCTTACGCTCCTGATCTGTTTTTTTGTGTCGGTAAGGTTTGTAGACCTGCGGCTCATCGATATCATCAGGAGAACATGTCGATTACTCAATAATCGAAAGAGGGCCTTTCACCTTTCGCTTGATAGTAAGGCATCATCTGATCAGCCAGTTTACGCAGGGTCTCCTGGCGGTTTTGTGGACTTGGATGGGTGCTGAGGAACTCGGGCATGCGACCCCCCGAGAGGGCGCCCATCTTTTGCCACAGGGTGGCGGCGGCACGGGGATCGTAACCGGCCTTGGCCGCCAGTTCGATGCCGATCCGATCCGCTTCCGCCTCAGCGGTCCGGCTGTTAGGCAGTTCGACCGCCAGTTTGGCCGCCAACGCCGCGCCGCTCAGGGCCAGTTGACTGTTATCCGACGCCGCCCCGACTGCTGCTACCCCCAGTTGACCGGCCATCACCACGGACATCTTCTCGGCGGTGTGTTTGGCCAGGGCATGACTGATCTCGTGGGCCAGCACCTGGGCCAGTTCGTCGTCGCTGGGTTGGAGCTTTTGCACCAGGCCGGTGTACAGGGCCATCTTACCACCGGCCATGGCCCAGGCGTTGACCGTCTCGGGGTCGTCGATCACCTGCATGCTCCAGTCCCATTGACGGGTCTCCGGCCGCATGCGCACGGCCTGGGCGATCAGGCGTCCGGTGATCCGTCTGACCCGGCCATCGAGCGCCGGATCGGTAGCGAGTTTGCCCTTTTCCTTATAGTCATTGATGACCTCGACATAAGCCGTCTTGGAGGAATCGATGGCCTGGGCCTCCGAGACGATCATCAATTGGGACCGGCCGGTGGGACTGGTGGTGCAGGCGCTGAGCACAAAAACCCAGATCAAGACAAGGACGGATTTCAAATCGATGGGTATCATCATATAGTGGGTTGTTTATTCGATATTCTGGATCTGTTCGCGCATCTGCTCGATCAAGACCTTCATCTCCACGCCGATGCGGGTCACCTCCAGATTGTTGGACTTGGAAGAAAGGGTATTGGCCTCACGGTTGAGTTCCTGCATGAGAAAATCGAGGCGTCGCCCCACCGGCTCGTCGGTGGAGAGGACCCGTTCGACCTCTACCAGATGCCCCGCCAGGCGGTCCATTTCTTCATCCACATCGAGGCGTTGGGCCAGCAGGGCCATCTCCTGCTCGAGCCGGGTCTCGTCCAGCTCCTCCATCACCTCCTGCAGACGCTCACGGATCTTGGTCTTCATCCCCTGCAATACCTCGGGCATGAGCGTACGGACCTTCTCGACCTGTTCCTGCAGACTGCGACAACGTTGCCCTACGATCTCCGCGAGTCGCTCTCCCTCCCGCCGGCGGCTGGAGACCAGGCCGTCGATAGTCTTGTCCAGCAGTTCCAGGGCCAACTGTTTGATCGGGGTGAAGTCCTGTTCCTGCTCCTGCAGCACGCCGGGCCAGCGCAACAGATCGATCGGTTTGAGATAGGAGTCCACGTGCAGGATACCGGCCACTTCCTCGTCGGCCGCCACCAGTTGTTCCACCATGCGGCGGTTGACCCGAATGCCTCCCTCGGTCTCCGGGCTGGGCTTGTATTTGAGCGCCACATCCAGCTTGCCCCGTCCGAGACGGGTGGCCAGACGCTCGCGGACCACCGTCTCCAGCACCCTGAGTTCTTCCGGTAGACGCAGGAAGACCTCCAGATAACGATGGTTGACCGAACGGATCTCCCAACTCATTTCGCCGAGATCACCGCGATACTCTT
>Ga0316596_1000135_pt1 | contig 9952 bp, 8 predicted proteins | sample S_170502SBrCrA_R_FD_207793 | JGI IMG/M metagenome (GOLD analysis project Ga0316596, IMG submission 207793) | Metatranscriptome of rhizosphere microbial communities from salt marsh grasses in Alabama, United States - S_170502SBrCrA (Metagenome... | ecosystem: Host-associated > Plants > Roots >... | reverse complement strand
GGACGCTCCATCACAGGACGCGCGCCCGCTCCGTGCGCTCGAACACCTCGATATGGTCCCCGACCTGGACGTCGTTGTAGTTCTTCACGCCGATACCGCACTCCGTGCCCGCCTTGACCTCTGAGACGTCGTCCTTGAAGCGGCGTAGAGACTCCAGCACACCCTCGTAGACCACCACATTGTCGCGCAGCACCCGGATGGGGTTGTTGCGTCGGATGACCCCGTCCACCACCATGCAGCCGGCGATGGCGCCGAACTTGGAGGAGCGGAACACCTCACGCACCTCGACCATCCCGATGATCTCCTCCGTGACCACTGGGCTCAGCAGGCCGGAGAGGGCCTTCTTCACGTCGTCGATCAGCTCGTAGATGACGCTGTAGTAGCGCAGATCCAGCCCCTTCTCCTCCACCACCCGGCGCGCGGCCGCATCCGCCCGGACATTGAAGCCCAGGATGATGGCATTGGAGGTCACGGCCAGGTTGGCATCCGATTCAGTGATACCTCCGACTCCGGTGGCCACCAGGCTCACCTTGACCTCGTCGCTGGCCAGCTTGAGTAGGCTGTCCCGCAAGGCCTCCAGACTTCCCTGCACGTCTGCCTTGATGACGATGTTGAGGGCCTTCTGCTCGCCCTCCTTGAGCTGGGAGAAGAGCTGCTCGAGGCTTGCACCCCGGGTCTCCTCCAGCTTGGAGCGGCGCTCTCGGGCGCTTCGAAGCTCAGCCACCTCCCGCGCCCGTCGCTCATCCGCCACCGCGACCACGTCGTCCCCCGCATTCGGGGTGGACGAGAGCCCGAGGACCTGGACCGGGATCGAGGGCCCGGCCTCGTCGATGGGGTTGCCGGCTTCATCGAACATGGCGCGGACGCGCCCGTACTCGGATCCGCTCACGATCACGTCCCCGCGGCGTAGGGTCCCCGCCTGGACCAGGACCGTGGCCACCGGACCACGGCCCTTGTCGAGGCTCGACTCCACGATGGTCCCCTGGGCGGGTCCATCCACGGGGGCCTTGAGCTCCAACACCTCCGCCTGGAGCAGGATGGCGTCGAGCAGATCATCGACCCCCGCGCCGCTCTTCGCAGAGACCTTGACCAGCATGGTGTCCCCGCCCCACTCCTCGGCGATCACCTCATGCTGGGAGAGCTCCTGCATCACCCGATCCGGATTGGCGTCCGGCTTGTCCATCTTGTTGACGGCGACCACGATGGGGACCTTGGATGCCCGGGCATGCTGGATCGCCTCGATCGTCTGGGGCATGACCCCATCGTCCGCGGCCACGACCAGCACCACGATGTCCGTCACCTTGGCACCGCGGGCCCGCATGGCCGAGAAGGCGGCATGGCCCGGGGTGTCCAGGAAGGAGATGACTCCCTTGCTGGTCTCCACGTGGTAGGCGCCGATGTGCTGGGTGATTCCACCGGCTTCTCCGGAGGCCACGTGGGTGCGCCGGATGTAGTCCAGGAGCGAGGTCTTGCCGTGGTCGACGTGACCCATGATGGTGACCACCGGGGCGCGGGGCCTGGCCTCCGCCTGCTCGACCTGGGCCTCCACCTCCTCGATCAGGGTGTCCTCCGCGGTGCGCTCGTCGGCCATGACCGCCTTGTGGCCCATCTCCTCCACCAGCAGGGTCGCCGTGTCGCGATCGATCGATTGGTTGATCGTCACCATCATCCCCTGCTTGAAGAGCTCTTTGATCAGGTCCCCTGACTTGACCGACATGCGGCTGGCCAGCTCACCGACCGAGATGGTCTCGGGGATCTCCACCTCGCGGACCACCGGGGCAGTCGGCCGTTGGAACAGGTGCTTGTCCTGAAGCTGGGGCTTGGCGGTCTTCTTCTTGCGCCGAGACGCGCGGCCAACCGCCCCCTCCGCGTCCAGCTCCTCGTACTCGCCCTTGGGGATCTCCTGCTCGCGGGCGCGCAGGGAATCCTTGCGGGCGGCCTTCTTCACAGAGCGCTCCTTGTCCGAGAGCTCGCCCCCCTTCTTTGGCGTCGCGGCCGCTGGACGCTTGACCGCCTTGGCCACCTCACCACGGCGACGCGCGGCTGCCTCCTCCTGCGCGGCCGGCTCCGGCTCCACGATCTCGGCGGCCGGGGCCTCCTCGGGGGCTGAAGCCCGCTCCTCGGCCAGACGGCGCTCCTCGGCCTCGGCCCGACGGCGAGCCTCTTGCGCCACCCGGCGCTGCTCCTCCTGCTCTCTCTCCAGACGCTCCTGCTCCTCCCGCTCGGCCAGGCGACGGGCCTCCTGCTCCGCGCGCAAGGACTCCAGCTCGCTACGGCGGCGGACCTCATCGGACACACCCCGCAGGGGCTCCCGCAGCCGCCCAGCCTTCTGGGGCTCCGCGGTCGGGCGACGGCTCGGCGCGGCCGGCGCCGGGGCCGGGGGGGGTGGGGGGCTCTCGACCGCCTCGCCGGCGGATGCAGCAGCCGCTGCCTCTTCATCCCGCCGCACATAGACGCGCTTGCGCCGGACCTCCACGCTCACGGTCTTGGAACGTACGGCCGGCGCCGGGCGGGGACTGCCGGCGGGGCCCCGCGGTGCCGCGACGGGCTGGCGCAGCTCCGTGACGGACTTGCGCTTCAGCGTGACGCGGCTGGGAGCGGCGCCGGCTTCCGGCTCCGCCTTCCCGTGACTGCGACGCAGGTAGCCCAGGAGCTGGAGCTTCTCCTGCTCAGTGAGGGTAGCGTCCTCCCCGCTGGCGCGGATCCCGGCCTCGTTGAGCTGTGCCAGGAGACGCTCGACCGGGATGCCGACCGTGGAGGCAAGCTGCTTGACCGTCACTTCGCTCATACTGACCTCTTACCGGGACGCTTCGCCCGCCTCCGCAAACCAAGGCTCGCGCGCCTTCATGATCAGCCGCGCCGCCCGCTCCGCGTCCATGCCCTCGATGTCCATCAGCTCGTCCACAGACTGCTCCGCCAGCGCATCCACAGTGCCGACTCCCCGGGCGGCCAGCGCCAGGGCCAGGGCCTCATCCATTCCATCCATCGCCAACAGATCCTCACCCGGCTCCCCTCCAACGACCTCTTCGGAGGCGATGGCGCGGGTAAGCAGCACATCCTTGGCGCGCTCCCGCAACCCCTGGATGGTCTCATCGTCAAGCTCGGCGATGGCCTGCATCTCCGCCACCGGGACGTAGGCCACTTCATCCACGCTGGTGAAGCCCTCGTCCACGAGGACGGTCGCCAGGTTCTCGTCGACGCCCAGCTGCTCCATGAAGCTCTGGACCGCCTTGTTTGCCTCCTGCTCACTCTTGGCGGCGGCCTCCTCCTCATTCATCACGTTGAGCTCCCAGCCTGTGAGCTGGCTCGCGAGGCGTACGTTCTGCCCGTAGCGGCCGATGGCCTGGGACAGGTTCTCGTCCTTGACCGCCACATCCATGCTACGGGCCTCCTCGTCGATGACGATCGAGACCACGTCTGCCGGCGACATGGCATTGATGACGAACTGGGCGGGGTTCTCATCGTAGAGGATGATGTCCACCCGCTCGCCGTTGAGTTCGTTGGAGACCGCCTGGACGCGGGAGCCCCGCATGCCGACGCAGGCGCCCACGGGATCGATGCGGGGGTCCTTGGTGCGCACCGCGATCTTGGCCCTAACGCCAGGGTCGCGGGCAGCCCCCAGGATCTCGATCATTCCCTCGCCCACCTCGGGCACCTCAAGCTTGAACAGGGCGATGAGGAGCTCGGGTGCGGTGCGGCTGACGAAGAGCTGGGGCCCTTTGGCCTCGGCGCGCACGTCGAACAGATAGCCGCGCAGCCGGTCCCCGGGTCGTACCGACTCCCGGGGGATCACGTGGTCGCGGGGGACAAGCGCCTCTGCGTTGTTCCCCAGATCCAGCAGGATAGTGCCGCGGTCCGCCTTCTTGACGATCCCGGTCACCAGCTCGCCCTTGCGATCCATGTAGGCCTCGACGATCTTGGCGCGCTCGGCCTCTCGCACCTTCTGGACGATCACCTGCTTGGCGGTCTGGGCGGCGATTCGGCCGAAGAGCTCCGACTCGATCTCCTCCTCCATGAAGTCTCCCGCATCGAGATCCGGCTCCAGGAGCTGGGCAGCCGACAGGGTGATCTGACGCTCTGGGGCCTCGAGGCTGCCCTCCTCTGGGTCCTCTACCACCTCCCAGCGGCGAAAGGTCCGGTAGTCACCGGTCTTGCGATCGATAGCGACACGCACCTCAATCTCGCCGCCGTGCTTCTTGCGGGTCGCAGAGGCAAGGGCTGCCTCGATCGCCTCGAAGATCACATCCTCAGGGACATCCTTTTCGTTGGATACGGCCTCGACGACCAGCAGGATCTCTTTGCTCATAGCTCAGCACTCTCGAATCGCACCGGTGTGAGGGCACATAGGCCCCCCTGCCGTAGATCACACCGTCAAAACTCTGGCACCAGGCGGACGGACGCCAAGACCGTCAGGGGCAGCGCCCACTCCCGCCCCTCCGCCTCCAGACGGAGGATCCCCTCCTGCTGCCCGAGGAGCACACCCTCCAATCTGCGCCGACCCTCGACCTTCTCCGCCAACCGGACGCGAATTCGCTGCCCGCGGAAGCGCTGGAAGTGCTCCGGGTAGACCAGAGGTCGGTCAAGACCCGGCGAGGAGACCTCCAGATCGTAGTGCCCTGGCAAAGGGTCCTCCACATCCAAGACACCACTCAATTGGTGGCTGACAGCAGCACAGTCATCCAACGTGATGCCGTTGGCGTGATCGATGTAGATCCGCAGGGTAGATGCCCCCGAAGGGCGCCGCAGATGCTCCACCCCGACCAGCTCATAACCCATGGGCTCGACGACGCGCCGAGCCAACTGGGTGAGGCTGCTATCCAACGGCTCCATCTTCGGCCCTGCAAAACAAAAAATGGGCCTGCGGCCCACTCTCTTTGTCGACCGGCATCGCCTCGCGGCACGCACGGCCCAAATCGTGAGATACAAAAAAACCCCGGGGTTCGGGGTCGATGACGGCGTCTGTGGGAGGGCCCCGCTCTGTGGGAGGGCCCCACCGGGAAGCCAAGCCTACGCGGATTTCAGATCCGTCATCCCTAAAGCACTGGAAGTTTAGGTTCAGCCGTTAGAATAAGCAACCCCGAGCGCGTTTTCGCGCGGCCCGAACCTCGCACCTCCTGAACACGCGCGTTCATAAGGGGCGACAGGGGGCGACGCCGTGCTTAAGATGCGGGTCCCGTCCGAAATCCGGCAGCTTGGAATCAATCGCCCGGGTGACGTAGCACTGGGATTCATATGGGACCTTCGATGACCGATGCTGAGGAGTTGGATCTGTGGCTGCAGGCCCAGGTGACAGCCAAGACCCGGGAGCTGCTGAGACGGGCCCTCTCTCCCCTGGACCTGCACGCGAATAGGCTGGAGATCCGGTTCGACCTAAGGGGTCGGGCTGCGGGCCAAGCCCGCTATGGCTCCACGGGACCCTGGGTCATCCGCTACAACCCGGTACTGCTCCGAGAGAACGGCGACAGCTTTCTCGCATCGACCGTTCCCCACGAGGTCGCCCACCTGATCGCGTTCCTCCGTTACGGTCCCCGCATCCGCCCCCACGGGGCCGAGTGGCGAGCCATCATGGAGCAATTCGGGGCCACCCCGGAACGCTGCCACCGATACGATCTGTCGCGCATTCCGCGCCGAGCCACACGAGTCTTCACCTATCATTGCGCCTGCAGCGAGCATCGGCTTACGGGCATTCGCCACCGTCGGGTCCTCGCCGGTCAGATCTACCTGTGCAGACGCTGCGCAGAGGCCTTACGGCCCGGACGGGGAACAGGGGTACCGTCCGAAGAACTGGACTGACGGTCATCGTCGAATCTTGACGTCTGTTGGGCTTACCGGGGGGTGCTGATTGAATGCGCATCCCGAGTGAACCAGGGATGGCTGGGCATTTCAATCCGCACTAACTCTTTGAAAATGTTACTATTAGACGCTAGCGCCCCCATGACACGCGCTGAGACAATGCCACGACAACACGGGGTCGGCGTTTCCTTAGCGAGTTCCCCCAAGGGACTCAGCGGGAGGGATAGACCCAGGGGTGATGGCCATAGCCAGGGTAACCATAGGGTAAGCCGGCCGGTGGCGGCATCCCCATCTGCCGCCGATACTGACGCATCTGCTCTTCGGCCGCGCGCTGCAGGGATCGGTATTCCATGAGAATACGGGCACGCTCGGCCTCCTGCGTCTCCGGCATCCCGGATCCGGAATCGAGCTCCTGGCCCGAGGTACGCCCCACCGGCGCCGGCTGGGTGCGCGGGGTTTGGGCCTGCGGGGCCGAACCACCGGTCCCCGCCGGGACCTCCTGAGCCGCTCCACCCGTCCTGCCGGCAGAAGTCTCCGGCAACGGGGTCGCAGTCGTGCTGCTCCCTTCACTTGGAGACGCTGCCACGGACTCAGTGGATTCGGCGGAGACCTCTTCGGCAGACTCCTTGTTGAGGAGTGAATCGGCGAAGGCCGCAGACTCCGCGGCGCTGACCGGCTCCGGTGCCTCGGCAGATCCCTGGGTCCGATCGGCCTGGTCGCCAACCGGAGCCGAGATGGAGTCCGCGGTTGATTCCGAATGCCCAACGCCAGGATTCGAAGCGGCGGCACCCGCCGAGGGCGAGGCCGCGGGGACCGAGCCGACGACGGGGGTCGTGACCGGCGTCGGGGAGACGACACGCGGGTTGTGCTTCACCGAGCCGAGGTACAGGACCCCAAAGACCAGAACGAGGGTCCACAGGACCAATTTGGCCCACCAACCGAGGCCTGGGTTGCTGGAACCGGTATCTGCTGCCGACATCTCGCGACTCCTATAGCGACTCGATCAAAGCGCGTGGATCAGGCCCGCAGGCCCGCCAAATCGCGCCAGCTTACGCCTCGCCCCGGGTCTGCGACCCCATCTGGACGAGGGCGGCTAAGATGGCCGCGACCCGCTCCATGCAATGCCTGAGGTGCCGTTCTATCTCATCCATCCGGATCGGTCCCTGGTCCTTGCCCGCCGCCCAGTTCACGACAAACGCGAGGGACGCATAGCACAGACCCAGCTCCCGTGCCAAGACCGCCTCGGGCATCCCGGTCATGCCCACCAGATCGCAGCCATCCCGCTGAAGACGCAGGATCTCTGCGGCCGTCTCCAAGCGAGGACCCTGGGTCACACCGTACACGGCGCGGTCGAGCACCGATACCCCCGTCGCAGCGCACGCTGCGACCAGCAGGGCACGCAACTCACCGCAGTAAGGATCGCTGAAATCCACGTGCAGGACGCCGGACTCACCACCTTCGTGGAAGCTCTGATCACGCCCATAGGTGTAGTCGATCACCTGGTGGGGGATGGCGAAGCTGCGAGGGCCCAACCCGGCCGCAATCCCACCTACAGCGGCCAGACCCACGACGCGATCCGCCCCGGCTTCCTTGAGGGCCCAAAGATTTGCCCGGTAATTGACCCGGTGGGGCGGGATACGATGGCCCACCCCGTGCCTGGGCAGGTACAGGATCTCATGACCCGCAAGCGTCAATCGCCGGATGGCGGCCGAGGTCGCCCCGTAGGGTGTCTGCGCTGCGCGCCCCGGCGAGGCTTCCGAGTCGTCGAAATGCCGAGAACCAGAGCCGCCGATGATCGCGAGAAACCCCATGACCCCACCGAGTCTGTGCGCCGGGCAACAAGTCTACCCCAGGGCCGCAACAAAAAAAAAAGAACCGGCGACCCCGCCTGGGGCGGGCGCCGGTTTCCTCAGCAGGGATTCGCGCTGCGCGCCGGGGCTTCACAGCCCTCTCGTTGTAAGCCTTAGGTACGAGCCTCCTCGAACATTCCGATCTCCAGGAGCTTGGGGAACAGGACCTGCTCCTCGCGCTCGATGCGCTGGGCCACCATCTCGAAGACCTCGTGGGTCTCCGTCAGGAAATCCTCTGTGAAGTTGAAATCGCAGTTCTTCAGCCAGCGCTTGTGGTAGTCGTCGAAGGTCTTGCGCAAGGGCTTCTCACCACTGATGAATCCCCAGGCAATGGACTTGACCTTGGGGTCCTCGTGGATGAGCAGGCTCGGGTACAGGCTGCGATCCTCCTCCGCCAGGTGCCTGCGCACCTTCTCGCCCAGATCACAGAGAAGCTCATAGGCCGTCTTGGCGTTGGGGCGCACACGCAGCTGCTCCAGACTGAGTATCGACCTCAAGTCATCGATCATCTGCCGCAGCTCGGCGTGGGTCCCACGATAGCTATCTAGGGTTTGCATAGAACCATCCTCCTCGTTATCACTCGAGGGTCGCCGCCGGGCCAGGTTCACCGACCGGGAGACCGACCAACAGGGGAAACAGGGTCTTCAACCCTGAAAGTTGGAAGACTGGACCTACCACCCGGCGAACGGTTCCCTAACGACGGGTCCGCCATGGAGCCAGACTCCCCCCTAGTGCGAATCGGTCACAACCCCTCTTGGGTTTATGGTGTAAACCAAATCCGCGCGGTAGTCAAAAAGACCTTAATAATATTGGCGTTTTAGCAAGTACCTGACCTCGGGGGACCTAGACATCGGAATCCGCGACGGCGAAGATGCCCGCAGCATTTCGGAAGTAGCCTCGGTAATCGAGGCCATAGCCGAATAGGTAGCGGTCTGGGACCTCCAAAGCGACGAAATCCGCCTCCCTGCGGTGGGCCCGCTCCTTTGCCACCAGGACCGCGGTATGGACGCCTGCCGCCCCGTCCTCCTCGCAGGCACGGGCGACCCGCTCCAACGTGACCCCCTCGTCGAGAATGTCGTCGACGATCAGCACCTGCTCCCCCCTGATGGCATCCGACGGACGATGGTGCCAAGTGAGCTCCCCACCCCGGGTCTCACCCCGGTAACGGGTGGCGTGAACATAGTCCAAGCGTAGCTGAAACGGAAGTCTCGGCAGCAGCAGGCCGGTCGCCACGATGCCGCCGGTGAGGACGCAAAGCACCAGGGGATCGACCCCCCCCAACCGCGCGGTGATCGCGGCCGCCATACGATCGAGGGCCAGATCCATCGCCGACGACGACACCAGGAGCTCGGCGCGATCGGCCACAGCCGCATAGGCCTCGGGTGGAAGTTTCACACTCTGTCTCCCGGGTCTGTTGGGTCGTCGACTGGAGGCCTTGGGGACTCCAAGGCCTCCATCAGCGCCACTTGGCGGACAGCGGCCTGCCATAGGGGATCCGCTTCGAGTCGCCCAGATCGCCGATCGCCGCGCCCCTGCATGCTTAGAAGCCGCTGTTGTGCCCTGGGATCCGCGTGCCCTTGCAGGGCATCGACCATCTCGACGGCCGCCGGACGGTTGTTACAGATCAGCAGCATGTCGCACCCGGCCCGGAGGGCCGCCCGCGCGCGCTCCGGGTATCCGCCACCCGCTTGGGCGGCCGCCATGTTGAGGTCATCACTGAAGATCACGCCCTGGAATCCGAGTCGACCCCGGAGCACCTCGTGCAGCCAGAACTGCGAAAATCCCGCCGGATCCGGCGCGATCCTCGGATAAACCACGTGGGCCGGCATCACGGCCTCGAGGCCCCGATCGATCAGGCGCTCGAAGGGCACCAGGTCCTCGCTCGAGACCTGGTCCCAGTCGCGGTCGTCGGACGGTAGCGCCTCGTGGGAGTCGGCCTCCACGCCGCCGTGACCAGGAAAGTGTTTCCCCACCGATGCCATGCCGGCACGTCCCGCCCCCTCCCTCCAGGCCAACGCGAGGTCCAAGACCTCGTCGACCGACGCCCCGAAACCCCGGTCTCCGATCACCCGGCTCTGGCCGCGATCCAGGTCCAGCACGGGTGCGAAGCTGAAGTCTACGCCACTGGCGCGCAGCTCCGAGGCCATCAGCCAGGCCACAGAGGTGCAGGCGGCACGGGCCCGACGGGCATCCAGCCGGTAGAGCTCTCCGAAGCGGCCAGCCGCGGGAAGCCGCGTGAACCCCTCGCGAAAGCGCTGTACCCGCCCCCCCTCCTGATCCACCCCGATCAGCAGCCGCGGCTCCCGAAG
>Ga0316596_1000134_pt1 | contig 9958 bp, 11 predicted proteins | sample S_170502SBrCrA_R_FD_207793 | JGI IMG/M metagenome (GOLD analysis project Ga0316596, IMG submission 207793) | Metatranscriptome of rhizosphere microbial communities from salt marsh grasses in Alabama, United States - S_170502SBrCrA (Metagenome... | ecosystem: Host-associated > Plants > Roots >... | reverse complement strand
TAGCAAGACACGGTTAATGCGTAGTTTACGCCTAAATCTGAGCCTTTTTTAATGATGTCGGCTTTACTCAGTTGAATCAACGGCGTGTGTACCGTGAAACGCTCACCTTGCACGCCTTTTTTAGTAGCCAGATTTGCCAACTTTTCAAAGGCCTGAATAAATTCAGGCCGGCAATCCGGATAACCGGAATAATCCACCGCATTGACGCCAATAAATAAATCCTGTGCTGACAGAACTTCGGCCCAACCCAGGGCAATGGATAAAAATATGGTATTGCGTGCGGGAACGTAAGTCACCGGTATTCCGTCGCTGGGTTTGTCGGGCACAGCAATGGATTTATCCGTTAGTGCAGAGCCGCCAATTTGAGTCAAATCGAGATGGATTATTTTATGTTCAGTGACACCCGCATGCATTGCCACATTGCGCGCCGAGGCCAGTTCGCAGGCATGGCGCTGACCGTAATCGAAACTCAAACCGTAACATTCGAAACCCTGCTGGTTGGCGATAGCCAGGGCGGTAGCCGAATCCAGTCCGCCGGAAATCAACACTACGGCTTTGTTATTCACCGGCCAGACTCCTCTCCCCATAAGAGTTTGTGCAATTGCAACTGAAATCGCACGGGCAAATGGTCGTCCAGGATCCATTGCGCCAATTCGACGGGCTGCATTTGTCCGTAACTGGGCGAGAACAGTATTTCACACTTGCCGGCAAGCTGGTGTAGGACTAGTTGCTGCTTGGCCCAGTCGTAGTCCTGCCGGTCGCAAATGACAAATTTGACTTGATCCTGCGAATGCAGGAATTGGATATTGTCATAGCAATTGCGCGCCACTTCCCCCGATCCCGGCGTCTTGAGGTCCATCACTTTGACCACCCGGCGGTCAACATCGGCTATGGTCAACGCACCACTGGTTTCCAGAGAAACCTCATAACCGGCTTCACACAACGATGTTAGCAATGCGATACAGGTTTTTTGCGCCAAAGGTTCACCGCCGGTCACCGTCACGTAGCGGGTTTGATGCTTCGCAACTTGTTCAAGAACCGCCGCGACTGTCATCCATTGACCACCGTGAAAGGCGTATTCCGTATCGCAATAGCCGCAACGCAACGGACAACCGGTTAAACGAATAAAGACCGTTGGAATACCCGCCGTTCGCGATTCGCCCTGTAAGGAATAGAATATTTCAGTTATGCGCAGGCGGGTGTCGGTTGTTTGCTGAGTGTCAGGCATCACGCAAGTGACTTAGTTGATTGCAGGTTGGCGCAAGAAAATCACAACCCAACGCGTACAAATTAAAGCGAACCCACTCAGCGGCGCTTGATGTCCTGGATGCGTTGTTTGGCAAGCCGTGCGGCGGTGGTGTCGGGAAACATACTGACTATGTTGCTGAGCACCGCTTCGGCATCTGCGCTTTTGCCCAGTTCCTGATAACTGAATCCCATTTTCAACATGGCATCAGCCCGCTTTGAGCTTTTAGGGTAGTTGTCCAGGACTTTGTTGAACTCTTGCAAGGCCACGTCGTAACGGCGTTGTGCGTAGTTGGCCTCGCCCAGCCAGTATTGGGCGTTGTCAGCGTAATCTGCCGTTGGGTAGGTTTCCAAATAGGCTTTAAATGAAGCAATAGCCAGTTCATAACGGCCGTCCTTGAGCAAATTAAACGCTCTGTCGTACGCTTCCCTTTGCAGCTGTTTAGTCTGCGGGGAAACCACGCTGGCTGTTGTCAACGGTACCCCAGTGGAAGGCAACGATGTACCGCTTGCCGATGAGGCTGATGGATCTGACCCCATGGCGCTTGAAGAGGCTCCGCCAGCGCCGGCACCCGTTGAGGCTGAACCTACCATGGTAGGACTGGTACCGGGTTGCCCCTTGGCCAGATTCGAGGTTTTTTGCTCGACCTGAGAAATGCGCCGGTCGATGTCCACATACAGGTCTTTTTGCCGCTTTTTAATGTTATCCATTTCATGGTTGAGCACTTCCATCTGCCCGTTGATGGTTTGCAATTCCTGTTGCAAACGATCGAGGCGGGTCAATACTTCCACCATAGACTGGTTATCCAAACGCCGTTCGATTTTCTCCAATCTCGCCGCCAATTCTCCGGATGTCGGCTGAGCCGCTGCATCGATCACCGGCGCAGGCTCGCGAGCCGCCGCGGTGTTGATCATCGCATAAGCCCCTCCCAGCACAGCAATCAATGCAATGTGCCTGAACCAGTGAGCCGGTCCGTTGCATCGACGTCGCAAAAGTTCGGAGAAAATCATAAGCAACAAAACCTCTTATCGATTGGCGTAAACCAGTTCGGCGCGGCGATTCATGCTCCAAGCACTTTCGTCGTGACCTAATACCGCCGGACGTTCTTCACCGTAGCTAACCACCCGTACTTGCGCCGGAGATACGCCGTTGGCGATCAACAAACGACGCACGGCATCGGCACGACGCTCACCCAACGCTAAGTTGTATTCACGGGTACCGCGCTCATCGGCGTGGCCTTCCAGAGTAAAATTGACCTGTGAATTGCTCGCCAAATAGTCGGCGTGAGCGCGAATCACCGGCAACGCATCATCCCGGATGGCACTGCTGTCAAAATCAAAATACACCACTCGTTGCGAGAGCAAGTTATTGGGGTCTTCAAACGGATCCATCTGGGTCTGAGGTTCCATAGGTTCTGCGGTGGCCGTTTGATCGTCAGCCCTTTCAGTTGATGCTGGTTCGGAGGCTTCCGTCGAAGCCGAAGCAGAGGTCTCTGCGGATGCCTGGTCTTCAACCTCTCCGGTAGTTCCACAACCGGCTAACAGCACAAACAACAAGAATATCGCAGGCACTGTAGCAAGCGTCATCCTGGTAATTACCTTCATCATTTATAACTCCTTATATAATTGTTAACTTATTAATTGTTGAATGGAGACCATGCAGGTTCCCGCACGTCTTCTTGGTAAGACAAACTCTGTTTGATTTTGCCGTCCACGGACACGGCAGCCAATTCTCCCCTGCGTCCTGTTGTTGCGTAAATTATCATACTTCCATTGGGAGCAAAACTGGGGGATTCGTCCAATCGCCCTTCGGTCAGTATCTGCATGGCTCCCGAATCCAGTTCCATGGTAGCAATCTGGTAGCCATTACCATTTCCGCTGTCATGCACCATGGCAATCATTTTGCCATCCGGTGATACGGCAGCTTTTAAATTTTCCCGTCCCTCAAATGTCAACCGTCGCGGCTTGCCACCATCCGCCGCCACTCGATATAGCTGCGGACGCCCACCGCGGTCGGAGGTGAATATTATTGACCCGCCGTCCGGCGTCCATACCGGTTCCGTATCAATGGCCCAATGGGTGGTTAATTTGCGCATCTTCTGGGTTTTTAAGTGTAGAGTATATATGTCTGCGTTGCCATTTTTTGTGATAGTAAACGCGAGTTTATCGCCTTTGGGTGACCAGGAAGGCGCACCGTGCAATCCGGAAAGCGGTGTTTTGACCTGCTCCCGTTCGGTAGTTTGCCAGTTCTGTATATAGACTTTTTGTGCGCCACCTTGCTCCAACGAGGCATACGCAATACGTTTTCCATCCGGCGACCAGGAAGGCGACATAATAGGTTCTTTGGAACGTAGGATTTCCTGAGCGTTTTCACCATCGGAATCGGCAATCCATAGCGAATAGCGTTTCTCCCGAAAATCACCTTCTGCGGTGACATAAGCAATTCGCGTGGAAAACGCACCTTTTACACCGGTAAGTTGCTCGTAAACGATATCGCTGATTTTGTGCGCTGCAGCACGCAACGTCTTTGAGGTTGCGGGAATTTTATAGGCGACCATCTGCTTGGCCTGAAATACATCCTGAAGCCAGAAACTAATGGTGTAATTATCCGGTCCGGTATTTTCCACCTGACCGATCACCAGGCTTTCGACACCCAAAATACGCCAGTTTTGATACTTAATGGTGGCGGGATCGGTGGGCTTGGAAAGCATGTCTTTGACAGGGAACGCCTTGAACTGACCAGTGCGCACCAGATCGTTACTGACGATTTGGGCGAGGTCTTCGCTGGGCGGCACGGCGCCGCTGACCCGAAACGGTACCACGGCGATGGGTAACGCCGCTTCTATGCCTTGGGTGATGGTAATGGTCAACGGCTTGGCGTACGCGCCCGCCGTCAAGGCCAGTAAAATCAAAAGCACACTACTTATTACGACCGGCTTGCGGATTCTTGCGGCTGGCGCTTTTGTGAATTGTGTCGACGTATTTTCCATTTGCAATTGTTGGCTTTGTCCTGTGGATAATTTTGTAGAGTGATTTATAAAACGTGTTTTGGCGGCTTATGAAGTCTTTTGGTCCGGATCGAAAACAAAAGTAATTTCCCGGAATCGTTCAAACAACGCCGGATCCGCCGGCAGCGGTAATGGTACCGCTTTTTGTACTGCGGTTTCCACCGAACGGTCAAAAGAGGCATCACCACTGCTTTTGGTGACCTCCACGTGCATGACATCTCCGCCCGGGATTAAACGTACGTAAACCGTGCATTTCAAGCCGGTTTTGGAGGTCGCCGGCTTACGCCAGACATTCTCCACTTTTTCGCGGATATAAGCCGTGTATTTTTGCACGACGCTAAGCGCTTGCTGCTCTTGCTGAGCAGCCTGCAGCTGTTGTTCTTCCTCAATGCGCTTGCGCCTTTCATCTTCTTCACGCTGCATCTGTTCTTGCAACAAGGCTTCTTCCAATAAGCGCTGTTCGCGTTTGCGGCGATCTTCTTCCAGTTTGCGCTGACGCTCTTGCTCTTCGCGCTTGAGCTTTTCCTGCAACAAACGCTTTTCTTCCTTGGCTTTGGCTAATTTGACCTCTTCATCCTTGCGCTTTTTTTCCAGTTCCTGGCGTTTTTTCTCCAACAACTCCTGTTTGCGGCGTTCCAGGTCTTGCTGCTTTTTTAAGTCCGCCAGGCGTTGTTCTTCGGCGATGCGCTTTTGCTGTTGTTCTTTCTGTTTTTTCTGCTCAACTTGTTTTTGTTGTTGGATTTCGGCCAAACGCTGCTCTTCCTGCTTGCGGCGTTGCTCAGCGGCTTTGGCTTCGCGTTCCAGTTTGCGTTTGCGCGCTTCTTCTTCGCGTATTTTACGGGCTTCTTTTTCTTTAAGTTCTTGTATTTGTTCTTCGACCTTTGATTCATCCACCACGACCGCGTTGACAACGTTTATTTGCGGTTTTTCTTCCTCCGGTGCCCAATCAAAACTCACAAACAGCACCGCCGCCATCGCAGCGTGCACTACAATCGCGTAAAACAACGCCAATGGGTTTTTAAAAAACGATTTCACTACGTCAACTCTGGTTTTCTCTGCCGGGATTATAGATACCGGATAATATTTGCTCCGGGAATTTCTCTTCCGGACCGTTATTTAGATTTTTTTTTCTTCACCGGTTCCGGCGCTTCGGTAATCAATCCCACACTGGGGGCACCTGCTCGTTGTAACAAGGTCATGGCATAGACCACCTTGGAGTATTCCACCCTGCCATCACCGCGAATCATCACCGGTGTCGCGGGTTTGTGTTTTAACACTGCAGCGGTCAGCGTTACCATGGCTTGGTCATCAATAGGCTTGTCCGGATTGTCGCCCACGCTGAGATAATAATCGCCTTCCTTATTCACAGTCACAATCAGTGGTTCCGCAGCATCTTTATCGATAGGCTCGGCCGATGCTTGTGGCAAGTCCACTTCCACACCCGTGGTCAACAATGGCGCAGTAATCATAAAAATCACCAACAATACCAACATGACATCAATATACGGCACCACATTGATGTCCGACATGGGTTTGCGTTTGGTGCGAGGATCGAATTGACTCGCCATTAGCGGTGCGCCTGTCGGTTTAAAACACTGGCAAATTCTTCAATAAACGCCTGGTATCGACCAATTAAACGTTCCAAATCTGCTGAGTAGCGGTTGTAGCTGATTACCGCCGGAATGGCTGCAAAAAGCCCCATGGCAGTGGCAATCAGCGCCTCGGCAATTCCGGGGGCCACATGAGCCAGGGTTGCCTGCTTAAGACCACTCAACGATCGGAAGGAATTCATAATTCCCCACACCGTACCGAACAAGCCCACGTAGGGACTGGTGGAACCTACGGTCGCCAAAAACGGCAAACTGGTTTCGAGTTTATCGATTTCCCGGGAGAGAGACACCCGCATGGCACGCTGGGCGCCATCTAAAATGGCGGCCGCATCGGCGCTTTCTTTTTTGCGCAAGCGAACGAATTCTTTAAATCCCGATTCGAAAATCACCGCCATGCCCGACTGTTTCGAGCGTCCGGAGGTCACTTGACTGTACAATGCGTTCAAATCACCACCCGACCAGAACTTTTCCTCAAATTCGTCGGCGGCAATACGGGCTTTTTTCAAAATCCGCGCTTTTTGAAATATCATCGTCCAGGACATCAACGACACGATTAACAACAACGCCATTACGGCTTTTACCATAATGCTGGCGTTTAAGATTAGAGTAACTAATGACAGATCAGTTTCCACCGAAAATCTCCATGCTTATTCCCTTGGGCAGCGGTTTGGGTGTAAATGTGCTGGCGGACAAACTGACAACGCGAATTTGCGCGTCGCACAATAAAACGGTGTTATCCTCTGCCGGGGTTATTTTTTGTTCAAATGTGATGCTTGCTTTACCGGTTTTGGCAATGCCGGCGGTCACATTAAGTAGTTGGTTGAATCGTGCTGGTTTGCGGTATTCCACTTGCGCAGAACGCACCGCGAAAATGAGATCGTGTTTTTCGACTAAATAATCCTGCTCCACCCCCATTGCCCGCAGCCATTCCGTTCTAGCTCTTTCCATAAATTTCAAATAGTTAGCGTAATAAACCACGCCACCATTGTCAGTATCCTCATAGTAGACACGTACCGGCCACATAAATTCCTTCACTGGTTATTTTTTCTCCACATGCTCATTGGCAAATAAATCGCCGCTATCCTGTTCCAATAGTGGCTGCAAAATTTCAGTCCTTTTCGGCGCGGCCAATCCGAAATGCAAATACGCATTGACCGTGGCCACCCGGCCCCGGGAAGTGCGCATTAAAAATCCCTGTTGGATGAGAAATGGTTCCAGGACGTCTTCGATGGTGCCTTTTTCTTCTCCAATGGCAGCCGCTAGATTATCCACACCCACCGGCCCGCCGTCGAATTTTTCTATTACTGCCAATAAGAGTTTGCGGTCCAGCATGTCGAAACCGTGTACATCCACATCAAGCAAATCCAATGCCCGCGACGCCACGTTGTCGGAAATATGACCATCGGCCTTAATTTGCGCATAATCACGCACCCGGCGCAACAAGCGATTGGAGATTCGGGGTGTACCCCGGGAGCGTTTGGCGATTTCCTGCGCACCTTTTACATCGATGGCCACATCCAGGATGTTTGCCGAGCGTCGCACAATGTGGGTCAAATCGTCCGCCGAATAAAACTCCAGACGCTGCACGATACCAAACCGGTCACGCAACGGAGACGTGAGCAAGCCCGCGCGGGTGGTCGCTCCCACCAAGGTAAACGGCGGCAAATCCAGCTTTACCGAGCGGGCCGCCGGGCCTTCGCCAATCATGATGTCCAGTTGATAATCTTCCATGGCGGGATAGAGGACCTCTTCCACCACCGGGCTCAAGCGGTGAATTTCATCCACAAACAATACGTCGTGGGGCTCCAAATTAGTCAGCAAGGCGGCTAAATCGCCGGGTTTTTCCAGCACCGGTCCTGAAGTCTGTTTCAGACCGACCCCCATTTCGCTGGCGATAATGTGCGCCAACGTGGTTTTACCCAATCCTGGCGGTCCAAATATCAAGGTATGGTCCAGCGCTTCGTGGCGCTGCCTGGCGGCGGAGATAAAAATAGTCATTTGCTCACGCACCGCCGGTTGACCAATATATTCACCCAGCGTTTTCGGCCGTATGGCGCGGTCCATGGCTTCTTCGCGGTGTTCCCCACCCACAGGGTGTGCGCTGATCAGTCGGTCGGGTTCAATCATGCGGTCGGGTGTCCTTTCGTCGGTGTTTGTCGTGAGAGCGTCGTGTTGGCTATGTTTGGCTTACGTTGGATATTGTTCCGTTCTATTGTGAGACGGATTTTAATGCCTGGCGAATAATGTCTTCGCTGGGTTTATCTTTACTGTCCACGGCATTGACCATTCGGCTGGCTTCCTGGGGTTTGTATCCTAACGCAATCAAAGCGCTGATGGCATCTTTGACGGCGTCGGACCGCCCAGGTACAGCGGGCCCGGATTCGATACCCACCCCAGCCTGCTCACCGGGCTCCAGGTTTAACGCCGGCAGGCGGTCGCGCATTTCCACAATCAAGCGTTCGGCGGTTTTTCGTCCCACACCGGGCACGCGAATGAGCCTGGCAACGTCATTGTGCTGTATGGTGTGGGCAAACTCGCCGGCCGCCATTCCCGACAACAACGCCAAAGCCAGCTTGGCGCCCACACCGGAAACCTTAATCAATGTCCGGAACATCAACCGTTCTTGTTCGGACACGAAGCCATACAACAGCTGTGCATCTTCGCGCACCAGCAAATGGGTATGCAGTATGACCTCATTACCCACCTCGGGTAATTCGTAAAACGTCGTCATTGGGGCTTCCAATTCATAGGCCACGCCACCCACATCCACGAGCAAGCCCGGCGCGTGTTTGGTCAGCAGTATTCCGCGAAGTCGCCCTATCATAAAAGTTAACGAAACCGGCCCCTGGCCATGCCTCGCACACCTTGCATTTGGTTCAAAGTATTGCGGGTATTGGCATGGCACAAGGCTGCGGCCAGCGCATCAGCGGCGTCGGCTTGAGGGGAGCCGGGCAAATTCAGCAGCACGCGCACCATATGCTGCACTTGAGTTTTAGCGGCATTGCCTTTACCCACCACCGATTGCTTGATTTGCGTAGGAGAGTATTCACACACCGGGATGGCATGTTGGGTGGCCGCGCAAATGGCTGCACCACGGGCCTGGCCCAGTTTTAATGCGGAATCGGCATTGCGGTGCATAAACACTTTTTCGATGGCCAGTTCATGGGGGGTAGTATCCTGCACCAGTTCAAAAATAGCATCAAAAATGGTTTTGAGTTTGTCACCGATATTCTCGTCATATACCCGGACACAGCCGCTGGTAACATAGACACTGCGGCGACCATCGGTATCGACAATGCCGTAACCGGTAATCCTGGACCCTGGATCAATACCCAGTATGCGAATCACAATTGGGCCATGACCTCGTCCGAAAAATCTGCATTGGTATGGACATTTTGCACATCATCCAGGTCTTCCAACATATCCACCAGCTTGACCACGGTTTGCGCATTTTCCAGATCCAGATCCACATTTGTGGACGCCTGCATGATTACGTCAGAATGCTCCGGAGGAAACCCGGCTTCGCTCATCGCCTCTTTCACCGCCAGGAACGCTTCAAATGGCGTGCTGACGTCAATGCTGCCATCATCGTTAGTGACCACATCGTCGGCGCCCGCTTCCAATGCCGCTTCCATGATAGCGTCTTCATCACTGCCCGCGGGGTAGGTTAATAACCCGATTTTGGAAAATAAATAGGCGACCGAACCGCTGGTGCCCAGATTGCCTCCGTGCTTGGAAAAGGCGTGCCTGACTTCCGACACTGTACGATTGCGATTGTCCGTCAAACATTCCACCAAAACCGCTACGCCATTGGGACCGTACCCTTCATAGACGATTTCTTCGTAATTCTCCGCTTCCAGCTCGCCGGCGCCGCGCTTAATGGCACGCTCGACGGTATCGCGAGTCATATTGTTGCCCAACGCTTTGTCGATGGCGGCGCGTAACCGCGGATTGGATGCCGGATCACCACCGCTTATGCGCGCGGCAACGGTGATCTCCCTGATCAGTTTAGTGAATAATTTACCGCGTTTGGCATCTTGCGCACCCTTGCGGTGCTGAATATTAGCCCACTTACTATGACCTGCCATGAACCCC
>Ga0316596_1000133_pt1 | contig 9984 bp, 2 predicted proteins | sample S_170502SBrCrA_R_FD_207793 | JGI IMG/M metagenome (GOLD analysis project Ga0316596, IMG submission 207793) | Metatranscriptome of rhizosphere microbial communities from salt marsh grasses in Alabama, United States - S_170502SBrCrA (Metagenome... | ecosystem: Host-associated > Plants > Roots >... | reverse complement strand
GTCGGGAGCGACAGGAGTGGACCACTCACGTGTAAAAACCTAACAATTATGTTTTTGCCCTACTATGAGTATTTATTGAATAATCCATCACATACCGACGTCATATCAGATAGTCAGCAGCCGTATCAAGCTTCGATTTCAAGTCGATATGGCGAAGTTCAAAACACTTGCCTAACAAAATTCTATTGTCATTCTCCAAATTTACTCGCTTAACCTCTGCCTCAATGAGGACGTTACACTCTCGGGCGTGAAGGCATTCCTTTTCAAATACCCATCAGCACCTGTACCTGATGCTCTTGACCATCGTCTACAAGTGTAATCAGCCCGTCAGATATAGTCTGCCCGTCCAAATAAACTTCTTTCACGCCACGGTTCCGCCGCTCCGGGTTCAACACCTCGATCTGGTAAACGGCTTCACCAACCTGGTATTGGATTCGAAACGACGGCCACAGTTCAGGAATACAGGGGGCAAGGTGCAGAAGCTGCCCTTCGCGGCGCAGTCCGAGTATGGCCTCGAGACCCAAGCGGTAGAGCCAGCCTGCCGAGCCGGTATACCATGTCCAGCCGCCTTGCCCGGTGTGTGGGGGGAAACTATAAATGTCGGCGGCGACAACGTATGGCTCAACGCGGTACAGCTGCGCCTTGGCAGCTGTATCGGCGTGAGAAATGGGATTAAGCATTTGAAATATGCGATAAGCGTCACTACCTCGGCCCAGGCACGCGCTGGCCCATCCGGCCCAAGAAGCGGCATGCGTATATTGCCCACCGTTTTCCCTGATCCCCGGCGGGTAACCTTTGATGTATCCGGGGTCACGGTTGTTCTGGTCGAAAGGTGGAGTAAACAGCAACACAAGTTGTTCTTCGGGCCGCACCAGATGACGCCAAAGAGCATTGATCGCCTGCTGCGCTCTCTGCCCGTCGCTGGCTCCTGAAAGCACTGACCATGATTGCGCGATAGAGGAAATTCGATATTCTTGGTTCCGTCGCGAACCAAGGGAGTGGCCGTCATCATAATATCCTCGGAGATACCATTCCCCATCCCAACCATACTCCTCTATAGCCATACGCAGCTCGGCCATGCGCCGATAATATTGTTCCACCCGACCTTGATCATCCAAACGGCGGCATATAGGTAAAAAACGGGCCAGTGTGGCGTAGATGAACCAGCCCAGCCAAACACTTTCACCTCGTCCGGCGATTCCCACCCGGTTCAGGCCATCATTCCAATCCCCGGCTCCAATCAAGGGCAAGCCATGATCGCCATACCTGCATGCATGCTCGATAGCCCGGCAGCAGTGATCATACAGGCTGGTTCTCTCTTCAACAGGTTTATAATGACCATAACGCTCCTCTTCACCTTCAGCCAGTATTGGCCCCTGCAGAAATGAGAGCGGTTCATGCAAAATAGCCTCATCCTGGGTGCAGGAGACGTATTCAGCGGTCACATAGGGTAGCCAGAGCAAGTCGTCGCTGATACGGGTTCGTACACCTCTTCCGGATGGCGGGTGCCACCAGTGTAATACGTCGCCATCCTCAAACTGGCGGCCACCGGCGCGCAATATCTGCTGCCGGGCTATCTCTGGTGCGGCATGGAGCGTGGCCATTACATCTTGCAGCTGGTCTCGAAATCCAAACGCGCCGCTGGATTGGTAAAAGCCCGACCGGCCCCAAATACGGCAAGAAAGGTTTTGATAGAGCAGCCAACGGTTGAGCATCAAGTCCATCTGTTCGTCAGGTGTTTCCACCTGGACAACACCCAGTAATTTATCCCATTTCACCTGAACTGCTTTCCAAGCAGCCTTTACCTGGGCGCGATCCTGGAAACGTTTGATTAAGGCTAGGGCCTCTTGCCGATCAGTTCCCTGGCCCAGCATGAAGTAGATCTCCTTGGTCTCGCCTGCTTCCAGATCGACATACAGCTTCAGTGCGGCGCATGGATCTGCACCAGCCTCCACATGACCTGTCAAACCAACCCTTTTCAACGCCGCCGGCCTTGATAGATCGCCCAACCGGCCTAAGAACTCGGTGCGATCGGCGGTCAAACCATCGGGGTGTTGGCTGGCGGCTAGGAAGGCTTCTCTACTGCCAAATTCGGCTTGATAAGGCTGGCGCGCCAGCAGCGCACCGGTCTGGCTGTCATACTCCGGGATCAGATATTGCTGTGTCTGATCCCGATTTACGCCCAGCACCCATTCGCAGTAGTAAGTTACAGACAACATCCGGGACTGGCTCAAAGTGTTTTCCAAGCGCAGGCAGATTAGCTTCACCGGCGCATCGGCATCCACAAACATCCGCAATTCTTGTTTAAGCCCATGGCTGTGATGTTCAAATTTAGTGTAGCCAGCCCCATGACGCACCAGATAAGGCGAATTTGCCGGCAACGGTTGTGGTGTAGGTGACCAGAGCGTGTTAGTCACTCTATCGCGCACATACAATGCTTCGCCTGATGGGTCACATACCGGGTCGTTGTACCAGGGCGTGAGCCGGTTTTCACCACTGTTCAAAGCCCAAGAAAAACTGCTGCCCATTTCCGAAACCAGAAAGCCAAAGCCGGGGTTGCTGATTACATTGACCCACGGTGCCGGCGTTCGTTCGCCTGTCCGCAGGTAGATACAATACTCACGGCCATCGGTGCTGAAGCCACCCCAGCCATTATCGTTGAGTAAATGTTCCGGGCGCAGTAACGGTGGTACTGGTTCCAAGGGCTGACTAATTCGTGGCGGTACAAAAACCGGAGGCCGGGTGGCCGGACGATATATATCAGAAAGTTGTTGCGGCAGACTGCCCGCGCGTCCGTGCAACATGACCCGGGCAGCAGCGGCGAACAAGGACTTTTCATCATTACTCAAGCGGTCGGCCTGTACCACGAAGATACCGCCACGGCGATTGAGCCAGTTATCGCAATGCATGCGCCGCAGCATGCGATAAAGCTGATTCTGGAGTGTCGCATCATAACTTATCCCTTGTTCATTAAGCACAATCAGGTCGATTTGCAGGCCTTGATGGCGCCAGTAGCGATGGGCCTGCAGTAACTCGGCCAGCAATCCCAGCTCTGCATCGTTCGCCAACGATATCAGTAGGATCGGCAAGTCTCCAGATATGGCGTAGGGCCATAAGGCTGATTGGCCCAAGCGGTTTTGGGCCAATATTTGCGGGCTTTGCCGTAAACTTGCATGGGGAAAGGTGAGTAAAGAAAACAGCTCCTGGAAATGTTCCAGTTCCTCTGAACTGAGATTGAGCTGGCGAAGGTACAGCTCGCTCTTGGCAAGTGCCCGGCCGAATGCAGAGTGTACATGGCCAAGGGCCAGGTATCGCGCCACGATAGAGAGAAGATCCTCGCGTGATGTGCCGGCTAAGGTTAGGAAAGTAACCTCTCTGGTGCTATTCGGTTCGATCTCCAGCCTTACCTGCAAGCACATGATGGCATCCAGGACAGCCCCTGACGCTCCACTTAACCCGCCACCGATCGCCCTTAGGGCAGCCGGTTGCCTGGGGCTACCGCCGCGACCCAGGAAGTAAGCCCGGTCTGTTTCATATTCAACCTGGAACTGTTTGTCTGGCTCGAGGATCAAGCTATGAGCCAAATAGCGCGCCTGTTCCTCAGCTGTGCGTGGCCGGCGGCGAAACAGTAGTGTTCGATTGTCAGGGTGGTATTCGCTTTCGATAAAAAGCTTGTTAAAGGCTGGATGGCGTCGGTCGCTATCTTGCCCGCCAAGGACCACCTCCCCATAGCTGGTTATGGCTAGGCGACGGCGGTGGCGGCTGTGGTTTGTCACCCGCAATCGTCTAATCTCCAGATCGTCGTCCGGGGGAACAGTGATCTGCAAGTGTGTGGAGATACCCAACCCTGTACAGTGAAAATCTGCCTGCTGGGGTGAATAATTTATTTCCCAATGATGCTTGGGACTGTTTGTAGGTTGGGGTGTTGCGGACCACAATTGGCCGCTGTCGGCATCTTGAATGTAGATCCAGGTTCCCCAATCATCCCTGGTAGTGTCCGCGCGCCAACGGGTTAAGTCAATGTCCTTCCAGCGGCTGTAGCCGCCTCCTGCATTGGTGATCAGTACTCCAAAACGACCGTTGGCCAGGTAGTGAGCCACAGGAAAAGCTGTGTTCTCAGGTACTCTCCAGGCCATGGACGCTATTTTCGGTTGTTCCAGGCGGGCAAGGGTTTCTTCCTCCTGAGAAATAATGGTTTCTGGAGCACCAACCGGAAGCCGTTCCTGCAACAGCAACTCAACACTGCGCACCTGGGGATCGGCATGAAAACGCCGTACCATGGGCTTGTCCTGCAGCGTATTAACCAGTGACAGCATGATCATTCCCTGATGGTGGACCATGAAGGAACGAACTACAGCCCACTCCTGACCAAGTGTCAACCGGGAACGGGTGAAATCAACGGCCTCATAGAATCCATAGTCCCCTAACATATCCATCTCAATCAGGCGGGCGATATTGTCCATCACAGCCTTTGGCTGGAAGGGCAATGCCAGCACTGTAGAGTAAGGACTGACAACCAGATCATCTTCCAGTCCTCGTTTGAAACCTAAACCTGGCGTACCAAAGGCTCGGTATTGGTAATTCAAGCTTGCGTCAAAAGCATAATAACCTGATTCAGAGTTACCCCAGGGTACCCCCTTCCGACGACCGTAAGTGATCTGTTGTTCAATACAGCCATAAATGCTCTGGTTCAACAATGTTTCACTAGTCTGCCGTGTCAACAGGCTAGGCATCAAGTATTCAAACATGGTGCCGCTCCAGGAAAGGAGGAGTGGCCTGCCTTCTACCTGTTTCAATGGCCGGCCCAGACAAAGCCAATGCCGCTCCGGTACATCTCCTTTAGCAATGGCCAGCAGGCTGGCCAACCGCGCTTCTGAGGCCAACAAATCGTAATAATTGGCATCCTGCGATTCGATATCGACATTGTAGCCGATGTGAAATACGCCTCGATCCGGGTCGTACAAGAAAGCAAAATGCATCTCGGTGATCAACTCTTCAATTCGGTGGCTGATATCTTCAAAGGCAGAAATTATCTTGGAGATTTCAGCTTCCGCCGCGACAAGCGCCTGCTTGAAATCCTTACACCATTGACGTGCCTGCTGCACCTGTTCCGGCATTCCCAGTTCTTTGGGCAGCAATAGAAGGAGTTGGTCCAGTTGGTTTTGCGCATTGAGGCAGATGGCTGGTATCTCACGGCATGCGATTCCGGTCAAGGGCAATTCCTCGATCAATGATTGCCAGGCGGCGGCAAGTGAAGGATCGATTTGCGGGGCCTGCAACAGGGAAGGCGCTTCAGGTATAAAGACCAGCCAGGGGATCAACATATGAAACTTACGCTGCACATCGAACAATTGATGATGTGCCCGGTCAGACCAGACTCGTACGCTGTGGATCGCTGCCCGCTTCGAGGTTTCGCCGCCCAGAAGATTTACCAGATCCTGATCGACCGTGGGCCAAACATCGTTCTGCAATCGTTTCATCAATGCCGACCAATGGAGCGGATCATCGCCCACTGTTTGCACTTGTTCCGCAATACCTTCCAGTCGCTGCTGAAGAGCACGCACTGAATCCGGCGCCGATTTAACCAACCCCGCCAAGGTTTCGCTCAGCACGGCAAGTGTATCGATGACGCCCTGGCGCTGCTCTCTCCTGGGCAGGCAGTTATCGGGCAGCGCCAGGCATCCCTGACGCAAAGCCACCAGGCAACAGGCCAGGTTCCCGCTATCCACAGTAGAGATATAGCGAGGTGGCAGCGGCATCAGAGTCCTGGTATCGTACCAGTTGAGAAAATGTCCGCGGTACTTCTCGAGCTGATCCATGCCATCTAACGTGCTTGTCAAGCGAACCTGCAACTCAGGCAAGCCAATGTAGCCCAAGTCATAGGCGGCCAACGTAGTTAAGAGCGTCAGGCCGATGTTGGTAGGCGAAGTACGATGGGCAATAAGGCCCCGCGGATCTTCTTGAAAATGATCAGGGGCCAACCAATGATCTTCCGGGCCGATAAACTGCTCGTAGAAGAACCAGGTACGCCGGGCTAGACAGTGTAGCTGTTTTTTTTGATCTGGCGATAAAGGTTGCCCAGCTTTCCGCAAAGGCTTATTAATCCACATAATAATCAGCGGCCCTGCGAGCCAGATTAACAGTAATGGCGCTGCCACCAGCAGAGCAGTTGGGTTAAGCAGACCAATCAGCAAGGCCAACATCACGGCCAGCACAGAGGTGGCTGACATTTCTCGCCAGACGACGGCGATTGACTGGTTCTTGCCGAGCAATTGAACGGTGTGAGCGGCAGTGGTCCATTGTAGGAGTCGCTTGTGGGTAACATACATACGCACAAAAGCCGTGAGAATGGCATCGCCCTCTATAAGGGACTCATGAGGAAGGGTTATCAGCTCAAAGAGCCAGCGCGACAAAGGTCGCTGAACAGTCTCGCCGAAATGGAACTGAACCTTGTTTTTTTGACTGTGCACGAGGACATCAATCAGGCTGATGAAGACGTCGCTGGCCAGGATCAGGCAGACCACCAGAGTCCAAACTAGCGGCGAACCAGGCAGCCATAACCAACCAGCTACAAGGAGAAGCATCAGTGTAGGCCGTAGCAGGCTGCGCCGCAGGTTGTCCACAATCTTCCAACGATCGATTATGGATAACTCATTTTGAATTTTGCCGGCCTGTAAATGGGGTACTTTGGGCATTAGCCAGGGCAACAGCTGCCAATCCCCACGGATCCAGCGGTGTTTACGCCGAGTATGTACCTGGTAAATGGGGGGATACTCTTCGTAGACAATCACATCAGAAACCAGCGCAGCACGGCCGTATATTCCCTCAAACAGATCATGGCTCACTAGCCAATTCTTCGGCGCCCGACCAGCCAGGCACTTGTCAAAGGTAGATACTTCGTAAATCCCCTTGCCCATATAAATGCCTTCGCCAAACAGATCCTGGTACATATCAGACACGGCTTGGCAGTAGAGATCCAGGCCGCTATTACCACCGAACAGCCGAGAAAACAATGTCTGGTTGGAGCTGGAAGGCTTGATTTCTACGCGAGGTTGCAACACAGTATAACCCCTGGTTATGGTACCCGTTTGCGGATCTAAGCGGGCTTGATTCAAGGGGTGGGCCAGCGTACCGATGAGGACCGGCGCCTGGTTTTGGGGCAAGGTGTTGTCGACATCCAGGGTAATGACGTAGCGGATCTGAGGGAGTATATCCATATGACCAATCTGGACCGTGTATGAAGTTGTGCCTTTACCCAGCAGCAACCGGTTGAATTCTTCAAGCTTGCCCCGCTTTCGCTCCCAGCCCATCCAACATCCTTCCTCAGGATTCCACAGCCGCTGGCGATGAAAGAGGTAAAAGGGCCCTTTGTCTGGTGGATGGCCGTATTTCTGGTTAAGACGCTGGATGCCCTGGACAACCAGGGTGAGAAACAGTTCGTCTGTGGGCATTTTCTGCTGCGGCGCATCACAGAAATCCGTCAGTAGCGCGAAGGTGATATTGGCGTCATTATTACTTAAGTAGTGCAGTTCCACTTGCTGTAATAACGTACTTACTTCAGCCTCATCACCCAATAGAGAAGGCACCACTATCATGGTACGACAGCTATCTGGTATGCCATCCTCAAATGCTATCTTGGGTAAAACACGTGGTTTAACCAGCTGAGTCATTAGCCAGGTGGCCTGGCTAATCGCTACGGAAAAGAGGGGGATTAATAGCAGAACGCCGGCGACCCAAAAAGCCTGGGGTGAGGAATTCACGTACCAAAGATAGACCCATAAGAAAAGAAACGAAAACAGCGTAAGACAGGTTACACTTCCCAGATATAAAAAAGCAGGATGGCTTTGCAGGAACCAGCGACGAAGCCGGATCTGTCTTGGCGGTTGGTAAGCTAGCTTTTGCTCCAATTGGCATAAGCCATCTCCAACAAGGTAGTACCCGACATGGTTTTCGCATGCAGTACCAGGTGTCATTCCATCAGTCCGCGTCCGGCCGGCCAGCTGTACTGCCTGCCCGGCGACCGCTACCTCTTCCAGAGAGGTGGCCCATGATAGCCTCTCGACCACCTTACGATACGAATCCCGGGTGGCAAAATCCATATCCAGGTAGGCGCCTGCCGGATCCTGGCCAAGCACCCGGTCCACGAGGCTGACTTTTTCAAAGAAACGATACCAATTCTGGGTATCCAGTAATTGTAGGCCTAATATGCACCAGGCTACATTCGTATCGTCTATATTGTTTCCTGCCTCTATTACAATCGCTGGACCCTTTCCAGCCTGGTCGGAAAGGGGTTCCAGTGTCTGGATTAACTTTTCAATGAACCCATAGCGCAGCATGGTAGGCAACGCCCAAAGCTCGCCCATAGTAAGTGGTGTAATTTCCTGGTAGGTAGTGACGAATTGCCGCACCCAGTCCAGGTCTATATGTTGCGTTTGACAAGCCAGCAGCTCCCGCGCAAGCAGATAGACGCGCGGGTAATCCCGCCACTCTCCAACTTCAAGACGGGGGAGCTGGCGATAAAATTCCCGGGGCATGTCCTGTTCAATTTGTTGCAGTGCACTGCTCACAACATAATAATTATCAAGAAGCCACTCACCCGCCTGCATAAACAAGAGATCATCCTGGGCTTGCTGTCGGAAATGCGAATAGGCCTGATCCAGGCTCTTTTTCTGTGATTCAAGTTGGTCGAGTGATTGGCGATCAACAGCCTGCAACGTCACCTGGCGATGATCACTGGCCAACTGGTGAGCGAAACGTTTAAGAGACTCTGGCGAGCCTTCATCCGGGCACGCATCTGCAGTAACCGTCGAGATTTCGATCGCCGGCATTTTCTAATGTCCTTTGACTTCTTGGGCAGCAGCCTCTGCCTCGGACAAGGTGACTTCGCCGGGCGCTAAATCTTGAACGATGAGCAAGGGGGTGTTTCCATAATCAATGAAACTGGTGGTCAGGCTACCATACGGCCATTTCGCATGGCCGGAGTACCCGTGAGCGCTGATCACAACCAGATCTACCGCTTCATTTTCAACCAGTTGATGTAGGCTGATAGCAATATTTTCACTCACCAACAAGCGAGGCACAAAATCAACTCCCAGGTGAGTTTGTAATCGTTTGAAGTAATCGTTGGCAGCGCGCAAGTTACGATCTACGAAGCGCTGGATGAGTTCTAAATCATCCTGATTCAGCGGAGTCTGCCGGGGCATTTCCGGCTTGACCACAACATGAGCTAACATCAAGTTAGCCTGATGTTCTTTGGTCAGTGTTACCACTACAGGAAGCACGCACTCCGAACGAAGCGAACCGTCCAAAGGTGCAAGGATTCGCTGATATACAAACCCATGCAGTCTTTCGACAACCGGATTGTAGGCGCGTATTACCATGGTGGAGATCATGGATTCCTGAATGATCTTGCGCACCACACTATTGACATTCCAGCGGCTCATGCCCGTTTGGCCATGGCTGCTCATCATGATCAGATTAATCGCATTGCTTTGTGCGTACTCAATAATGGTGTGCGCAGGTTGGCCTTCTAAGAGAACAGGCTCAGGTTCCAACTCGGCCTCAGACAAACGATTGACCACATCATTCAGATAAGCCTCCGCCTCTGATTTACATAGCTGCCACGATAAGGGATCAATGGGCGGTAGTTGATTGGCAGCTGTCGGGCATTCCATGATGTGAATGAGAGTCACGTGGGCATCATAGACCTTAGCAAAGGCAACCAGATGCGGCAGAACACATTCAGCGATAGGAGATTGATCGAGTGGCACCAGGATTCTATTGAACATTGCTCCGTTCCCTCTTGGGCGGTACGGCAGCCGGGTGCAGGACCTCGCCTTTAAAAGAAAGGGTGCCAAGTTTGCGGCATCGCCCATAGAGCAATCAGGGAAAGATTGCTCGTGCGGGTTGTGTGTGGTGGATGGCTGTGATCAGCATTGGTGCAATGCCAGCTACCCCATCAACCCCAGCTATAGCGTGGTTATG
>Ga0316596_1000132_pt1 | contig 9988 bp, 10 predicted proteins | sample S_170502SBrCrA_R_FD_207793 | JGI IMG/M metagenome (GOLD analysis project Ga0316596, IMG submission 207793) | Metatranscriptome of rhizosphere microbial communities from salt marsh grasses in Alabama, United States - S_170502SBrCrA (Metagenome... | ecosystem: Host-associated > Plants > Roots >... | reverse complement strand
GGCAGTCTTGATTATCCGCAGTAGGACGGGTTGAAGGGTGCGTGTACAGGGGTGCAGGACAAGGCGCAACGACGAGGAATAGTGATTCTATTCCGAGGGGTTGCAACACAGTCCTGCGCCGCTGTGTCTGAAAGTTAACAGGGTCAAATTTAACAGCCAACGGCTGGCCGCATGGCGGAGGGCAGGATGCCCGCAGTAAAATCCCGAATCCTCGTGAAAAATGCGGGCTAGCCGAATTTCGGAATGGTTATGGCTGGAAGGGAACGTCACAGATGAAAACCGTCCTACCTCCCGCAGGGGAGGTTGGCCGGTATTGCTTTAAAGGCTGGTTCAGCTATCGCTGTTCTGCCGCTCGATCAGTTGCTTCTGGATATTTCCGGGTACGGCCTCGTAGTGGCTGAACTCGATGGAGTAGTTGCCTTCGCCACCCGTGATCGCCTTGAGACGTGTACCATAACCTTCCAGCTCTGCCAGGGGGGCCTGGCCTTTGATGATGATGCTCCCGCTGTGACCGGTCTCGGTGCCGCTGATCTGACCTCGCTTGCCCGCCAGATCGCCAGTCAGATCCCCCATGTAGGCATCGGGTGTGTTGATGGTGATGTTGACGATCGGTTCCAGGATCACGCCGCCCGCCTTGTCCACCGCATCGAGAAAGGCCTTTTTACCGGCGGTGACGAATGCGATCTCTTTCGAGTCTACCGGATGATATTTGCCATCATATACGGTGACGCGGATGTCCTGCATGGGAAAGCCCCCGATGGCACCCTCTTCAATGGCCTGGCGCACGCCCTTTTCCACGGCGGGAATCAGTGAGGTGGGGATAGCGCCACCGACCACCTTGTTATCGAATTCGAAGCCTTGGCCTCGCTCGAGTGGTTCGATACGCAAAAAGACCTCGCCGAATTGGCCGGCGCCGCCGGTCTGCTTCTTGTGACGATGATGTCCCTCTGCCTGGCGCGTGATGGTTTCCCGATAGGCGATGCTCGGTGGGCGGGTGTCCACCTCGACGTTGTATTTTTTGTGCAGCTGCTCCAACAGCACGTTCAAATGCAGATCCCCAAGACCGCGCATGATGGTTTCATTCAGGGTTGCATTGTGCTCCACATGGAAGCAGGGATCCTCGTCCTGCAGTTTGTTCAGGGCTTCTCCCAGTTTCTGCTCGTCGCCATGCTTTTTCGGTTGAATGGCCAGGCCGAACAGGGGTACCGGACACTCGATGGAACGTAGATGATAATGGTCTTCATCGTGGGAATCGTGCAAAACGGCGTCGAAGTGGATGTCATCCACCCGCGCCACTGCACAGATATCGCCAGGCACCGCCTGGGTGAGTTCCATCTGGTCATTGCCTTGCAGCCGATAGATATGGTTGGGTTTGAACGCCTTGCGGGCATTGCCGATGTACAGTTGGGTGTTAGGCGTCAAGGTCCCCTGATGCATGCGAAAGATGCCGAGCTTGCCCCGGTAAGGGTCGTTGAGTACCTTGAATACATGGGCGATGACGTGTTTGTCGGCAGAAGGTTCCACAGTTACCGGTTGCATGTCGGCCCCTTCACCCTTCATGAAGGCCGGTGGATTGCCCTCCGTCGGATCGGGCATCAGTTTGACGAACAGATCCAGAAGTTCACTGATACCGGCGCCATTTTCCACCGAGGTGAAGCATACCGGAATCAGATGACCCTCTCTGAGGGCCTTTTCAAAGGGATCATGCAACTGTTCAGGCGCCAGTTCCTGCCCCTGCTCCAGGTAGATCTCCATCAGATCCTCGTCGACCTCGACCACCTGATCGATCATGGCGCTGTGGGCATCCGCCACGGAGGAGAAATCGGTGCTATCGCCGCCGGGTTGAAAAAAACAGTCGATGACCCGCGTGCCGTTGTCCGCTGGCAGGTTGATCGGCAGGCATTCACTGCCAAAGGTTTCCTGCAGATTGGCGAGCAAGGCGGGATAATCCACTGTGCTGCCATCGATCTTGTTGACGATGATCATACGGCAGAGCTTGCGTCGCTTGGCCGCCTCCATCATGCGCACCGTGATCGATTCGATGCCGGCCTCGGCGCTGACCACCACCGCTGCCGTTTCGACAGCGGGCAGGACACTGATACTGCGGCCGAGAAAATCGTTGTAGCCGGGGGTGTCGATGAGGTTGATCTGTTTGCCCATATGGCTCATATGGGTAATGGCGATGTCCAAGGAATGCTGCAGGGACTTCTCCTGATCATCGGAATCACAGACCGTATTGCCATTCTCCACTCTGCCGGCCGAGGGAATGGCGCCACTGCGCTGGAGCAGGGCCTCCGCAAGACTGGTTTTACCCGAGCCGGCGTGGCCAACGAGGGCGATATTTGTTATGTCATGGGTTGAATAGCTGGTCATTCTATCTCCTTCCTCAATAATTGGGATTTACTCGTAAGCGACGCAAACGGCAAGTATACCAATCACTGGGCCTGAAGGTATTGAGTTTTGACAGAAGAATTACACAGGCTGTGGCGCTGAAACCACTCGTCAGGTGATAAGGCGGCGGGAGGGAATCCCCATAACGACAGCAGAGCGAGACAGGGTTGAGAAGTGAGGCTTACGGCTCCGCCACTGGCGGACGGAGCCGAAAAAGGTATCAGGGATGTACGCTGTCGATAACTACCATTACCGGACCGGACTGGCCGGGCTTCACCGGTCTTATCTCACCCTCGAGATCTCCGCTTTTGGCGATCGGGTTGCCTGATTTTGAAACTCTGGCGCCAACTGCGACTTCGGGGAAGGCGGAGAGCTTCATTTCAGGCATCATCGCCATACTGTCGTCCAGCTTAACGGTGATGGGCAGGTCTTTGACCTGTTTGCGTACCGCCGCCAATGGCATGGGTGGACCCGACAGGGCCTTGGCGTAGATGAACACCAGGTCATCGGGATGGGTCTTGGCTGCCAGATCAGGATCCAGCTTGACGATCAGTTCGATGGAGGCGTCACTGCCATTGGTTGGTTGCGAGGTGGGTTTATCCGCCTTAACGATGCTTGGCAGCTGCGGTCCGAGCCCCATCTGGCCGCGTGCCTCGTCGATGGCATTATCCACCGCGTTAAGGTCCGTGTTGCCCGGGCCCAGCAATACCTTGACCTGCTGCCAGTGGTCGATGGCGCCCTGGTAATCCTGTTTCTGATAAGCGACTATGCCCATCATCCACAACGCGTTGGGATCCTGTTTGTTGAGCTGATAGGCCTTCTCAACCAGGTTTGCTGCCTTACCGCTGAAATTGTTGCCGGAGGTCTGGGCCAGTGCTTCGGCATAGGCGAGCAAGAGGGTGGTGTTTTCCGGATTGACTTGCATCCCATGTTCGTAAGCGTCAATGGCTTTACCCGGTTGATTCATGGCCATGTAGCTGCGACCCAGCATCAACCAGCCCTCGACATTGTCCGGCTGCTGTTCCAGTTTGGCGGCCAGCTTTTTCACCAATTCTTCCATCGGCGGCAGCTTTTCACCGGCCTGGGCATGGGGTGAAGGGGTACCCTGGGATGCTTCAGCGCCGCTGTTCTCGGCCAGACGGGGAATGATCTCGGGGCTGCCCAGGGCCTGATACATGCCGACAGCCATCAAGGGTATGACCAGCGCGATGCTCATCATCCATCTGCCGGATCGGGAGTTGGCCGAGGCGGGTTGGACCTGGTCGCCGTTCACATCGAGCAGCAGCTCTTTTTCCAGATCCTTACGCGCTGCGTCATAACGCTCCTGATCGAGGATACCCGACTGCAAATCGTTTTCCAGCTCCTCGAGTTGTTGTTTGAATACGGACAGGTTCAATTCGTCCGCGCTGACACCGGCATATTCCCGTCTGCTCAGCAGCGGTACAACGATAAAGGTGATCGCAAGCACGATAAGCCCGGCGGCACTAATCCAGAAAAGGGTCATTTTGTTGCATCCTTGGTGTCAGAGGATAGTTTGAGAAGAGAATCGAGTCGCTTCTGGTCCTCATCGGACAGGGTCGTCTCCTGGCTTTGCTTTTTCTTCTTAAGCGCCCGCATGAGGAGATAAGCACCCAGCAGCATGAGCAGCAGAGGCCCGAACCAGAGGGGGTAGGTGGACGGTTTTACCGGGGGGCTGTAGAGCACGAAGTCTCCGTATCGTTGCACCATGAAATCGACGATATCGGCTTTGCCCTGGCCTGCCTTCATCATTTCATAGATCTCATCACGCAGATCCACGGCCAGATCTGCGTTGGAACCGGCAAGAGACTCATTCTGACAGACCAGACAGCGCATCTCTCCGATCAGGGTGCGAAAATCCTCTTCCTTGGCCGGATCATCGAATGTGTATTGGGCCAGGGTGGCGGCCTGTAGCGGACCGGCCGTCACCAGACAGATCAGTAATAACAAGATACCACGCACGGTCATCCCTCTTTTTTCAACTGTTCAAGCATTGGCAGCAGGGTACCTTTGATGAAATCAGGCGTCACCGGCCCTGCGAGTTTGTAATGGATGGTGCCTTTGCTGTCCACCAGGAAGGTTTCCGGCGCGCCATAGACCCCGAGATCGATGGCTGTCCGCCCTTTCTGATCGAAGATGGTCGCCACATAGGGGTTGCCGAGTTGTCGCAGCCAGGCCTGAGCGCCTGCCCGGTCGTCCTTCCAGTTGAGGCCATAGATATCGATCAGGCCGGTGCGTGCCAGCTGGACCAGGGTCCCATGTTCGGCGCGGCACGAAACACACCAGGTGGCCCACACATTCAGCAGATAGGGTTTGCCCAAGAGGTCCTTGTTGGTGATTTGGCTGTCTGGTTTGTCCAGCAGCGGGAGGGAAAAATCCGGCACCGTCTTGCCGATCAAGGGGGAGGGGATCTCCCTCGGGTTCATGTACATACCTTTGAACAGAAAGGCGGCGATCACCGCAAAGATGATCAAGGGAATGGCGTAACGCAGATGGGACTTCATCGGTTCATCCTGCCGTTGCGGGTGCGGAACCCGCGGTTTTTACTTTGCTGGCAGCCCGTACCCGGGCCGTGCGATAGCGTCGATCCGTGATGGCCAGGATGCCGCCAAGGGCCATGAACACGGCACCGAACCAGATCCAGCGTACATAGGGCTTGTAATAGATGCGCAGGCTCCAGTCACCGCCACCCAGGGGTTCGCCGAGGGAGACATAGATGTCCCGGGTGAAGCCCCAGTCGATGGACGCTTCGGTCATGGGACGGGTCTGCACGAAATAGGTGCGCTTTTCCGGTTCCAGGACGGCGATCTGCTCCCCGTCTTTGGACACAAGGAAACGTCCACGATTCGCATTGTAGTTGGGGCCTGGAGTACGCTTGACCCCTTCGAACTGGAATATATGGCCCGCCACTTCGGTCTTGTCGCCGGGGCCCATGCGGATGTCATGCTCGATACCGTAGTTCGAGACCATGGTGATGCCAATGATGAACACAGCCACACCCAGGTGGGCCAGAATCATGCCGTAATAGCTGCGTCCCCCGCCCATCAGGTCCTGTTTGAACCCGGCCAGGCCCTGTTTGTGCTTCAGACGTTCCTTGAGATTGACGATGTGGGAGGCGGCAACCCAGGTGGCAAGGCCCATCCCCAGTCCGACCATCCAGTTCCAGTCCGCAAACATCGGTAACAGGGTCACCAGCCCGAGTCCCAGACTAAGGATAAAGGCCCAGCGCAGTTGCTTGATCAGATAGCCCGCCTCCGTGTGTTTCCAGCGCGTCAAGGAGCCTACGCCCATGAACAGGGCCAGAAACGGGGTTATCAGCACGAACATCTTGTTGAACCAGGGGAAACCGACCGAGATCTTGCCCAGCTCCAGGGCGTCGTAGATCAGTGGAGCGAGGGTGCCCAGCAGGATCAGAGTAGCGAGTACAGACAACAGCAGATTGTTGCTCAACAGAAAGGTCTCTCGGGACAACAGATCGAAACGTCCGCCCCCCGAGATGTAAGGTGCGCGCCAGGTATACAGAGCCAGTGAGCCGCCGATTACGATCAGCAGGAAGGCCAGGATGAAGATACCGCGGGACGGGTCCGAGGCAAAGGAGTGGACCGAGGTCAAGACTCCGGAGCGGACCAGGAAGGTGCCCAACAGGCTCAGTGAGAAGGCGAACAGGGCCAGCAGCACGGTCCAACTCTTGAATGCCCCACGTTTCTCGGTCACCGCCAGGGAGTGCATGAGCGCGGTACCCACCAGCCAGGGCATGAACGAGGCGTTCTCAACCGGGTCCCAGAACCACCAGCCGCCCCAGCCCAGTTCGTAGTAGGCCCACCAGCTGCCAAGCGCAATGCCGATGGTCAGAAAAACCCAGGCCACGGTGGTCCAGGGTCGAGACCAGCGCGCCCAGGAGGCATCCAGCTTACCGCCCAACAGGGCTGCAATGGAGAAGGCGAAGGCTACCGAAAAACCCACGTAGCCCATGTAGAGGATCGGCGGATGGATCGCGAGTCCCGGATCCTGCAGCATGGGATTGAGTTCACCACCTTCAGCCGGTACGAAAAAGTTGCCGGCAGAATCCATGGTGCGGGCAAAGGGATTGGAGGTCAGCAGCATGAACAAGAGAAAACCGATGCTGATCATGCCCATTACGGAAAGCACCCGGGCTACCACCGGCAGCGGCAGGTTGCGACTGAACAGGGCGATGGCCGCGCTCCAGGCGCTGAGCAGGAAGGCCCAGAGCAGCAGGGAGCCTTCGTGAGCCCCCCAGACCGCGGAGATCTTGTACATCTCCGGGAGTTTGGTATTGCCGTGCTGAGCGACATAGATCACGGAAAAGTCGTTGCTCAGAAAGGCGTTGGTCAGCACCGCCATGGCGATAGCGAGGAACACCAGCTGACCCCAGGCCAGGGAGCGGGACAGGGCCATCCAGGAACGGATATTGGCATAGGAACCCGCCAGGGGCACCACCGCCTGGGTGATCGCCAGACAGAGGGCGAGAATGAGGGCGAAATGACCGAGTTCAGGAATCATTGTACACTGCCCTGCGGTTGTGGAGCGCCGACGGCTGTGTCATGGGCGGTCTTCAGAGACGCGGCCACCTCCGGCGGCATATAGTTTTCATCATGTTTGGCCAACACCTCGCTGGCGACGAACACTCCTCCCTCGTTCAACTGACCCAATGCCACAATGCCTTGGCCCTCACGGAAAAGGTCGGGCAGGATGCCGGTGTACTCCACCGTCACGGTCTTGTCCATGTCCGTCACGTCAAAGGCGGTGGTCAGGCCATCCGGTCTCCGCTTGACACTGTCAGTGGCAACCAAACCGCCGATGCGGAACGGGTGGCCGGTGGGCGCTTCGCCTGCCACCACTTCGGAGGGAGAGAAGAAGAACATCAGGTTCTCGTCGAAGGCGTTGAGGGCCAACCAGGCGGCGACTCCGACCCCTGCGACCATCAACCCAATAAGATAAAGGCGTTTTTTTCGAATCGGATTCATTTCTGCTCATTCCTGGCCCGGCGAATTTTACGGGCGATGTCTGTCACAATCTTTTTGCGCTGTTGCATGGGGGCGATGATGTTGCCGACGAGAATAATCAAGGCGAGGGCGTAGGAGGGCCACACGAAGGCCGCATAACCCCCCATGGCAAAGAACTCACTCATTTGGCATCCCCCTCGATCAATTCCTGGACCCAGCGTGTGTTGCGGTCACGTTCTAATAGTTCTGCCCGCGCTCGCATTAAGACCACGGCACCGTAATAAAGTTTAAAAGAGAGCGCCATCAGCAACAACGGAATCAACATGCTGATGTCCATGGAGGGTTTGTCGAATTTAGTGATTGTGGCGGTTTGATGTAGGGTATTCCACCACTCCACCGAGTAATGGATGATCGGGATATTCACCACCCCCACCAGGGCCAGGATAGAGATGGCCCGGGCGGCGACCCGTTTGTCTTCGATGGCACTGTGCAGGGCGATGATGCCCAGGTAGAGGAAAAACAGGATCAGTTCGGAGGTCAGCCGGGCGTCCCACACCCACCAGGTGCCCCACATGGGTTTGCCCCAGAGCGAGCCGGTGACCAGGGCCAGAAAGGTGAAGGAGGCCCCCACCGTGGCGCTGCTGATGACGAAGATCTCGGTCATCTTGATGCGCCAGACCAGACTGATCAGGCCGGATACCGCCATCACCACATAGATGAACATGGACATCCAGGCGGCCGGCACGTGGATGTAGATGATCCGGTAGCTCTCGCCCTGCTGGTAGTCGGGCGGTGCCACGATCAGACCGTAGTAGAGCCCGAGCAGTAGCAGTATGACGAAACTGGTCATGAACCAGGGGATCATCTTGCCGGCGACGGTATAGAAGTAACGGGGTGACCCCATCTTATGAAAAAAGCGTATGATCATATTCAGGACCTGTTAATACCATGCGGATGCCCAGCGTTGGCCCCCAGATCAGGACAAGCTAGGCGCACAGAGAGCAGTTTGGTCATTCCAAATAAACGATGTGCAACACCGCTTGGCCTGATCTGGGGGCCAACCCGGAGGGACAGGCCCCTTTTCCCGCAGGACTGTGTTGCACTTTCGCTTATGTACGGCAGGTACACGGCGCTCAGTGCGCTTTGTCCTGCGAAAAAAGGGGCTCTGTCGATGGGTATCCGCATGGTATTAACAGGTCCTAACTTAGACTGATTCTCAGGGAAGCGGCGGTGGCCGGTGGCGCCAGCACCAGGGAACCCACCAGCATGGCGGCGAGGATGGAGATCTGCGCCGTGGTGGGGATGCCGACGCTGGCGGTATGCACCGCATCGGTGGCGAAGATCAGTACCGGTACGAACAGCGGCAGTACCAGCAGCGACAATAATACCCCGCCGCGGCGCAGGCCGACGGTCAGGGCCACCCCCACCGAACCGATCAGGCTCAACACCGGGGTGCCCAGTATCAGGGTCAGCATCAGGGTCGGGATCGCCTCGTCGGGTATGTGCAGCATCATAGCCAACAGAGGTGCGGCGATGAACAGGGGCAGTCCGGTCACCATCCAGTGGGCCAGGACTTTGGCCAATACCAGGATCGAGACCGGATGGGCGCTGAGCATGAACTGCTCCAGGGCGCCGTCCTCGTAGTCCGAACGAAACATGGCGTCCAGCGACAGCAGGGCCGAGAGCAGGGCGGCGACCCAGACCACCCCGGGACCCACCTTTTCGATCAGGACCGGATCGTTGCCTATGCCCAGCGGAAACATGGCGGTCACCAGGACGAAGAACAGCAAGGGATTGACCAGCTCGGCACGACGCCGGTAGGCCAGGGTCAGGTCCCGCTTGAACAGCAATACGAAAGCGCTGGTGAGGGAGAGTGTGCTCATCTTTCCGATAGATTGATTCTGACCAGTTTGATCTCGTCTCTGAACCCCACTCGATGATGGGTAGTCATAGCCGCCATGCCGCCCCGCTGCAGATGGGCCTCGAACAGACGCTCCATGTGCTCTATTCCCATGCGGTCCAGGGAGGTGAAGGGTTCGTCCAGGATCCACAGTTTGGCGTCGGTCACCAGCAGTCGGGCAATTGCCAGGCGGCGTTGCTGACCCGCCGACATGTTGCGGGTCGGTACATCCTCGAAACCATACAGACCAACCTGCTCCAGGGCCTCTTCCAGACCAATACCCGTTTTGGCCTTGCCCAGGCCTTGGGCGATGCGCAGGTTCTCCAACGGCGTCAGATCGGGTTTGTGACCGTCCTTGTGACCTAGGTAGGCAATGTGTTCGCGAAATTCCGGCCCAAGTTTGAAGATATCCTTGCCGTTCCAGGCGATCTCCCCCGATTCGGGCAGGCGAATTCCACACAGGATGCGTAACAGCGAGGTCTTGCCGCTGCCGTTGCGGCCTTCCAGCACCAGGGCTTGACCCGGATTGACACTGAAGCTGAGGTCTTCGAAGAGGATCCGGTCATCCCGGATGCACACCAGTGCCTTGGCTTCGAAGCAGTCGGCTGAGGCGGTATCTGTCAGCGTCGATGTCACGTTATTCGTAAATATGGGCAGGCTTGATTATCTGTTGTGCCGGTCCTGGGGAAGACTCATCACTGTATGGGTTTCAGGC
>Ga0316596_1000130_pt1 | contig 10081 bp, 7 predicted proteins | sample S_170502SBrCrA_R_FD_207793 | JGI IMG/M metagenome (GOLD analysis project Ga0316596, IMG submission 207793) | Metatranscriptome of rhizosphere microbial communities from salt marsh grasses in Alabama, United States - S_170502SBrCrA (Metagenome... | ecosystem: Host-associated > Plants > Roots >... | reverse complement strand
CGTGTTGATGAGCTTGGAGATGGCCTTCTTGCCCAGGGGCCGGTCCACCAGCTCGAACGGCAGTCCATCGGGAACGATGGCAAACACGAGGGCGCGCCCGAGGGTCGTGTCCTTGATCGAGACTTTGGGCTCCATGACCCCATCAGGCCCCTTGACCACCTCACGGATGCGCACCCGACAGCGGGCGTGCAGGTCCGCATGGCCCGTCTCATAGGCGCGGCGCGCCTCGTCGGTGTCGGCGAAGGCGCTCCCCTCCCCCTTGGCGCTCACCCGTTCCCGGGTCATATAGTAGAGGCCAAGCACCACGTCCTGGGACGGGACGATGATGGGCTCCCCATTGGCGGGGGAAAGGATGTTGTTGGAGGACATCATCAAGGCGCGAGCCTCGAGCTGTGCCTCCAGGGAGAGGGGCACATGCACCGCCATCTGGTCGCCGTCGAAGTCCGCGTTGAAGGCGGTGCACACGAGGGGGTGTAGCTGGATCGCCTTGCCCTCGATCAGGACCGGCTCGAAGGCCTGGATGCCGAGCCGGTGCAGGGTCGGGGCCCGGTTGAGCATCACCGGGTGCTCGCGGATCACCTCCTCGAGGATGTCCCACACCTCCGGGGTGCCGCGTTCCACCATCTTCTTGGCAGCCTTGATCGTGGCCGCGGTGCCGCGCAGCTGTAGCTTGCTGAAGATGAAAGGCTTGAAGAGCTCCAAGGCCATGCGCTTGGGCAAACCGCACTGGTGGAGCCGTAGGGTCGGGCCCACCACGATGACGGAGCGCCCCGAATAATCCACCCGCTTACCCAGCAGATTCTGTCGGAACCGCCCCTGCTTGCCCTTGATCATGTCGGCAAGGGACTTCAGCGGACGCTTGTTGGTGCCCGTGATGGCGCGCCCGCGCCGGCCATTGTCCAACAGGGCGTCCACCGCCTCCTGGAGCATCCGCTTCTCGTTGCGCACGATGATATCGGGCGCCACCAGGTCCAGCAGGCGCTTGAGCCGGTTGTTGCGGTTGATCACCCGGCGATAGAGGTCGTTCAAATCCGAGGTGGCGAAGCGCCCGCCATCGAGCGGCACCAGGGGCCGAAGCTCCGGCGGTAGCACCGGTAGGACCGTCAGGATCATCCACTCGGGACGATTGCCCGAGTCGATGAGGGACTCCATGAGTTTGAGGCGCTTGGAGAGCTTCTTGATCTTGGTCTCGGAGCTGGTGCCCTCGATCTCCTCGCGCATGCGCCGCACCTCCGCCTGGAGGTCGATGGTGCGCAGGAGCTCGTAGATCGCCTCGGCGCCCATGCGGGCGTCGAACTCGTCCCCGTTCTCCTCGAGGGCGTCCAGGTACTGCTCATCGGTGAGGAGCTGACCCCGCTCCAGCGTCTGGACCATGTTGGGGTTGATGACGACGAAGGACTCGAAGTACAGCACCCGCTCGATATCGCGCAGCGTCATATCGAGCAGCAGCCCGATGCGCGAGGGAAGGGACTTCAGGAACCAGATGTGCGCGACAGGACTCGCGAGGTCGATGTGGCCCATGCGCTCCCGGCGAACCTTGGCGAGCGTCACCTCCACCCCGCACTTCTCGCACACCACGCCGCGATGCTTGAGTCGCTTGTACTTGCCGCAGACGCACTCGTAGTCGCTGATTGGGCCGAAGATCTTCGCGCAGAAGAGTCCGTCGCGCTCGGGCTTGAAGGTCCGGTAGTTGATGGTCTCCGGCTTCTTGACCTCGCCGTAGGACCAGGAGCGGATCATCTCGGGCGAGGCGAGCCCGATCTTGATCGCATCGAACTCCAGGGCCTGCCCCTGCTGCTTAATAATCTTGAGGAGGTCTTTCAATTCAATCTCCTGCTTCAGTTGCGAGTAGCGAGTCGCGAGGGCTGAGATAGGGCGTCGGGGACATTTGCTTCCTTAAGAGACGCTCGCTACTCGCCACTCGCTGCTCGTCTAGTCCTGCTCCAGCTCCACGTTGATCCCGAGTGAGCGGATCTCCTTGACCAGCACATTGAAGGACTCGGGCATACCGGCCTCCATGCGATGGTCGCCGTCGACGATGTTCTTGTACATCTTGGTGCGCCCAGTGACGTCGTCTGACTTGACCGTCAGCATTTCCTGGAGCGTATAGGCCGCGCCGTACGCCTCCAGGGCCCACACCTCCATCTCCCCGAAGCGCTGGCCGCCGAACTGGGCCTTGCCACCCAGTGGTTGCTGGGTCACCAGACTGTAGGGGCCGGTGGAGCGTGCATGCATCTTGTCGTCCACCAGGTGATTGAGCTTGAGCATGTACATGTAGCCGACGGTCACCGGACGCTCAAAGGGGTCGCCGGTGCGCCCGTCAAAGAGGATCGTCTGGCCGCTCGGGATCCCCTGATCGCTGTTGTCTCGCTCGGCGAGCCTCAGCATGGCGCGAATCTCCTCCTCGGTGGCGCCGTCGAAGACCGGGGTGGCCAAGGGCACACCCTCGGTCAGGTTCCGGGCCAGCTCCAGGATCTCCTCGTCCGAGAAGCTCCCCAGATCCTCCTTGCGCCCGCTCGTGTTATAGATCTGGCCAAGGAAGTCACGGATCTCGGCAACAGCAGCCTGCGCGCGCAGCATGCGCTCGATCTTGACCCCGAGCCCCTGGGCCGCCCAGCCCAGATGCGTCTCCAGCACCTGGCCTACGTTCATGCGCGAGGGGACCCCGAGGGGGTTGAGCACGATATCCACCGGCTCGCCGTCGGCGGAAAAGGGCATGTCCTCAACCGGCACAACCTTGGAGATGACGCCCTTGTTACCGTGACGCCCGGCCATCTTGTCACCGGGCTGGATGCGGCGCTTCACTGCGACGTAGACCTTGACCATCTTGAGCACACCGGGGGCCAGATCGTCCCCGCTGGAGATCTTGCGCTTCTTGACCTCGTAACGGTCCCGGAACTCCTCGCGCTGCTGCTTGATCTGGTTGGCCACCGCCTCGAGCTGCACGGCGGTCTCCTCGCTCTTCAGGCGGATCTCGAACCAACGATCCCGCGATCCCTTTTCGGTGATCTCCTGCAGATAGGCCTTGGTGATCTTGGAGCCGGGCTTGAGGTTTCCAGGTCCCCCGTCGGCGGCCTTGCCCACCAGCAATCGCTCCACCCGCTGAAAGGTGTCGTTCTCCATAATGCGCTGCTGATCGGCGAAATCCTTACGCACGCGCTCCAGCTCCTGCTCCTGGATCTGCTGGGCGCGCTTGTCACGCTCCACCCCGTCGCGGGTAAAGACCTGGACGTCCACCACCGTGCCGTTCATCCCGGAGGGCAGCCGCAGGGAGGTATCCTTCACGTCCGAGGCCTTCTCGCCGAAGATCGCACGCAGCAGCTTCTCCTCCGGCGTGAGCTGGGTCTCCCCCTTTGGGGTCACCTTCCCCACGAGAATGTCGCCGTCGCGGACCTCGGCGCCCACGTAGACGATGCCCGACTCGTCCAGCTTGGAGAGGGCGGACTCGCCCACGTTCGGGATATCGCTCGTGATCTCCTCGGGACCCAGCTTGGTGTCGCGGGCGAGACAGGTGAGCTCCTCGATATGAATGCTGGTGAAGCGGTCCTCCAGGACCACCCGCTCGGAGATCAGGATGGAGTCCTCGAAGTTGTAGCCGTTCCAGGGCATGAAGGCGACGCGCAGATTCTGGCCCAGGGCCAGCTCGCCCAGATCCGTCGAGGGGCCGTCCGCCAGCACGTCGTCCTTGACAACGGCGTCGCCCACGCGCACGAGGGGCCGCTGATTGATGCAGGTGTTCTGGTTCGACCGCGTGTACTTGGTCAGGGTGTAGATGTCCACCCCGGGCACGCCGGGCAGGGCCTCCTCGTCGTTCACCCGCACCACGATGCGGGCCGCGTCCACGGACTCGATGACACCGCCGCGACGGGCCCGAACCACGACGCCCGAGTCCTTGGCCACCGCCCGCTCCATACCTGTCCCCACCAGGGGCTTCTCGGCCCGCAGGGTGGGCACCGCCTGACGCTGCATGTTGGATCCCATGAGGGCCCGGTTGGCGTCATCGTGCTCCAGAAAGGGGATCAATGAAGCGGCCACCGACACGATCTGCCGGGGCGAGACGTCCATGTACTGGACCTCCTCCGGGGCCTTCATCGTGAACTCGTTCTGGTGACGGCAAGACACCAAGGCGTCCACCAGCCGCCCTTCCTGATCCAGGGTGGCGTTGGCCTGGGCGATAACGAAGTTGCCCTCCTCGATGGCGGAGAGGTATTCGATATCCAGGGTCGCCCGCCCGTCCACGACCTTTCTGTAGGGGGTCTCGAGGAAACCGTACTTGTTGGTCCTGGCATACACGGCCAGCGAGTTGATCAGGCCGATGTTCGGCCCTTCCGGGGTCTCGATCGGACACACGCGGCCGTAGTGGGTGGGATGCACATCGCGCACCTCGAACCCGGCCCGCTCCCGCGCCAACCCCCCGGGGCCCAGCGCCGAGACCCGGCGCTTGTGGGTGACCTCGGACAAGGGATTGTTCTGGTCCATGAATTGCGAGAGCTGGCTGGAGCCGAAGAACTCCTTGATGGCCGCAGACACTGGCTTGGCGTTGATCAGCTCCTGGGGCATGAGCCCCTCGGACTCGGCCAGGGACAGACGCTCCTTGACCGCCCGTTCCACCCGCACCAATCCGATACGGAATTGGTTCTCCGCCATCTCACCGACGCACCGAATCCGCCGATTGCCCAGATGGTCGATGTCATCCACGGTGCCGCGGCCATTGCGCAGCTCCACCAGCACCTTGAGGACGTCGATCACGTCCGAGGTGTCACCGTGCTCCGCATAGAGGGCCTGGGAGAAGGCGTCGGCTCGGGTGCTGAAGTAGCGACCGTCATAGACGACCCCTGGCCCCACCTCCGACTCGCGCCCCAGACGCCGATTGAACTTCATGCGCCCGACCGCGGAGAGGTCATAGCGATCCGGGGTGAAGAACAGGTTATGGAAGAGGTTCTGGGCCGCCTCCTTGGTCGGGGGCTCGCCAGGGCGCATCATTCGGTAGATCTCGACCTGGGCCTCCAGCTCGTTGGTGGTGCTGTCGATCCGCAGGGTCTCGGATATGTAAGGCCCCTGGTCAAGGTCATTGACGAACAGGGTCTCGACGCGCTCGACGCCCTTGGCCTGGAGTAGCTCCAACAGGTCTTTGGTGATCTCAGCGTTGGCGTCGGCGATCACCTCGCCCGTGTCCCGGTCTACTTGGGCTTGGGCCAAGACGCGCCCGATCAGGAAGTCCTGGGGCACCTCCAGACGCTCCACCCCGGCCTTCTGTAGCTCGCGGATGTGCTTCGCGGTGACCCGCTTCCCCGCTTCCACCAGGACCTGGTCGCCGATCTTGACGTCGAAGCCCACGGTCTCGCCGCGCAGCCGCTCCGGCACCAGGTCTAGGGACACGCCGCCCCCTTCGAAGCGGAAGGTGTCGGTCTCGAAGAAACGCGCGAGGATGTCCTCGACCCCATAACCCAGGGCCCGCAGCAAGACCGTCGCGGGCAGCTTGCGGCGACGGTCGATGCGCACGAAGACGTTGTCCTTGGGATCGAACTCGAAGTCCAGCCAGGAGCCCCGGTAGGGGATCACCCGCGCCGAGAAGAGGAGCTTTCCAGAGGAATGGGTCTTGCCTTTGTCATGGTCGAAGAAGACACCGGGTGAGCGGTGGAGCTGGGAGACGATGACGCGCTCGGTCCCATTGATGATGAAGGTGCCGGTTTCGGTCATGAGGGGCAGCTCCCCCATGTAGACCTCCTGCTCCTTCATGTCCTTGACCACCTTGGCCCCCGCCGGGGCCTCCTTGTCGTAGATCACAAGACGCAGCAGGACCCGCAGGGGCGCCGCATAGGTCGCGCCGCGCAAGTGGCACTCGCGCTCGTCGAAGGTCGGCTCCCCGAGCCTGTAGCTCACATACTCGAGCACCGCATACCCGGAGTAGCTCTCGATAGGGAAGACGCTCCTGAAGGCCGCGTGCAGCCCCGCGTCCTGTCTCTTGCTCAGCGGCACTTCCGCCTGCAGGAACTCATGGTAGGACTCGATCTGGGTCGCCAAGAGGAAGGGCACGTCCAGGATCGTCGGGCGTCTACCGAAGTCTTTGCGAATTCGCTTCTTTTCGGTGAACGAATAGGCCATGCTTCACCTTCCCTCTCGCAGCTTGAGTGGTTTCTCGACGGGGCGCGGCGACCCCGAGATCAAAGTCTCTGGATTGGCTCGGAAAACGGTCCGGGCGCCAGGCCATTGGTCCGCCCCGGCGCGCCGCAAAGCCAAAAAGGCCGGCAGCTCCTGGCCGCCAGCCTCAGGGGTCCGCGATTGCCAGTCGCGACGCAATGCGCCGTTACTTGATTTCGACAGTCGCGCCGGCCTCTTCCAACTCCTTCTTGGCGGCCTCCGCCTCGGCCTTGGAGATCCCCTCCTTCAGGGTATTGGGGACCCCCTCCACCGCGTCCTTCGCCTCCTTGAGGCCCAGACCGGTGAGGGCGCGGACTGCCTTGATGACGGACACCTTGTTGGCGCCGAAGGAGGTCAGGATGACGTTGAACTCCGTCTGCTCCTCCACCGGCGCAGCCTCGGCGGCCGGCCCAGCCGCGGGGCCCGCCATCACAGCGGCGGCCGCAGTGACACCAAACTTCTCTTCCATCGCCTTGATGAGGTCGACGACCTCGAGAACGGTCATGTTGCCGATCGCCTCGAGGATTTCATCTTTAGAAACGGCCATTGACTTGGATCTCCTGCAATCAAACTGCTCTTGGACGAGGCGCGTGCGTCACGCGGCCTCCTTGGCGTCGCGAATCGCGGCGAGGGTGCGGACGAGCTTGCCCGGAACCTCGTTGATCGTCGCTGCGAGCTTCTGCACCGGGGCCTTCATGGTGGCCAGGAGCATGCTGAGGGCCTGCTCGCGAGTCGGCATCTTGGCGAGATCACCGAGCTTCGAGGGCTCAAGCAGCTTGCCGCCAACGGCTACCAGGCGCACCTGGAACTTGTCGTGCTCTTTGGCGAACGCCTCCGCAACACGCGCAACGGCACCGGGATCCTCCTGCGAGAACGCCAGGATCAGAGGCCCTTTGAGCCCCTCCTGCATACACGCGAAGTCCGTGTCCGCCAACGCACGACGGGCCAGGGTGTTCTTGACCACCCGGACATAGACACCGACCTTGCGTGCCTCCACGCGCAGCTTGGTGATCTGCCCAACGGTCAAGCCCCGGTACTCGGCCCCGACGGCCGCGAAAGCACTCTTAGCGACATCCGCAACTTCGGCGACGATCGCTTCTTTTTGCGCAAAATTGAGCGCCACTGTCGTCACCTATTTCGGTCTACTACCCGGCGGGTGCCGGGCGGCGTAGACGATCACCCCTTCCGAAGGGTGTCGCCAACGCCGGTCTTGTGCGCCGTCCTCGGCCAACAGCCTGATTCTGGAGCACCGTCTACGCAGGCGCATCTCTGCCTTAGGCCCCCGTTGCGGGCTCCATTCCGGCCGCGGGGGCACCTGCGGTCTTTGACGGTCCCCGGAGGATCCCGGGGCCCCAAAGATGTTGAAGATCAATCCCGGCCACCGCCTGAGACGGAAGCCCGAAGACTTAGAGAAGCGCCGTTCCGTTGCGCTTCCCGACTGTGTTTCGCGTCCGGGCAGCAGATGACCCGGCACGCTCAAGCGCCTAGGCGCTTGAGCCTGGAGCGCATCAAGCGGCGCGCCCCTTGAGCCACGCGTCGATCAAATGCCGAGACGGCATTGAATCAGCGCCCTCTTAGATACTCAGCGCTTGATGATCGACGGCCAGGCCCGGACCCATAGTGGTGGAGACCGTCACCCGGCGCATATAGACACCCTTGGAGGTGCTCGGCTTCGCCTTCATCAGGTTGGAAAGCAACGCCTCGAGGTTCTCCCGCAGCTTCACTGAATCGAAGTCGGCCCGACCCAGCGGGCAATGGATGATGCCCGCCTTGTCGGTGCGGTAACGGACCTGTCCGGCCTTGGCATTGCGCACGGCCTGGGCCACATCCGGGGTCACGGTGCCGACCTTGGGGTTCGGCATGAGCCCCCTGGGTCCCAAAATCTTGCCGAGCTGACCCACGACCCGCATGGCATCCGGGGAGGCGATCACCACGTCGAAGTCCATCTGCCCGGCCTTGACCTCCTCGGCCAGATCCTCGAATCCTACCCGGTCGGCCCCTGCCGCCGTCGCCGCGTCCGCATTCGCACCCTGGGCGAAAACTGCCACCCGGACCGTCTTGCCAATCCCGTGGGGCAACACCGTGGAGCCGCGCACCACCTGGTCGGATTTGCGCGGGTCGACCCCCAGGTTCACGGCGACGTCGACACTCTCGACGAACTTGACCTTGGACAGGTCCTTCAGCAGCGTGAATGCATCCTCTGCCGGATAGAGGCGGCCGCGCTCAACGCGCTCCCGAATCGCCTTTTGACGCTTGCTCAGCCGTGCCATGATCAGACCCCCTCCACGTCAAGACCCATGGACCGCGCGCTGCCGGCGATGGTTCGCACGGCGGCGTCCAGATCGGCGGCGCTCAGGTCCGGCATCTTCTGGGTAGCGATCTGCTCCAACTGCTCCCGAGTCACCTTGCCCACCTTGCTGACGTGCGGCGTTGGACTGCCCTTGCCGATGCCTGCCGCCTTCTTGAGCAGGATGGATGCGGGCGGGGTCTTGGTGATAAAGGTGAAGCTGCGATCCGAATAGACGGTGATGACCACCGGAATCGGCATCCCTTGCTCCAACTCCTGGGTTCGGGCGTTGAACGCCTTACAGAACTCCATGATGTTGACGCCGTGCTGACCAAGGGCAGGTCCGACCGGCGGACTCGGATTCGCCTGGCCCGCCTTGACCTGGAGCTTGATGTAGGCGTTGATCTTCTTCGCCATAGACTTGACTCCTGATGGGTACGAGCGCCAGGGGCAAAGAGCCCTGGCTCCCCTGTGGGCCCCTTATCGGGGCATTTGTGACGGCGTCGTGGCCGCGCGGACCGACTCCGTCTGGCCCGTATTCGCCGCTCCAGTCATCACCCCTTCTCGATCTGAGAGAACTCCAGGTCCACAGGGGTGGAGCGCCCAAAGATCAGCACCGAGACCTTGACCCGGCTCTTGTCGTAATCCACGTCCTCGACCACCGCGTTGAAGTCCGTGAACGGACCGTCGATGACTCGAACCGCCTCGCCGGGCTCGTAGAGGACCTTGGGGCGCGGCTTCTCCACCCCTTCCTGCATCCGCAGGAGGATCGCATCCGCCTGCTTGTCCGGTATGGGGGCCGGGCGGTCGCCGGTGCCACCGATGAAGCCCATGACCTTGGGCACGCTCTTCACGAGGTGCCAGGTCTCATCAGTCATCTCCATGTGAACCAGGACATAGCCGGGGAAAAACTTGCGCTCACTCTTGCGCTGCTGTCCGTTGCGCATCTCCACGACTTCTTCGGTGGGCACCAGGATCTCACCGAAGAAGTCCTGGAGACCTGCGCGCCGCACGCGCTCTTCCAGCGAGCGCTTGACATGCCCTTCGAATCCAGAATAGGCGTGGATCACATACCAGCGTCGCGCCACGGTCAGCCCCCCTGGCCGGTCAGGAAGCGGAGGATCCCCATCAAGACTAAGTCGAAAAGCCACAAGACGATGCCCACGATCACCACCATGGCGATGACGATCAAGGTCGTCTGCAAGGTCTCCTGACGACTTGGCCAGACCACCTTGCGCACCTCCATGCGCGCATCCAATGCGAACTGCCAGAGCCGGCGGCCCGGATCGGTCCGCAGTGCAACGGCCGCGGCGGTTGCGCTGATCGCAAGGAGCCCGAGCACCCGCAACAGCACGGAGTAAGCGGCGAAGTAGTAGAAGGCGAAGATGCCGCCAACCAACAATAATGCGGCCGCCGCCAGCTTGGCCGTATCCAAGCCGGCGCCGCCAGCCTCAGCGGATGAATTCATGTAGTCGCGCGTCGCCTGAGCGATGGTGTTATGGCAGGCCAGGAGGGACTCGAACCCCCAACCTGCGGTTTTGGAGACCGCTGCTCTGCCAATTGAGCTACTGGCCTAGAAAGAAGAGCCGATGGCCGGGGACCCGAGCGAGAGGGGCCACATGCTACCCGGCCGAACGGTCCGCATTACTCGAT
>Ga0316596_1000129_pt1 | contig 10115 bp, 4 predicted proteins | sample S_170502SBrCrA_R_FD_207793 | JGI IMG/M metagenome (GOLD analysis project Ga0316596, IMG submission 207793) | Metatranscriptome of rhizosphere microbial communities from salt marsh grasses in Alabama, United States - S_170502SBrCrA (Metagenome... | ecosystem: Host-associated > Plants > Roots >... | reverse complement strand
TTACGGCCGCTGGGCAATGTGGTGTATTTCATGCCGCCGTACGTCATAACCCCGGAACAAATCCAGCATATGGCGCAAGTGGCCATAGAGAGCATTCACCTGGCGTGTAAGTGAGTGGCTAGTGATTGGTAAGCACGCTTCGCGCGTGGATTCAACAACGGGTGCGTCGTAACTCGATGCTTGCGGTGGTTAGATCATGATTGGCGTTTGGTTATGTATGAAGGTAAAAGCTATTGATTTCTGGAGGAACCTTCTAATTTACGAACCACGAACCACACCTAACCCACTACCTGGGAGTGTTCCTGGATCACCGTAACGCCCAACGCCGCCATTTCCCCCTCCATGGCGTTTAAATCCGGTATAACGGCCGGATGGCCTTCTACCAAAACCTGGCGTAGCACGAACTTCTGCCCTTCCTGGGCATTGGGCGCATCTAATACCGTAGTATGGTCCAACCCCATCAACCGGGGAATGCCTTGGGAGATAATTCCGTAAAACGGTATCTGGTTGGAGCCGGTCAAGGTGTTCAAAACAATGATGCGGCTGCGACGGCCTGTTTCAGGAGCTTGATCCAGGGCGGCAGTTTCCAAACTGATTAATGGAATCTGCAATCCCCGCCACACGAACCTGCCGATGAACCAAGGCGGCATGCCTTCCATGGATTGTGGTTTATAGTAGGAAATGACTTCGGCAATAGCCGTATTAGGCAAAACCATTCGCATATTGTGCAGCGGGATAAGTTGGCTGCGCACTAAAAGCTCTTGTTCATTCATATTGAATCCTCATTGGCCAAGCTATACCACCTGGCGCTATAGGCTTAATGTTATGGGCTAAAGGGCCTCAGGAATTAGGCTGGTAAAATTCGTACAATTGTTTGGCCAACTGTTCCGGATTGGCGCTGTAACTGACTTTGCCGGTTTTACGCGCTTGGTCGGGCATGCTGCTCACCACGCAACTGGCAATATCTTGCGCCCACACTACGCCGCCGCTTTCGGCGATGGCCTCACATCCGCGGGCACCGTCGTCGCCCATGCCACTGAAGATGATGGTGCCGGCTTTAGCACCGAATCGCCTCGCCACTTCGGTCATGACCAAATCTATACTGGGAGAATAAACGGCCGCCGGTGGCGAAGGCTTAAGGGCGATAAATCCGTCGTCGGTCAGGGAAAGCTGTTTGTCGGCAGGGGTTAAAATCACCTCGTGATGGCGCAATTTATGGCCATTTCGTCCAGGCACCACGGTAAACGGTGTTACCCGATTCAGTTGCTCCGCCAATAAATTGATGTGACTGGCGCCAATGTGTTGCGCCAAGATAAATGCTACCGGCAGATCCGGGGCAATTGCCGCTAAAAACTGCCGCACGGCTTGCGGGCCACCCAATGAGGCGCCCAATACCCACACATTGAGTTCAGTGGATGGCGTTTCATTGGAATCTTTAGTCGCCGGTGTGATTTTGTCGACGCCCCCCAGTTCCAGACTGAGTTCTTCCAAATCGGCGAAGTGATCCGGCTCTTCGACGCTTTCCGCTTCCCATTGGGGTTTTATAGGCGGTTCTGACGGTTTTGCGTTGGCTTTTTTATGTACCGCGATGGTTTGCCGGTCCACCATAGGATGCGGCCGCTCCGCGGCTGGTTTGGATTTACGTATGGCGGTACCGTTTCTTTTCGCCAGTTCAGTGAGTTTCTGCGCCAGCTTTTTACCCCATAATTCGCTGGTGGCGGCGAGGCTGACGCCTTCCGGGCCGCTGTCGTTGAACAATATGGGCAAGTCATTTTGTTCAGTGATGGAGTCGATGACGTCCATTTCCGCGTCGTCGGATTCACACACGTCGATTAGCAACACTTCGGCGGTGCTGTTTTTCAAGCGGTCGAGAAATTGATGACCATCGGCTTCCACCAGTACCACTTCCAAGCCGCTGTTTTCCAATAGGGTTTGCAGCTGCTGGCTCTGATCGTTAGAAGAGGCTAAGATGGCGACTTTGATTGATTGAAGTGCTGTTTCCTGCATTTATCGATTATTTAATAAGCTTTGGATATTGTCCAATAATTCCTGTTCTTGGTACGGTTTACCCAGATACATGTTCACCCCGATGTTCATGGCTCGGTCACGGTGTTTTTCACCGGTCCGTGAGGTGATCATAATGATGGGTATATTCTTCAGCCGTTCGTCATTGCGAATGGCAGTGGCCAATTCGAATCCATCCATGCGTGGCATTTCACTATCCAACAACATTATGTCGGGAATTTGTTCTAGTAATACGGTTAACGCATCCACGCCGTCTTTGGCGGTAAGCGTATCGAAATTATGCCGATCTAACAATCTTTGCGTGACCTTACGTACCGTAATGGAGTCATCCACGATCATGACCAATGGCCGTTTCTCTTCTTCGTGCTGAACTTCCGGTTGCTCGGCGGCTAGGGGCTCGCTGAGGGCGATTTGCTGCAACGCCATGTTGCTGCGGATCAACGTACTTATATCCAAAATCAATGCCACTTGCCCATCGGGTAGAATGGTAGCGCCGGAGATATTATTGAGCGTGCTCAACTGCGGGCCCAATGACTTGATTACGATTTCTTGGCGGCCTAACAACTCTTCCACTTGCATGGCGACCCGGTGTTCACCACTGCGTCCCAACAGCAAAGGATAAGTGTCTTTAGCATCCAGCTTCGCGCCTTTTACCCCGTGTAAGATTTGGCTTAAGTTCAAGGCATCGTATTGGAAACCGGCGTAATCGTAATGCTCCATTTCGCCGCTAACCATTTGATTGAGAAGGTCGCCGCGAACCCGCACTACGTGTTCGATGTTGGACATTTGAATGGCATACGTATGGTCGTGGATTTTTACCATCAATGCCTGGTTGACCACCACCGTCAACGGCAAGCGGATCATAAACGTTGAGCCCTGTCCTTCCTTGGTCTCGATGTGTAAAGAGCCGTTAAGCTGCTTGATTTCGGTATTAACCACATCCATGCCCACCCCACGACCGGAAATCTGGGTGACGGACTTGGCAGTACTGAAGCCGGATTGCAGAATGAATTCCGTAAGTTCGTTGTCGCTGATCTTGGTGTCCTGGGTGATCAAGCCCCGTTCAATGGCTTTTTGCCGCAGTGCGGGGATATTGATACCGGCGCCATCGTCCACAATGCGTAACACTACTTCGGAGCCTTCCCGGGAGAAACGGATTTCGATATGCCCTTCAGGACTCTTGCCGGCACTGCGTCGTTCCTCTGGATGCTCCAAACCGTGGTCTACCGCGTTGCGCAAAATATGCTCCAGTGCGGGTACGATGCGGTTGAGCTGGGTACGGTCCATTTCGCCCTCGGCACCGATAACGTTGAGCCCGGCCTCTTTGCCGGTTTCCTCGCAAGTTTGTCGTACTATGCGGCGCAGACGCGGCAGTACACTGGAAAACGGCGTCATCCGGGTGCGCATTAATCCTTCTTGCAAGTCGTTGTTGACCCGAGACTGTTGCAGTAACAATACATCCGCATCGCTGGAAATGCTTTCCAATAAGTTCTGGATACTGGTTAAGTCACCCAAACTTTCCACCATACCGCGGGACAACTGTTGCATATAGGAGAAACGGTCCAGTTCCAGCGGATCGAAATTGTCGTCTGCCGTGGAGACTTCGGTATGGCGGTACATGATTTGCGCTTCGGTTTCGATTTCGAATTTGCGCAGCTGCTCGTGCAGGCGTTGCACGGTTTGTTTCAGCTCTGTTAGGTTAAAACTCCAGCCATTTAATTGTTGCTCGATGCGGGCGTTATAAATATTGGTTTCACTGGCATAGTTGACCAAGAGATCGATTAAGTCAGCGCGCACTCGTATTTGTTCGTCGATGCTACGCGGTGCGGTCTGACCTAGGCGTTCGGCAATATCAGTGGGTATGGCGTATTCGCCTTCGGGCAGTAGCACCAATTCCGCTGGTTCAGGCGCAGCGGGTAACGGAAGTTCAGCCGTTTCGACAGCCCCGGTTTCTTCTACGGATTCTGCTTCAACTATGGCTTGTTCCGCTACGGCTTGTTCCGCTATGGTTTCTTCAGCCACGCTTGCCGGAGCGGCTTCTTCCAAGCCCTCTTTCGCGGGTTTGCCCGCTAACAAGTTTTCCAATTGCTGGATGAGATGACCAGCAGTAGCCAATGGCGCATGCTGTTTGACCTGTTCAATGGCGCTGGACAACCAGTCGTGACAGGCTTGCACGACTTTGGGGAACTCCGCCGTGGGCTCCAACCGACCTTCGGTAACCGCTTCCAGCAAGGATTCGATGGCATGGCTCAAATCCCCAATGGCTTTAATGCCGGCCATGCGGGCGCCGCCTTTGAGGGTATGCAGTGCACGTTGCAGTTCGGCAATGTGCGAGCGGTTAGCGGTATCGGTTGACCACTCGTGCAGGGTTTTTTCGGAATTGACCTGAATTTCGTCGGCCTCTTCCAAGAAAATGCCCACTAACTCTTCATCATATTCTTCATAAGAAGTTGTTTGGGGTTCGGGGCTGGGTTTTAGTGTTTGCGCAAATTCGGGTACGCTGAAGGCCGCTTCTTCCAATCCCGATTCTTCTTCCAATGCTTCGCGAGCTTCAATTGCTTCGCGCTCGGGCGGTTCCGCTAGCGGCGTTTCGAACTGGATAATCTCTGCGCTGAAGGGCTCTTCAATAGGCAATTCTTCCACAGTCTGCTGTTCGGCCGCCAGTCCTTCGTCCAGCACTTCTTCTGCGGGCTGCTCTACGGAAGCCGCTTCACCGCTCGTTTGTGCCGCCGGCTCTTGCGGTCGGAGCGTTTCAACCTCCTCAGCTTGGACGGCTTCACTGGATTGGCCGGACGCGGCTTGTTCCAGCTCAACCACTAAATCCTTGGCCGGTACGAGCAGTTGATTATTCTTCACCGCCGCAATGGTTTCGCTCAGCCAATCCTGGCAGCGTTGCACCAGCTGCGGGTGGGAATCGTTGGGTGTCAATTGTTTTTCGCTGATGCGCTCCAACAAAGTCTCCACAGCGTGGCTTAAATCCGCAATGGCATTGATTCCCGCCATCCTTGCACCGCCTTTCAAGGTGTGCAGGCTGCGCTGTAATTCGCCTACATGACTCAAATTGTCGGGTTGGCTGCGCCAGTGGTCCAAGGTGTTTTCAATGTCGTCGTGTAACTCATCGGCTTCTTCGAGGAAAATGCTGACCAACTCATGGTCGAGTTCGCCGATGTTGATTTTCTCCGTAGGGCGCTCGGTAAACGACACCTCCTCGAGATGCGGGATTTCGGGTTCGGGTAAGGTGCCAAGTTCCACAGTCTCCCGTTCGCTAACGGGGAGTTCAGGTTCTCCTTGACGTTCGGGTTGGGCGATTTCCTCCGCTTGAGGCAATTGCTCGGCGTATTGCTGTAGTTGTGCGATTAACTCGCTGGCCGGGGCTACGGATTGCCCCATATACAAGTGATCCAGCGCTTGCGCCAATTGGTCATAACATTTCTGGGTTAAATCCAACAAGTGGTTGTCCGGGGTGCGTCGGCCTTCGGACACTTGTTCCAGTACCGTTTCCAATTGATGACTTAAATCGGCAACAGGTTTGATATTGGCCATGCGGGCACCACCTTTTAAGGTATGCAATGAGCGCTGCACTTCATCCACAATGCTCAAATCATCCATGGCGCTGTGCCAACGGTTTAATGCGGTGTCGATGTGACCCAGGATTTCCGCCGCCTCTTCCATGAAAATACTGACCAGTTCCGCGTCGGCTTTTTCATCGTGTAAGCTGAACGAACCGCTTTGCTTGACGGTTTGAGCCGCTTTGGCGATTTGCTGCAACTCGGCGATACGTTCCAGCAATTGCGGCAAGTTTTCCGGTTGGCTATCGGCGCTGTGTTCCGACATGTTGGAGATGCACTCCGCACCTTGGCGCAATACCTCAATAGCGGCTTCGCTGATGTGTTGTTCAGAGTCATGTAAAAGGCGGAAATAGCGGTCCAACGCTTCACTCAAGGCCGCAATATGCATGGCTTCGGCCATGCGGGCACTGCCGTGCAAGGTGTGCAGGGCGCGCATTAAGGGCTCATTTACGAAGCGGGTTTCCTGCTGCTGGAATTGCTCAATGAATTGTTTCACATTGGCCAGATGGGCGGCTGTCTCTTTTTTGAAAATCTCGTCCAGGGTGGACTCGGGCGCCGGTACTTCCACCAATTCAATGATTTCAGTGGGCGCTTCTTCGAAGGAAAACTCCGTGGTCTCTTCGTCGAACTCATACGGCTCCGCTGCCAAGGTAATTTCTTCTTCTACAGGCGCCGCTTCCTCTGCAGTAGCATCGATGGCGGGTTGTAGCTCTGCTGCCGCGGCCTGCTGGCTTAATGGGGGAATTAACGCCGGCACGGGCTCGCCGTTGGCAATGGCATCGGCGTATTCAGCGATGGGCCGTGGATCGGCCGCCGTAGGCGCTTCGCCCTTAAGCTGCTTGATCAGTCCTTCCAGGCCCAGTTGGGCTTGTTCAAGGACCGCAAATAATTGCGGCGAGGTTTTGATTTTGCCGTCCATGACACGGTTGAGCATATTTTCTACGGCCCAGGCGAATTCGCCCACAACCGTGGCACCGGCCAGCCGGCCGCTGCCTTTAATAGTATGATAGGAACGGCGTAATATCGTCAGCGCATCTTGGTCGTTGCTATTCTGCCAGGTAGCCAAATTCTCTTTCATGACCACCAGAACTTCGTCGGCCTCTTCGATGAAGATTTCCAAAATTTCTTCATCGACATCGTCCACCAATTGGTCTTTGACAGAGACGATCAGGTTGCCGGCATCGCTCGCCTCTGCAAGAACGGCCTCAGCCGCTGGTTTGGACAGGGATTCGGCCGGCGCCTCCAAAGTCTCTGCTTGCGGCTCGATTTCCATAACCTCTTCCGGCAGGGAAATTTCTTCGGCGTGCGTTTCGGCGGGTGTTTTGGAAGTTAATTCGGCGCTCTCTGTGAGCTGCCGCGACGCTTGGCGGGCTTGTTCTTCCATTACGGCTTCGGCTTGTTGCGCGGGTATTGCCAGTTGCGCTGACGAGGCCGCCACTTCAGCCGCATCTTCTGTTTCGGTGATGGAATAGCCTAAATTGGTCAGGCTTTGTTCGGCCACGCGCAACAAGGAATCGGGGTGAAGGCGCGCGTCGCGAATGGCTTCTAAATAATATTCAATGCTGGTGATGACATCGGCGATGGCATCCAAAGCCGCCTGATTGGGCTGGGTTTGTTTTTGTACGATTTCCTTGGCGATGTAGCTGGTGGCCGACTGCAACAAGGTGGCGGCACGGTCGAAGGAGAGCATGGACAATACGCCCCGCACCTGGCTGAGATGTTCAGGGGTACTGGCGATAATATTAAATTGCGCCGGGTCGACGGCGTAGGTGTTGAAACTCTCTTTGACTTTCGCCAATACTTCGGCCGACTCCGCTATCACCATTTTGTTGAGCTGCTTCTGCTCAGCAGCAGGCAATACCGTATCGGTTGTGCCAATCTCATCGGCCGCGTATTTCGTCGCTTCTATGCCTTCCAGCGAGGACTCGATATACAACAGTGAACTGGCGATTTCCATCAAAGCGATATCACTGGGTGATTCGCCGCTGGCCAGCATGTTTTCAATGTTATGCACTTGATCGGTAATGATTTTGCGCAAATCGCCCAGTCCCAGCATTGCCAGAGTGTCGGCTATGCGCCGCAGCTGTTCGTCCAGTGGCTTGAGTTGTTCGCCGGAGCGTTCTGCACTGCGCACAAAAATATCCAACTGATCTTTAACGTGCAGTAAATCCTCTTTGATGACCGCCGATACGGTCTTCATCAAGTCTTGGGTGGATCCGCGCAAACTATCGTATCGTTCATCGATGTTGGAGCTGTTAGGCAGCAAATCTTCAAGCTTAAAGGCTTGTTTGATTTGCTTGACGCGCTTACCACTGGATTTGGCGGTGGCGATGTAATAGAGGATGTTTTTCAACAACTCCGTAGGAGTTTCCGTAAATGCCTGTTCGCCGCTGGCGATGATTTGTTTGATGTGCTTGTCCAGTTGCCCGATGACTTGCTTCACGGCATTGGATATTTCAATGCCGCCTTCCAACAAGGCTTCAACTAATCCGGTGGAGACCCACCACAGGCGTTTGCCGTTTTCGTTGCCGCTTAGGTTCATAAGCTCACGGCACACGGCGCCGATTTTCTTCAAATTGCCTTTGGTGTTGTTGTCTCGGTATATACCCACCAGGCTGGCCTGGTACACCGTGCGCAGTTTTTTGGCGTATTGTTTAATGTCCGGGGTGGATTTGGCTTCCTGTATCGGTTCGCTGGGGGGTTGTACCGCCAGATTGGGCGCAAAAAACGCATTGTCGCTCAATAAATGATCGCCACGCACCGAGCGTAAGTCGTTTAATAGCGGTAACAGAATGACCGGCTGGTCGGGTTCACCCCGCTCGATGTGCTCCAGATAAGACGGTAATTGCAGAATGGCCCGCATCAAGACGTCGTAGGCTTCGTCTTTCTGCGCAATTTTGTCCACTAAGATGGCGTTGCACAAGGACTCCATCTCTTCGGCCAGCAAGGCGCCGCCGTAGATTTCCACCATTTGCAAAGTGCCATAAATTTGATGCAAGTAGGTGGCGCAAAACCGGATTTGGGTTTTGTCCTCGGGATTTTCGACATAAGACTCCAACGCCTGGCGCGTTTGCTTTAGACTTTCGTCGATTTCGTCCTTTACCCACTTTAAAGTGGAATAATCTATTTCCTGTGCCATGCTCATTAGCGTACTACCTCACCTTATTTACGCCGGTATGCCAATGTGTTGGCAAACGGAAATCGTTCCATATCCGGATGCGACCAATTTATAAGTTCCCCAACGGCCAGTATTAACACACCTTTTGGCGCCAGATAATCAATTAACGTATTGACTATCTTCAGGCGCCGCGGCTGATCGTAATAAATCAGTAAATTTTGGCAAACGATAACGTCCATAAAACCAATAGGCATTTTGCCTAAATCCAGAACATTGGCCTGGTTGAAACAGACACGTTGCCGCAGTTCGTTGCTAATTTGATATTTGCCATCTTTTGTTGCCGTAAAATATTTTTGCACCCACAACGGCGGAATGCTCTTTACTTTTTGCCCGGAATACACTCCGGTCCTGCCGACCGCCAAGGCGCTGCGGCTGATGTCACTGGCCATGATGCCCAGATAATACTCGCAACCCACATTGCTCATGTGATCATCTATGGCCATGGCAATGCTGTAAGGCTCCTCACCGGTCGCGCAGCCCACGCTCCACACGTTAAAGGTATGGGGGGATTTCTTGCACTCTTGCTTGCGTTGCGGCAGCAATTTCTGACAAATCAATTCTTGCGCGGCTTCATGCCGCAAAAAGCGGGTTTCGTGAACCGTCAGGTGGTGAACCAACTGGTCCCATTCCACTTTTCCACCGTGACCGCTATTAATATGATTAAAATAATCCTGGTAGTCCGTGAAACCTTTTTCCCGCATGCGCTTACACACATTGGTAACCAGGAAAGAGCGACGTTTTTCCGGCAAGCGGATTCCGGTGCGTTGCTCCAACAACGCAGTCCATTGAGCGTACTGTTCCTTGTCCATTTCTGGAAACTGTTGCGAAATCAGCTTTGATTTTTTCGTAGTTTCCACTAGCTCAGCTCTCATTACGTCGTTTTCCCGTCAGTGGTTCTGTCGTAGCGCTTGTCTTAGCGTTTGTCGTAGCGTTTGTCATAGCATTAGTTGCGTGTCGCCTATTGACGATTGCAGCGCATTCGCTTTGACTGATCATAACGCTAAAGCAAGTTCAATACCGTAACACAGCGGTATTGAATGGCTCGCCAGTACCTAATTTCCGGTAACTTATTCCGGTAACTTAAAGCCCGATACAGATTTGCGCAACTCGTTGGCCAATTCGGCGAGATTTCCGATAGAGGCGGAAGTCTCGTTGGTACCCGCCGACGTCTGGGTAGTAACCTCTTGAATGACGTTCATGCTATCGGAAATACTGGCCGCTGCCGTGGCTTGTTGTTGGGCGGACTCGGTAATGCTCTGGGTGAGATCGGCCAAGTGCGCCGATACGTTTTCGATTTCTTCCAACGCGTCGCCCGCGCGCAACGCCAGCTGGGCTCCTTTTAC
>Ga0316596_1000128_pt1 | contig 10130 bp, 1 predicted proteins | sample S_170502SBrCrA_R_FD_207793 | JGI IMG/M metagenome (GOLD analysis project Ga0316596, IMG submission 207793) | Metatranscriptome of rhizosphere microbial communities from salt marsh grasses in Alabama, United States - S_170502SBrCrA (Metagenome... | ecosystem: Host-associated > Plants > Roots >... | reverse complement strand
TGCATGGGTATTATACCCATGCAGGTTCTTTAGTCGAGGCTGGTTTTGCCAACAGCCAGGATGAATTGATATGTGTCGTGCTCGTGACAACGAGTACGAAGTGCTGCAAGTCATCTACGTCCACGGAACGTAATCCGTAGCATCAGACGTAAGATATTATTGGTACACGTCAGAAAATAAAGTACCATGAGAGAGAGAATTTGTTTTGTTGTTCGTTGAAATGATGCTAATTCAACGATTTTATTCGCCGTGACGACAAAACAGCTCGCAGGAAAAAAGTTATCTTTCCCTAGAACAGGGTTTTCGTAACAACCAATGTTACATCCCAGACACAACTGGGTAAACAAAGATTGGACCCCCCCAATACAAAAAGACTGGACCTACCAGTGGAAAAAGGTGGTATGATTACAGGTTGGCTACTTCATTACGTATGTAGTACTATAAACGCCTATCATATTAATGGGCCGCACTGCCCTAGGCTGAAGTGAGTGTAGACACATAAGTCTATAAAATGTTGCCACCACGAGTACGATGCCGTCGATCGGTTACAGAAAGTTTTGGTGAAAGAGTTCATGCGGAGCTCTATAAACTAACGCAGATCTAGGTTTTCGTCCCATGCTTTACCTATTTCATAAAGCACAAGTCTGTTCTATCACACGAACTGAAATTGTGACTCACTGTTGGAGTATATCACAGACCGCAGGTTTATAAAATCCCTGGCACAAGGTGCCTTAATTTTTCACGAGATGTAGTTATCTCGGTGCATGCTGCACGTCCAATGTGCGCATGTTTGTTCTCTTCGCCCATAGGGCGGCTAGTTATTTAAGGACTATTGTTTGCGAAGATGCAGTCCCTCCGTTGGGAGGGGAAGAAGTGTCTCTTACGAGTTTTAACGTCTATGGTTAGTCGCCAAGCAAGCGAGAAAAACCCCCCATGAAAATGGAATATGGGGGGGGGAATCGACATGCGTGCAGTGGTCATGCGGTTGTGTGGAGCCCTGTTGCAAGCGCTGTACGGTTTATAAAAGGTGGGATTGGAAACCCCGTCGCCGTCAGCTTGTTGCTGGAGCTAGGTTGTCATACACCTAGGAGACGATCCAAAGTATTGGCAAGGAGTTGGTTCGTACTATGCAAATAGCGAGCCGAGGATAAATAACTCCTCCGAAATGATTTATCCGGATGGACGTGCCTGAGAAGCCGTTTGTCTCAATCTAACTTCTCGGTAGTAATTTTCAGCGAATAGATTTTCAAACCGCCATGTCGAGTGTTGACTCGAATGTGCCAATTGAGGAGGATACGCCAGGTGTTTACCTGGGTACGGTGTCGCACGTGGATGGAGTTCCGCTGCGCCCAAATGGGGATCAAATGATCAGCCCGAATGTGTCGAGTGTTGACTCGAGCATTGGTGGAAACAATGGTGGAAAAGAAAGTAGAGAAGATCAGGATGGCCCCCCCGCGCACGGGGGCTCAGACGACAGGCGTGTCTACTTCAGTTGCGTCGAACTGGAGGCTGCCCACGGGAGTAAGCTAGACGGGAAAGTTGCTGGAGGAGCACTTTCTAAGAAACAAGGAGGAAGGTTTGAAGGCAAGAAGCCTAATGTGTGTGGTCCGAAATATTCCGAGATAAGTAGGTCCGCACGGCGGTGCGCGAAGACTGCCTTTGAATTTGAACACGATGAATGCCTAAGGCGTGAAGAGAGGCGTTTCGATGTTCAATGGTTTGGTCATAAAATGGACAATCAACCCAAGTTCGTTCAAGATGCGCAAAGGTACATGCCCAATGCAATGCGGAAGGCACGGTATGCGACATCACCGGTTGAAGAGTTTGTCGATGGACAGCGCCTTGAGCTCCCGCGGCCTGGTTTTACGTACAACAACGTTTACCAGCGAAAGCAGGCAGTTCTGGCAAATGTCACGGACCAATGGTCGAAAAACGACTATTATCGGCGAAACAAACGAGTACGTCTGCGCGAACAAGTCGAACAGTCGAACGCGGACTTTTGGGCCGAGAAAGAGTATTGTAAAGCCCTTGGAATCCGCGCTCCTAATGTCTATGCAGAACGTGACATTTTGAATGCCGGACTAATTAGGATGTTGACAGCCGACGGAACTTCTTGGGAGCATAGGTTCATCCATCACATGATGTCGATGGAAGGCCAAAGAGAGAGAGAGTTGGGCCTGGTGCCACGTCCGAAGAGGTCGAAAGTTGAGCGTGCAGTCCAGCATGTTGATGCTGATCCGATGTATTCAGACGAATGTTTTACGCCATGGCAGTTTTATGGCAGCCCTGCTTATCTTGAAAGTGGGGAAGAGTTGGATGGCATGGAAGTCGTTGCTACAAATTGTGTTATTTCGCCAGAACGCGATATTGCTGACGACGTCAAAGAAGCTGTCCATTTGGTTATTGCTGGGTTCTTGGCCACGGTGGAGAAATCTGGCCTCGATTATTCTGTCCATTGTCCAATGTTGCTGCAAATCAATGCGGCGGTACTTGGCATAACGACGGCAAGACGATGGTCAGGAGTCGCAGTTCATATCCTTCAACTACTCCGTGTTGTTGAGGTCGAATTGGACATGAACATGGTAATGCACTACCTCCGCTCTGGTAACACGCCAACGCTCGAAAGTAAGACGCTGGATGATTTTAATGCTATGATGGCAGCTGATGATGATGATGATTTGCCATGGTGGATGAGTGCGACGGAGATAATACAAGTTCTTATTAATGCGCCAATAGGACAGCGCGTGATCAAGTTCATGTCACAATTGATCGCTTTGAAGTTCATTTCGCGCGAACGTCTCCAGTTCAAGATGTGGGATATGGCACTGTTCGATTTGCCTGAAGCCATCGGTTGTGTGTCCATAGCCAATGCGATTGATATGTTCATTTCAATATTGCGTCGAGCGCACAAGGTGATTATTCAATGTTTTTCGGAGCAGAGTTTGACTCCGTTAGCATATGATGATTTGGATGTGCCTAAGTTTGACAAGGCTTTCCTAACAGTTCAGGATCTGGGCAAGGCTCTCAAGCAAGGAAATCTTGAGATGATCCATGGTGTCACAGAGGATGAATTTGAGGAGATGCTTAAGAAGACAGAAGCACTAGGCGATCGGATGTTGAAGAAGAAGACCAACGGGATGGTAAAGGAGCTGATAATGAAGAAGGTTGCGGTGCTGCAGGAAGTGCGATCGCAATACGAGCTGTACCTGAGCGCCAAGGGTATCAAACCATTGGATTATTTGGTGACGCTATGTGGGCCCACTGCATGCGGAAAGACAGTTTTGGCTTACCCATTGATGCAATCACTGTTGGCCTATAATGGATTGCCACATACCCGAGATAGGATCGCGCAATTGCAGGAGAGCGATACTTACGATACGCTAGCAAAGTCGAATGTGCTATGCTATTACTTGGATGATCTGGCTAACTTTAAGCTCAACAACAAGGGTCAGTCTCCAGCCCAGATGATCATTAGGCTGGTGAATACCGCTAGGAATCCCGCCATTAAGGCTGATGTAGACGAAAAAGGCAAGGTGTTCTTTAACCATGCTTTCACGCTCATTACGACTAATGTGGAAATGTTTGACATCGCAGATATTGCCAACTGCGAATCAAGCATTTTGAGGCGACAGGCTGTTACGGTTTATGTGCAGCCGCGACCCCACTTATGTGTCGGGACTAGCGTTATAATGGACCCGGCTTTGATGGAGGCCCACTTGCGCTTGTTTGGGAAAAACAAAGGTGTAATGCAAAACTTCCAATGGTTCACGCCACGTCGTGTATTGGTCCGTCAAGATGCTCAAACGAATTATGAAACCGTCGACTACGTTCCTGCTAGAATTACAAAGCAGGCGTATCCACTGACCTATGAGGCAGTAACAGAGTTTGAGCGGAGCTTGATACCTTATTACATGGCTTTGGACTCCGATTTCGCAGCTACATCCGAAAACGTTTATCGGATGTTTGGCTTGGGTTACACCGATGCGCAGCCATACAGTGCCGTCAAGAAGCATGCTGCTTACCTTAATATCACGCCCACAGGAGCCACGTTGAAATGCATTGATTTGAACACCTTTTTGACTTTCATGAAAGAGGATTCTGCAATTCATCGTCGGAGAGAGATAGAAGTAGCAAATAAACAACAGAATGAAGACAATTTTGGCTGGTGTTCTGTATGTAATAGGCCCACTGCTACTTGCGTGTGTGATTACCCCAAGCCACCGCCCCCAATGGTTTATTCGTCGGAGTCAACTGTTGCCACAAGCCTTGCCGAAAAGTATGGTGTTTCACGCCCTGTCGAGGATGATAGTTCATATGAAGAAGAAACGATTTACGAGCCTTCGATAGGACCAGTGAAGCTAGAGATGGAAACAGAAGATGATGATGAGAGCGGTGTTGAACTTATATCGCTTCCCGAAAACTTGTTGCGGTTGATTGAAGAATCGGAAGTCAATGAAGAAATGCAGTTAGAAGGAGGAGAGGAAGAAGAAGCCGAAGGTGAAGTCGCGAAAGAGGAAAGCCTGAGACAGAAATTCGATTTAATGATGATAAAACTGGCTCGCGACGTGCATTTTTGGATGCTCTATGCCTACATGTGGTTTCGTGCGCAGTGCCACGTGCTTCCATACCGCTATGCAGACAATATCCATCGGTTCCCACATGGACTCGACAAGCATTTGATAGTTGACGGTAAGATAGGGGATTTATTCTCATCTGTGTTGACTTATCGATTGTCGGGTTACGTTACTCGTTGGAATACTGCCAATCGGTGCCGCTGGTTGTTGCGCGGATATGGGCATCCTACGTTCTTGGCTGGCGCAGTGCTAGCATGTTCTCTAGCACCTTTGAGCTGGTGGTTTGCGATATTGATGTTGGGCAGCTGGATAGTGAGTTACTATCAGTTAGCCAAGCAGGCCACCACTAGCCGCCTACACCGCAGCAACAAGCCATTATGGGAAGCTCTCAAGCCGTTTACTGGGGATGCAGCCGATGTTCTAGTTCCTATTATTGGATTTGCATTCTTGGCCACTTCATTAATGCGTTTGCGCCGTCGATATTACCCAGAGACTCAGGCCCAACCCGATGCTCCTTACTCGTACGTGCCAGAGGATCACGAGCAACCCCCGAATCCGAAGGCGGCGACTATGACGCAGCAGCAAGCAGCGCATGTGTTGTCGCACAATATGGGTTCCATTTGCGTCACAGGGCCCAAAGGACGGAAAACTGTATCCATTGTTGGTATTAAAGGGACAGTATGGTTGTGTCCACGCCACGTGTTCTCCGTCCAGGGCGAGCATGATGTGTATGATATTCAGGCATGGCGGCACGGGAGCAAGCAACGACCTATAACACAATTACATAAAGACGCCATTAGTCCTATTGGTGTCAAGGATTTGTTGCTGCTGAATTTGCCTGATTTGGGCTTGGTCAAAGACGTTTCGCATTTGTTGCCGCGTGCTGAACCACGAGGAACGCGGTTTTGCCGGTTGTTGTTGAAGAAGGGCGAAAAGCTAGAAGACCATAATTTACGTGTTGAAGCGGTCAATGTGTTAATTGACAAGCCACCCGAATACAACTGGCCAGGAGCCACTGTCAAATCCCGGCGGCAAGTCTACGATATTAAAGCAGGCACTACTGAGTGTGGTAGCTGTGGAAGTCCTGTCGTGAGCTTTGCTGGGAAAGAAAAGATGTTGGTTGGAGTCCACGTGATGAAATTGGTCGCAGGGCGTGCCTATGACAAGTGCGGCCTCGAGACAATTACGGAAAGCGAATTTATGCGTGCTCAAAAAACTTTTGAGCGGAAGCACGAAGTCGTGGCTCCGAAAATGCACCTCGAGATGCGCACAGTTGAAGGATTGCCCCAGGTTGAAAAAGGCAGCATTCACCCAAGGCACAGTTTGAATTTCGTCGAGAACCCAGATGAAGCTGATGTTCTGGGTCATTGGCATGCAAGATCAACTCCCGTGTCGAAAGTACAGCCATCATTGGTAGCGATTGACGTGGAAGAAGCCTTTGGTTTGCGGCACAAGATGTTCGGACCCCCGCCTTTCCGGCATTTCGAGGATGGCACGCCCAATTGGCCTTACACCGTCGGGCTGGAACAGATAACGCATCGTGGCGCCCATTACGTGATGGAGGTCGTGCCTGATATCCGCGAGATGCTGTTGACAACGTTCGCTGCTGATCTGCGTGATGTACGGCCTCTGACGCAGTACGAGATTCGAAATGGGCTGAACGACAAGAGCGTAAATCCGCTGAACATGAAATCTTCAGCAGGCCATCCGTATAACATGGAGAAACGGAAAATGAGCCCAAGCAACAAACCACCGTACGAGTTGCATGCGAGTGCTTGGTTGGCCTTGGAGAGATTCGAGAAATCGATTGATGACGGTGATGTCGAGGTCCAGATTTTCAAAGCCACTCTGAAAGATGAGCCAGTTTTAACCGGGCAGAAGAAGAAAGCCCGATTGTTTCAAGCAAGTTCGCTGGCGTTGACGCTATGGATTCGCAAGCATTTGGGATGGCTGTGTTCACATATGGCCCGCTACAATTTGAGCTTAGGTGTTGCGATTGGTATGGATTGTCAAGGTTTACGCTGGCATGATATGATCACTGAGTTTGACACCGGCAAAGAGGACATCATACAATACGATTATAAGAAGTTCGATCAGCATGTTAGTCCCGCGATGAAGAGCGAGGTCGTTAAGTTCGTTTGCATGCTCATGGAAAGGAAAGGAGCAGAGCCCGGGTGGATCGAACATGTCAAGAGAGGGTTGTCGCAGTGGATTTTTCCAACATCACTCTTTGATGGTGTGGTGGTCCGCTTACGCAACTCAAACCCCTCTGGCATTGGAGTCACTACGGCGTTCAACTGCATTGACAACATGTTTCGGTCGTATTGCGCTGTCTTCCTTGTTACAGGACGGCGTGACTTTGCCAAGTTTTGCAAAATTATGACCTACGGAGATGATGCCTTTCTTCGTTGTTCAGATGAGCGCGTGACATTGCAAACCATGGCACAGGCATTTCAGAACATGGGGATGGAGATCACCCCAACTCAAAAGAACGCCAAGCTGGAAGATGTTGCCGGACGGATACGCATGAGAGACGTTGACTTTCTATCACGCAATTCCGTGTGGCATCCTGCCTTGAAGAGATACCTCGGAGCTCTTCAAGATGAGTCATTGTTCAAGGGATTGTTGGTACGCCACTCCGACATATCCCCCGAGGAGCACACTGTTGCCGCATCAGGCTCGGTGTTGTATGAGGCTTTCGCACGAGGCGAGGAATTCTACGATGACTTCCGCTGCAAGCTAGGCGCGATACTGGTGAGATACCAGCTAGACGCCACGGTTGACTGGCAGATGACATATGCAGAACGTGCGATTAAAAGATTGTCCTTGCATGATGAGATGGTGGTCGAATATACGCCATCGGTAGAAGCTCGAGATTTACGGGGGCATTTACGGATTGACTTGCCCTGTCAGCCTTGCTTCGACGACGCGGCTCCCCTGGAGTCTTCGCTATTTAGCGTTAGGGTCAGCGTCCTAGATCCATCAGATGCATCTCCATACGAGGCCATTTTGGAGATGTCACATCATAGTAGGCCTGCCACATCAAACAACACACAAACAACAAACACCATGGAGACCATAGGTCAGACGATGTTCCGCATAGACCGGCCAGATCATATTAGCGACGATCATGCAGGGCAAGACATGTCCCGCGACACGTCCGTTGTGCCATCAATGCAGTTAAGCGATTGGTTCCAAAGACCTATCCAAATCGCAGATTACGTTTGGGACAATACGCAACTTGACGACAATTTCAATCCTTGGACGCTGTACTTGAGCACGAATTCCGTCAAGGAGAAATTGGCTGGCTACGCTTGGTTCCGCGGTACACTGCACTTGAAAGTCGTCATTACAGGACAACAGTTCGTTTATGGAAGGGCTTTGATTGCCTATGACCCCTTCCCAGTTGCTACTCGTTTAAACCGTATTTCGACTGATGACATAGAAAATCTTGTGAGGTGGGGCCAAATGTCCCAACGACAGCACTTATGGTTGAACCCGACGACGAACACAGGGGGGGAGATGAAACTGCCATTCTTCTTCCCCCAAGATTTGAGCCCTCTGCAACCAACGTCAACAGATTCTATTGGGAAGATATTCATATCCTCAGTGGGAGGACTGCGAACAGTCCGAGATACCCCACCAAAGGCTACGATTACCATATACGCTTGGATGCCTGATTTAGTACTGGCTGGACCATCAACGAGACCAGTCATGGAGAGTGGCGATGCAGATGAAGCGGAGCAAACAAAGCTATCCGCGAAACTTAAAACGATCGAAAGGATTTCGTCTGCATTGACAAGTTTGCCAGCGATAGGGCCATACGCCACTGCAGCATCGACTTTCGCCAGAAATGCTGCGAGCCTTGCATTGTATTACGGGTTTTCTAGGCCAGAATCTGTAGGGGCCGCAGCCAGATATTGGCAGTCTACTGGCTCTCCGTTGGCCCATAGTGTCGGGCAAGGAGATAGCACAGCACTTGCTTACAATCCCAAATGCACCACCGTTGTAGATTCACGAGTGGCTGGATTGGATGGTACGGATGAAATGTCTTTGCATTACATTAGATCCCGTGAATCCTTTTTCAATCTGTTTTCGTGGTCTGAACTCAACACACGAGGCAGTTTACTGGCTAGTTTTTTCATCAGCCCAATGTACGCTTCCGCCGGTAATGTTCCTGGGGTGGTTCTGCCAACATCCTTGGCTTTTGGTACATATCCTTTCCAAAAGTGGCGAGGCACGATTAAGATGCGTTTTCAGGTAGTTGCTTCTGCGGTCCACACCGGAATGCTTCGCTTTATCTACGATGCCGACGCAGGTACCACCGGTCTGTTGGACGTGGCGGACCAGAGCAAAGTGCGCGTCATTAATATGGACTTGTCAAAAGAACGTGATCTCACCATTGAATTTCCATACATGTCATATCGGCCATATTTGGACTCGTCGGCTGATTTTTATACCGGTGGGCCCACTCTTACCAATACGCAAGCCAACGGCATCCTCAGGATTTATGTCATGAATGAACTTATAAGCTCGTCATCAACAGTCTCCCCGGCTACAATTCTTGTATCAATAGCTGGGGGCGATGATTTTGAAGCATGGCAGCCCGTTGGGAGGTACACACAATATCGGCCCACTCTGGAAGCTGGTGATGATCCCCAAAATAGTGTGGAGGTTTGCGATAGCGCCCCGGAAGGAGAGTGCGTCACCACCATGGTCACAAATTACGCTATGCCTCAACACACCAAGATATTCCATGACGACCCCATTTTAAGCGTGCGCTATCTGCTCAAACGGTTTGTCGCCACTACGTTCATAAATCGTGATCCTGGCGGAACTGGGTATATAAGAATTAACCCAAATGTCTATCCGGGTAACACTATACGAGGCGGCACTATATATTCGTACCAGGGACCTTTTCAATATTGGGCCAGCGGATACGTGGGTTGGCGTGGAAGTTTGAGCAAGAGATTTTTAGGCCCTTTGTCGGGGGCTATAGCTCGCACAGGAGGTGGTGGCGCAGGACCAAATTTTGGTGGGAATGTTCCCCCGCCAACTTATGGGAATTTATTGTCGTTGCCGGTACCCTGTGAAGTGTTTCCACGGGGCGTTGCCATTGCGAATGTCAATTTTCCTTGGTACAAGGCTTTAAGGTTTTTAGTAGCCTGTGAGGAAACCGAAACTGCAACAGAGACTTATCAAGCAGTTATTGAGGTCAACACGTCCGGCAATGTTGAACTCACTTCAGCGGGCGAAGACTTTATGTATCTTTACTATATCGGAGCACCCCGAATGGTATCGATAGCATAATAACCCGCAATCTTAACCGAGTTCTATCACATGAACTGAAATTGTGACTCACTGTAGGAGTATATCTCAGTATTTAACTTTGTTCTATCACATGAACTGAAATTGGTGGCTCTCTATGGAGTATAACTTAGATCAAAACCCCCGCATGGCGGCACGGATTTTTATTCACTCAGAATTTTGTCCCCTGTCGTAGAGGGGTTTTTATGGGTGTAATTTTACGGAATCCTATGCCGCTTTTCATTCAGA
>Ga0316596_1000127_pt1 | contig 10149 bp, 7 predicted proteins | sample S_170502SBrCrA_R_FD_207793 | JGI IMG/M metagenome (GOLD analysis project Ga0316596, IMG submission 207793) | Metatranscriptome of rhizosphere microbial communities from salt marsh grasses in Alabama, United States - S_170502SBrCrA (Metagenome... | ecosystem: Host-associated > Plants > Roots >... | reverse complement strand
TTTGCTTCTGCCCTATCCAATTATGTGTGTCGATGATGCACAAGAAGTCTCAACCCAAAATTCAGGAACAGCAGTCAATGAAGTCCCTCTCTTTCCCCCGCCACGGAGACAAAGAAAATTCCGATTTTTTTGAACACTACCTCAGGGAGCTGCTCACGGAGCGCGATCGGGTTGGCCTGACCGAGATGATCGGTCAGATCGAGGCCCTGATGATCACCGTAGATCCTCATCAGTCGGTGCGCTATGTGGGAGAACTCTGCCTCATGACCCCCTACCACTATCTGGTCACGCTGGAGAGTGAATCCCATTGGACCCACATCCTGCGGATCGATATGAACTCCCCCGACCTGCTGGTGCGGGAGGTCAAGGATCCGACCACCCGAGGTATCTTCCGCAGTCTCAACGAGGTCTATCCCATCGGCGCCAGCAAACCCAACAGCCGTTATATGGGAGAGATCCTGCGGGTGGAGAACATGAGTGAGGTCACCCGCCTGCAACAGGAACGAGAGTTCCGTTTCTTCTCCCAGGACGATGTCCGCCGCCTGGAACTGCCGGGCAACCTGTCGGTGAGCAAACCCTCGCCCTACACCCACAATATCGTCGCCTACATGGAACGACCCGAAGATCAACTGCGCACCTACTCGCTGGGCATGTCGGACATCCGGGATGATGTGCAGGCCGCTTACATGGAGGCCAAAGAACTGCAGGAAAAGCTGGGTATCAGCGGTCTGTTGACGCCGATCGATCATCTGGCGACCCGTATCTACAGCCAGAACCGCGAGACCGCCATCCTCGAATGGCTCTCGCTCTCCAGCTATTTCTATTGGGGCTCCTACGACATCAAGGATCAAAACTCCTCCACCAACGTGACCAAGAGTGTACATTTCCAAGACGAACTCAACAGCCCGGCCAAGGTCTTCACCGCCAACAACACCCCCTATTTCGTCAATCACCTGGAACAACGGCCTTCACCCACGGAGACCTTCGTACGCAACTACGGACCCCGCCTGCACCACCTGGCGATCGGTGTGCATGACGGTGTAAGCGCCGGCATGGAAAACATCGACCATGTGGTCAGCGCCATCGCCAGCCAGGGTAAAAAATTCCTGCTCGATGTGATCGGCTCCCGGGAAGAGGGTATCAAACAGATCTTCTCCGGCGCCTCCGAACACTCCTCGTTGATCATCGAATACGTGCAGCGTTTTGGCGATTTCGACGGATTCTTCACCAAACAGAATGTGGCGGAACTGACCCACGCTGCGGGCGTGGAAGAGGAGTTGCTGGAGATGCAGGCCCAGGCCATGTCCGCCGCACCGCCCATGATCGAACGTCACTAATCGTTCTCAACGGTTCAATTCGACCGGCATCTTGCCTTGCCACCAGACAAGGAGGCCGGTCTTGCCCTGGTCATTCGATGGCTCCGTCAACGAATAACCAGGGCAGCATTGCGAGTTCATACAGGTTGCTGTAGAACTTCTGTCCGGACAACTTTCAATACCTATCAGGAAAGCAAAATGATTCAAATCCATTTAATTGGAGGGGAAAAAGGCGGTGTAGGCAAATCCGTGATGGCCCGAGTGCTTGCCCAGTACTATATCGACCGGGAGATACCCTTCCAGGTGTTCGATGCAGACCTCTCCCATGGCGCCATGTCCCGATACTATGGCGACTATACGGAGGCGGTGGATCTCGGCCGATTCGAAAGTGCGGACCGGATCATCGAACAAGCGGCGGAAGCCGGCCTCACTACCATCGTTGACATGGCGGCCCAGTCCTCGCGGCAGTTGGACCGCTGGATCAGCGAGGCCGGATTGCTCGAACTCGCCGCCGAACTGGAGTTAGGTTTGACCTTCTGGCATGTCATGGACGACGGCGCGGACAGCCTGAAACTGTTTCGCAAGTTGCTAGACGGCTACGGAGAGACCGCCCGCTATGTGGTGGTGCGCAACTTTGGCCGCGGCAGCGACTTCTCCGCGTTCGATACCTCGGAGGCTGCCAGACAGGCGCAGCAGATGGGCGCCCAGTTGATAGACCTGCCCGGACTGCATCCACCCACGATGCGCAAGATCGACCATATCGATGCCAGCTTCTGGGCCGCCGCCAACAACACCAGCAGAGAGCTCGGGCCTACCCTGGGCCTGTTGGAGAGGCAACGGGTCAAGACCTGGCTGAACAAGAGCTACGCCCAGCTGGACCGCCTGCACGAAGGGTTTGCACAGACCTGATAAACGCGTAGGTCTGCTCCTGCGATCATCACCTGTAAGCTGCGCTCAGTTGCTGACCGCAGGCACCTCGCATTCACCAAAATCGGCAGCGGGTTCGACTCCCTGTCTGAGTTCCCATTCGAAACGGGGCAGGTTTTCAAACGCCTGCTGTAAACCCACCCGCCAGGCATTTTCGAGCTGTTGTAAATAGTTGCCGTGAAACTCGAAATGACATCGACTGGCCAGCTTAAACTCGTTGGCACGGTAGAGCGAGATCTCGTATGGTGGACCCACTGTAATGTTGGAATTGGACGTCGAGGTCAGGGACACCAGGGCCAGGCGGGCGGCGTCGTTCAAGGGCATTTTATAATGGACCAGGCGGTCCAGTACCGGCTTGCCGTATTTGGTCTCGCCGACCTGCAGATAGGGTGTGTTTTGCGAAGCATTGATATAGTTACCCTGGGGATAGACCAACATCAAGCCGTGTGGTTGCCCCTGGATCTGCCCGCCGAGGATCAGCGTAACCTCCCCGCTCACCCCCACCTGTTGCAGGGCCTGGCTATGCAGCCCCTGGACCCGCCGGCTGACCCGACCCACATATTCTGCCGCTTCGAACAGATAACGGGCGGACAACAGGTTTTCGTTTCCGTTCGGATAGTCTAGATCCCGCTGAATGTTGTTGATGATCTCCTGGGTGGTGGCGAGATTGCCCGCGGAGAGCAGAACGAACAGGCGGTCCGGTGCGGGGGTGAAGAGATGCATCTTCGAGTAACTGGTCACATAGTCGACCCCTGCATTGGTGCGCGAGTCAGAGGCCAACAACAGTCCTTCTTTAAGGCTGATACCAAGACAATAGGTCATATGCTTAAATGCTCTGAATTTGTGTTTCCTGTAATCTTAAACCAATAAGGATCGTGACGACACTTAGGAGGTTCTACCATGAGAATCTGAACTAAATTCATGGCATGAAACATGCTTTCGCATCGCTATCAGGTCTTATCATACAGACTTGCGACCTTTTTGCACCAATAAAGGACAACTAACGCACCATGTCAGTCCGTGTCGCCATTCACCACCGTACCGAATACCACTATGATCGGCCTGTCAGTCTGTCACCGCACACCATTCGGCTGCGCCCGGCACCCCACAGCCGCACGCCGCAGCACCATTACTCCCTGAAGGTAGAACCCAAGGAGCATTTTCTCAACTGGCAGCAGGACCCCTTCGGCAACTTCCTGGCCCGCTGTGTATTCCCGGAAAAAACCAAACAACTCATCGTGGACGTAAACCTGGTGGTCGACATGGTGACCATCAACCCCTTCGACTTCTTCGTCGAGGAGTCTGCGACCCACTATCCGTTCCCTTACGCCCCACAACTTGCCAAGGAACTGACCCCCTACTTCGAGATCAAGGAATCGGGCCCCCTGCTCGGCCAGTTAATACAGGAACTCCGCGATGCACGTCTGGGCGAGGCCATGACCAAGGCGGACGCCAAGCGCGAGGCCGAATCCAGCGGTAAACCGGTGGAGCCGTTCAAGGGTCCGCATATCGTACACTTTTTGGTGGAGCTGAATCAGTTACTGCAGCAGCGTATCGGTTACAACATCCGCATGGAGCCCGGTGTCCAGACCTGCGAAGAGACCCTGCAGCTGGCGATGGGCTCCTGCCGGGACACCGGCTGGCTGCTGGTGCAGATCCTGCGTCACCTGGGCCTGGCGGCCCGCTTCGTCTCCGGTTACCTGGTACAGTTGACGTCAGACCAGAAATCCCTCGACGGCCCCTCCGGACCCGAGGCCGACTTCACCGACCTGCACGCCTGGGCCGAGGTCTTCATCCCTGGCGCCGGTTGGATCGGCCTCGACCCCACCTCGGGACTGTTCGCCGGCGAGGGGCATATCCCCCTGGCCTGCACGCCGGACCCGATAAGTGCCGCACCGATCACCGGCGCCTCGGAAAAGTGCGATGTCACCTTCAAGTTCGAGAACCAGGTGAGCCGCATTCATGAAGACCCGCGGGTCACCAAACCCTATACCGAAGAGCAGTGGCAGGCGATCCTGGCGCTGGGCGACGCGGTGGATCGACAGCTGCAGGCGGCGGACGTACGCCTCTCCATGGGCGGTGAACCGACCTTCGTCTCCATCGACGATATGGACAGCCCGCAATGGAATACCGCCGCCCTGGGGGCGCACAAGCTGGAGCGGGCCGGGGTACTGTTACGCCGTCTCAAGGATGCCTTCGGCCAGGATGCGGTACTGCACTATGGACAGGGCAAATGGTATCCCGGCGAACAACTGCCACGTTGGGCCATGACCTGCGCCTGGCGCAGGGACGGTCAACCGATCTGGCGCCATCCGGAGTTGCTCGACCATCCCGGCTCCCCCAATCATCAGACCACCGCCCAGGCCCTGCAGTTGATCGAGCGCATCGCCGCCCATCTGGCGCTGGATGATGAACATATCCGACCGGGGTTCGAAGACGGACTCTACTATCTGTGGAAAGAAGGGGCCCTGCCCGACAACGTGGACGTGCTCGACAACAAGATCAAGGACCCGTTGGAACGGGCCCGCCTGCGCCGCCTCTTCGATCAGGGACTCGACACCGTGGCGGGCTACACCCTGCCCGTCGCCTGGGACTATGCCAGCGGCGGCTGGATCTCCAGCGACTGGTCGTTCCGCCGTGGCCACATGTTTCTGACCCCCGGTGACTCCCCCATGGGCTATAGGTTGCCGTTGGATTCCCTGTGCTGGGAACCGCAGAGTCTGCGCCAGAGCGTGCTGCCCAGAGACCCATTCGACGAAAACGAACCGGTGCCGGAGATCCGCGACCGTCTGCGCATGATCCGCCAGGGGGAGACCGGCCCCTATACCGAGCCCCTCCTGGCGGCGGACGACCGCAGCATCAAACGCAAGGGCATAACGGGACTGATCCGCACCGCCCTGTGTGTGGAACAGCGCCAGGGTCAGCTGCACGTGTTCCTGCCGCCACTGAGCGAGCTGGAGCACTATCTGGATCTGGTCAACGCCATTGAGGCGGCGGCGGTGGAGACCGGACTGCCGGTGGTCATGGAGGGCTACGAACCACCCTTTGATCCACGCCTGCTGCGCCTCAAGGTCACACCGGACCCGGGCGTGATCGAGGTCAACATCCATCCCGCATACGACTGGCAGGGATTGGTGCAGAACACCGAGATCCTCTACGAGGAGGCCCGGCTGTCGCGTCTCGGGACCGAAAAGTTCATGCTCGATGGCCGCCACTCCGGTACCGGTGGCGGCAACCATGTGACCATCGGCGGCCCCTCCCCGGCGGACAGTCCGATCCTGCGCCGGCCCCACCTGTTGCGCAGCCTGTTGACCTACTGGCAGCACCACCCCGCCCTCTCCTACCTGTTCTCAGGCTTGTTCATCGGCCCGACCTCCCAGGCCCCGCGGGTGGACGAGGCGCGGGACGACGCCCTGTACGAACTGGGCATCGCCTTCGGCGAACTGCCGCGCTATGAAACGCCCATGCCCTGGGTGGTCGACCGGGTGCTGCGGCACCTGCTGACGGACCTGACCGGCAATACCCATCGGGCCGAATTCTGTATCGACAAGCTCTACTCCCCGGAAGGCCCGCAGGGCCGGCTCGGGTTGGTGGAGTTTCGCGGCTTCGAGATGCCACCCCACTCACGCATGAGCAGCGTGCAGATGCTGCTGCTGCGCGCCCTGATCGCCCGCTTCTGGGATCAGCCCTATGAACGGGAACCGGTACGCTGGGGCACCGAACTGCACGACCGCTTCATGCTGCCCCACTATGTGGAGCGGGATCTGACGGATGTGATCCACGACCTCAATCGGGCCGGCTATCGTTTCGATCAGCACTGGTTCGATCCCTTCGTCGAGTTCCGTTTTCCCCGCTACGGCACCATCAACGTAGACGACATCGAGCTGGAACTGCGTTTCGCCATCGAACCCTGGAACGTGCTGGGTGAAGAGGTCACCGCCCATGGCACCGCCCGTTATGTGGACTCCTCGGTGGAGCGGTTGCAGGTCAAGGTCAACGGCCTGACGCCGGGCCGGCATGTGGTCACCTGCAACACCCGCCGGTTACCCTTGCGCAACACCGGTACCCGGGGTGAATTTGTCGCCGGGGTACGCTACAAGGCCTGGCAGCCACCCTCCGGTCTGCACCCGACGATTCCGATGCATACTCCACTGGTGTTCGACGTGGTGGATGCCTGGAACGAATGCTCCCTGGGCGGCTGCACCTATCATGTGGCCCATCCGGGCGGGCGCAGTCACGAGACCTTCCCGGTGAACGCCTATGAAGCGGAAGCGCGGCGCCTGGCCCGCTTCGCCCAGCATGGCCATACCGGCGGGCGTATCCTCACCCCGGCGGAACCGCTCAATCCCGATTTCCCCTGGACCCTTGATCTTCGCATACCCCCCGCGACTGGAGGTCAATCATGAGTATCAACTGGGAGGCCTTCGAAAACCATCCGTTCTACGATGAGCTGATCACCCCCAAGGGCAATGCCCGCACCTATGCCCGCAAGCTGGTGGGCTATCTGAAAAAGCTCGACAAGGATGAGCTCAATGCACGACAGCAGGCGGCGGACCTGGCGATCAAGCAGATGGGCATTACCTTCCGCGTCTACTCTGCCGAGGAAGGCTCCATCGACCGTGCCTGGCCCTTCGACATCATCCCGCGGCTGATCCCGAAGAAGGAGTGGGATCAGATCGAAGCCGGCCTGAAGCAGCGGGTGCAGGCGTTGAACCTGTTCATCGACGACCTCTATCACGAACAGAAGATCGTCAAGGACAAGGTCTTTCCCGCCGAGGTGCTGGCCAAATCGGCCAACTTCCGCAAGCAGTGCGTGGGGATCGCCCCCCCCCTGGGCACCTGGGCCCATATCTGCGGCTCCGACCTGGTACGCCATGTGGACGGCAAGGTCTACGTGTTGGAAGACAACCTCCGGGTACCCTCCGGCGTCTCCTACATGCTGGAGAACCGCCTGGTGACCAAACGGGTATTTCCCGAACTGTTCGAGACCTACAGTCCGTTGCCGGTCAACACCTATCCCGGCGATCTCTACAACACCCTGGCCGCGCTCTCTCCCAGAAAGAGCGACAAGCCGGAAATCGTGGTGCTTACCCCTGGCATCTACAACTCGGCCTACTTCGAACACGCCTATCTGGCGCAGCAGATGGGCTGCCAGCTGGTCGAGGGCCGGGACCTGCTGGTGGATGACGACGACTGCGTCTACACCCGCAACGTCGAAGGACTGTCCCGGGTGGATGTGATCTACCGGCGCATCGACGATCTCTTCCTGGACCCCGAGGCCTTCCGGGCCGATTCGGCGCTGGGGGTACGCGGCCTGATGCGGGCCTGGAAAGCGGGCAAGGTGGCCCTGGCCAACGCCCCGGGTGCCGGGGTGGCGGACGACAAGGTGGTCTACTCCTTCTTACCGGAGATTATCCGTTACTACCTGGATCAGGACGCCCTGGTACCCAACGTACCGACCTGGCGTTGCATGGACCCCGATTCCCTCACCTATGTGCTGGAAAATCTGGCGGAATTGGTAGTCAAACCCGCCAACGAATCCGGCGGTTACGGCATGCTGGTGGGGCCTGCCTCCACCCGGGCGGAACGGGAAGAGTTCGCCAAGCTGATCCAGGCGGACCCGCGCAACTACATCGCCCAACCGACCCTGGGCATCTCCACTGTGCCGACTCTGGCGCGAGGCCAGCTGGAACCCCGGCATGTGGACCTGCGGCCCTTCATTCTGAGCGGCCAGGAGATGAAGGTCACCATGGGCGGACTGACCCGGGTGGCGTTGCGTAAGGGCTCGCTGGTGGTCAACTCGTCCCAGGGCGGCGGCAGCAAGGACACCTGGATCGTCGATAGTTGATGCTTTACCCCGAACCAAAGACACAAACAACCTGAATAACCGCAGGAGACAGAAAGATGCTTTCCCGTGTCGCAGAAACCCTCTATTGGCTGGGGCGTTATCTGGAGCGCGCCGAGAACACGGCGCGCCTGATCAATGTCAACACCAACCTGATGCTCGACCTGCCCAAGGGTATCGCCCCCGGCTGGGAACCGTTGATCCGTATCCTCGGCTGTCATGAGGCTTATGCCGAACGCTATGACGAGGTCACCGAACGGCGGGTGGTGAATTTTCTCATCAGTGACGAGAATCATCCGGGTTCGATCCTCTCCAACCTCGCCTTCGCCCGGGAGAATGCTCGCACCATCCGGGACTTCCTGCCGCGGGAGGCCTGGGAGGAACTCAACGCCTTCTACCAGCAGGCGCTCGACGCCAAACAGACCAGCCATGCCCGCCAGGGTCGTCACGAGTACCTGCAGCTGATCATCCGCGGACTGCAACAGCACGCCGGCCTGCTGGCGGGCACCATGAATCACGATACCGGGTATCAGTTCCTGAATATCGGGAAAAAGCTGGAACGGGCGGATATGACTACCCGCATCATCAACGTGAAATCGGAAAATCCCATTCCGGAGGATGCCCCGGAGTTGCGCCCCTATGACGACATACTGTGGATGAGCATGCTGGAGTGCCTGAGTGCCTATCAGATGTACCGGCAGAGTATGCAGGTGCGAATCAACCGGATCGATGTGTTGACCTTCCTGTTCCGCAAAGCGGAGTTCCCCCGCTCATTCAACTACTGTGTCCAGGACATCGCCGGCAACCTCTCCCAGCTGCCGAACCACGCCGAACCCCTGGCCATCCTGCAGCATATCGAACGCATGATCGTCGGAGCACCGATGGCGGAAATGGACAACGAACCCTTACATCAGTTCATCGACCAATTACAGATCTGCCTCGGCTATCTGCACGATTCGATCTCGGAGACCTATTTCCCACCTCCGTTGGTGATGGAAGAGGCGGCGGCATGAGAGGGGATGAGACAGGGTCCTGATCCGCCCCGAATATTGCATTTCATTCGACGATACGAAGTATCTCGGGATAGACCTGAGATGCCTTGAGTCGTCCGGCCCGCAGCGGACCCGAAATGGTCACCGATTCCTCCGCCAGGTTCGGCCGCCGTCGGTCCCGTTTACGTCGATTCGCGGACGTCGCCTCCTGGCTCCCCCCTTCACGCCGGTCCCGCAGGGGCGAACGTTTGTAATACTTCCTCACTTCCACCGTTTTCCCTTTCAGCGGAGTCAGATTGAGTTTGCGGATGGCCCTCACCGCCCCCTTGGCGGGTTCGATATCGACCACGCCATGGTACTCAACCGAGCCGGTTGCCCGATTGACCAGTTTTCTGATCTCCGCCATCTGAATCTTGCTGCGAGAAAAAAACAGGCTGCCCCAAGGGGAATGAATGGCCTTTTCAACAAACCGGCGTAACTCCCCTTGGGTTACCGATTCGGGTAATAAACGAATGAATATCAACATTTGAAGGTATCTACCTTAATAACCCATCCCTTCTAGAACAGTTTCAGGTCCCATGTTGTTGATAAAGCAAATTTAACGCCAGCCAAGTTATTTCCATAGGCACCAATGGGTTAACCAGCGATAGGAGTCATCTGCCGGACAAAATGCAAAGAATTCCGACACAACGACTGACAACCGTACTTCAGATAAGGAGAAAGAACGCCACTGCCGCCGCGGTTACCAGGCTGATGGTAGTGGGCAAGGTCACCAGCATAACCCCCGCCCCCAGCATCAGATAGGCGGTCTCCACTACCAGGATGGCCATTGCGATGCCCAGTGCCCGCTGGGTGGGTATCCAGCGGGTGATACCGGCCAGAGAGATAAACGCCAGACCCAATAAGGCGGCCCCCATCATCCCGGCAAAGGCATGGTTCACCGGCTCGGTGCTGAACAGGTGGGTAATGGTTTCCGGCTGGACAATCAGGATCACTCCCCAGGCACTGAGCATGACGATAGCCAGCCCCAAGGCGAATCGTTGGAAAATCTCCTTTGGCATAATCGCTC
>Ga0316596_1000125_pt1 | contig 10166 bp, 8 predicted proteins | sample S_170502SBrCrA_R_FD_207793 | JGI IMG/M metagenome (GOLD analysis project Ga0316596, IMG submission 207793) | Metatranscriptome of rhizosphere microbial communities from salt marsh grasses in Alabama, United States - S_170502SBrCrA (Metagenome... | ecosystem: Host-associated > Plants > Roots >... | reverse complement strand
CCCGATGATGCACAAAGAAATCCCAACCCATGATTCAGGAACAGCTGTCAATGAATTCTCTCTCATTCACCCGCCACGGAGACAAAGAAAATTCCGATTTTTTCGAACACTTCCTCAGGGAACTGCTCACCGAACGGGATCGGGTCGGTCTGACCGACATGATCGGCCAGGTCGAGGCTCTGATGATCACCGTCGATCCCAACCAGTCGGTGCGTTATGTCGGCGAACTCTGCCTCATGACCCCCTATCACTATCTGGTCACGCTGGAGAGTGAATCCCACTGGACCCACATCCTGCGCATCGACATGAACTCACCCGACCTGCTGGTGCGGGAGGTCAAGGATCCGGCCACCCGAGGTATCTTCCGCAGCCTCAACGAGGTCTACCCGATCGGCGCCAGCAAGCCCAACAGCCGCTATATGGGCGAGATCCTGCGGGTCGAGAATATGAGTGAAGTCACCCGACTGCAGCAAGAACGGGAATTCCGCTTCTTCACTCAGGACGATGTACGCCGCCTCGAACTGCCGGGCAACCTCTCGGTCAGCAAACCCTCGCCATACACCCACAACATCGTCGCCTACATGGAACGGTCGGAGGATCAGCTTCGCGTCTATTCATTGGGCATGTCGAGCATCCGGGACGACGTCCAGGCGGCCTACGTGAAGGCGAAAGAGCTGCAGGAAAGCCTCGGCATCAACGGCATGCTGACCCCCATCGACCACCTGGCAACCCGCATCTACAGCCAGAACCGGGAGACCGCCATCCTCGAGTGGCTTTCCCTGTCCAGCTACTACTACTGGGGCTCCTACGACATCAAGGACCAGAACTCCTCTACCAATGTAACCAAGAGCGTTCACTTCTCGGACGAGATCTACAGTCCGGCCAAGGTCTTCACCGCCAACAACACCCCCTATTTCGTCAATCACCTGGAACGGTTGCCCTCGCCTACGGAGACCTTCGTACGTAACTACGGCCCCCGCCTGCACCACCTGGCGATCGGGGTACCTGATGGCGAACACAACGGTATGGAAAACATCGACTATGTGGTCAACGCCATCGCCAGCCAGGGCAAAAAATTCCTGCTCGATGTGATCGGCTCCCGGGAAGAAGGCATCAAGCAGATCTTTTCCAGCGCCTCCGAACACTCCTCATTGATCATCGAGTATGTGCAACGTTTCGGTGATTTCGACGGCTTCTTCACCAAGCAGAACGTGGCGGAGTTGACCCATGCAGCGGGGGTGGAAGATGAGTTGCTGGAGATGCAGGCCCAGGCCATGTCGGCCGCACCGCCCATGATCGAACGCCATTAATCGTTCGTAACCTTTCATTTAGACCGGCATCTTGATTGCCACCAGGTAGCAAGGCCGGTCCCATTCTGGTCATTCGATGGCTGCGTCATCGGATGACCAGGGTAGCATCACGAGTGCATATAAATTGCTGTAGAACTTCTGTCAGGACAACTTTCAATACCAATCAGGAAAACCTAAATGAATCGAATCCATTTTATCGGAGGCGAGAAAGGCGGTGTAGGTAAATCCGTGATGGCCCGAGTGCTTGCCCAGTACTACATCGACCGGGGGATGCCCTTCCAGGTGTTCGATGCGGACATCTCTCACGGAGCCATGTCAAGATACTACGCCGAATATACGAAGGCGGTTGATCTCGGCCAATTCGAAAGTGCGGACCAGATTGTCGAACAGGCGGCGGAGACCGGCCTCACCACCATCGTCGATATGGCGGCCCAGGCCTCGCGCCAGCTGGAGCGCTGGATCAGTGAGGCGGGACTGCTGGAACTCGCCACAGAACTGGAGTTGGGCTTGACCTTCTGGCATGTCATGGACGATGGTTCGGACAGCCTGAAACTGTTTCGCAAGCTGTTGGACAGCTATGGAGAGACCGCCCGCTATGTGGTGGTACGCAACTTCGGCCGAGGCAGCGACTTCTCCGCGTTCGATACCTCCGAGATCGCAAGCCAGGCGCAGCAGATGGGCGTCCAGCTGATCGACCTGCCCGGACTGCATCCGCCCACCATGCGCAAGATCGATCATTACGACGCCAGCTTCTGGGCCGCCGCCAACAACACCGGCAAAGAACACGGCCCTAGCCTTGGTCTGTTGGAGAGGCAGCGGGTCAGGACCTGGCTGAACAAGAGCTATGCCCAGTTGGACCGCCTGCACGAGGGGTTCGAACTGACCTGACAAACGCTGCAGTGCATGCCCGCGGTCAACGGCTGTGAGCCACGCTCAGCCATTGACCGTAGGCAACTTGCATTCCCCCAAATCGGCCTCGGGTTCAATCTCCTGTCTGAGCTCCCATTCGAACCGGGGCAGGTTTTCGAACGCCTGTTGCAGACCCACCCGCCAGGCGTTTTCGAGCTGTTGCAGATAGTTGCCGTGAAACTCGAAATGACAGCGACTGGCCAGCTGGAATGCATCGGCACGGTAGAGCGAGATCTCGAAGGGTGGACCCACCGTAATGTTGGAATTGGACGTCGAAGTCAGTGAGACCAGAGCCAGGCGGGCGGCGTCGTTCAAGGGCATGTCGTAATGCACCAGACGGTCCAGCACCGGTTTACCGTACTTGGTCTCGCCGATCTGCAGATAGGGGGTGGTCTGCGAGGCCTCGATGTAGTTGCCCTGGGGATAGATCATCATCAATCCGTGGGGCTGTCCCTGGATCTGCCCACCGAGGATCAGCGTGACCTCACCACTTACCCCGCACTGTTGCAGGGCCTGGCAATGCAGCCCCTGAACCCGCTGACTGACCCGCCCCACATAATCCGCCGCCTCGAACAGATAGCGGGCGGACAACAGATTTTCGGTGCCGTTCGGATAGTCCAGATCCCGCTGGATGTGGTTGACGATCTCCTGAGTGGTGGCGAGATTGCCCGCGGAAAGCAAGACGAACAGCCGGTCCGGTGCGGGCGTGAACAAGTGCATCTTCGAGTAGCTGGTCACATAGTCGACACCCGCATTGGTACGCGAGTCTGATGCCAGCAACAGTCCCCCCTTGAGGCAGATACCGAGACAATAGGTCATATTCATACATTCTCTGAATTTGTGGTTGGGACAATCTTAAACCAAGAAGGATTGCGGTGACACCGGAGAGGATCTACCATGAAATCCTGAACAAGATTCGTGGCATAAAACATGCTTTTGCATCGTAATGAGGTCTATTCTTGCCGACTTGCGACCATTTTGCACTAATAAAGGACAACTAACGCACCATGTCAGTTCGTGTCGCCATACATCATCGTACCGAATATCACTATGACCGGCTGGTCAGCCTGTCGCCGCACACGATACGTCTACGCCCGGCACCCCATAGCCGTACCCCGCAGCACCACTATTCCCTGAAGGTAGAACCTAAGGAGCATTTTCTCAACTGGCAGCAGGACCCGTTCGGCAACTTCATGGCCCGCTGCGTATTCCCTGAGAAGACCAGACAGCTGGTCGTGGATGTGAACCTGGTGGTCGACCTGGTGACCATCAACCCCTTCGATTTCTTCGTCGAGGAGTCGGCCATCCACTATCCGTTTCAATACGCCCCGCAACTGGCCAGGGAACTCACCCCCTACTTCGAGATCAAGGAATCGGGCCCGTTGCTTACCACGCTGCTGGAAGAACTCCATGCATCGCACCTGGGCGAGGCCATGACCGTGGCGGATGCCAAGCGCGAGGCCGAAGCCAGTGGCGAACCGATGGAACCTTACAAAGGCCCCCACATCGTACACTTTCTGGTGGAACTGAATCAGTTCCTGCAACAGCGTATCGGCTACAACATTCGTATGGAACCCGGTATCCAGACCTGCGAGGAGACCCTGATGCTGGGGATCGGCTCCTGTCGGGACACCGGCTGGCTGCTGGTGCAGACCCTTCGACACCTGGGCCTGGCGGCCCGCTTCGTCTCCGGTTACCTGGTGCAGCTGACCGCGGATCAGAAATCCCTCGACGGGCCCTCCGGCCCCGAGGCGGACTTCACCGACCTGCACGCCTGGGCCGAGGTCTTCATCCCGGGCGCCGGCTGGATCGGTCTCGACCCCACCTCGGGGCTGTTTGCCGGTGAGGGCCACATCCCCCTGGCCTGCACCCCGGATCCGGTAAGCGCGGCACCGATCACCGGTGCCACGGAAAAGAGCGAGGTCACCTTCAGGTTCGAGAACCAGGTAAGCCGCATCCACGAGGACCCACGGGTCACAAAACCCTATACCGAAGAGCAATGGCAGGCGATCCTGGCCCTGGGTGACACGGTGGATCAACAACTGCAGACGGCGGACGTGCGCCTCTCCATGGGGGGCGAACCCACCTTCGTATCGATCGACGACATGGACAGCCCGCAATGGAACACCGCCGCTCTCGGTGCCCACAAGCTGGAACGGGCCGGGGTGTTGTTGCGCCGTCTGAAAGAGGCTTTTGGCCGGGATGCGGTACTGCACTATGGCCAGGGCAAATGGTATCCCGGCGAGCAGTTGCCGCGCTGGGCCATGACCTGTGCCTGGCGCAGGGACGGTGAGTCGATCTGGCGTCACCCGGAGCTGCTCGATCATCCGGATTCCTCCAAACAACAGACCACCGCCCAGGCCCTGGAACTGATCGAACGCATCGCCGCCCATCTGGCGCTGGACCACGAGTATGTCCGGCCTGGCTTCGAAGACGGGCTCTACTACCTGTGGAAAGAAGGCAACCTGCCCGAGAACGTGGATGTGCTCGACAACAGGCTCACGGACCCCATAGAACGGGCTCGCCTGCGCCGCATCTTTGACCAGGGGCTCGAGACCGTTGCCGGCTATGTCCTGCCGATGGCCTGGGATTACGCCAGCAGCGGCTGGATCTCCAGCGACTGGTCGTTCCGCCGCGGCCAGATGTTCCTCATCCCCGGCGACTCACCCATGGGTTATCGGCTACCGTTGGATTCCCTGTGGTGGGAACCGAAACAGCATCGTCAAAGCGTGCTGCCCCGAGACCCCTTCGACGAACGTACACTGGTACCGGAGATCCGCGATCGGTTGCGCATGATCCGCCAAGGGGAGACCGGCGACTACACCGGCGAGCCGCCCCTGACAGCGGACGACCGCAGCGTCAGACACCCCACAGGATCCACCGGCTTCACAGGGCTGATCCGCACCGCCCTGTGCGTGGAACAGCGCCAGGGGCATCTGCATGTGTTCCTGCCACCACTGTCCTATCTGGAGCACTATCTGGATCTGGTCAACGCCATCGAGGCGGCGGCGGTGGAGACCGGCCTGCCGGTGGTCATGGAGGGTTATGAACCACCCAATGACCCCCGTCTGCTACGTTTCAAGGTCACCCCGGATCCGGGGGTGATCGAGGTCAACATCCATCCCGCCTATGACTGGCGGCAACTGGTGCAGAATACCGAGATCCTCTATGAAGAGGCCCGGCAGTCCCGCCTCGGCACCGAGAAGTTTATGCTCGACGGCCGTCACTCCGGTACCGGCGGCGGCAACCATGTGACCATCGGTGGCGCCTCCCCGGCGGACAGCCCGATCCTGCGCCGACCCCACCTGTTGCGCAGCCTGCTGACCTACTGGCAGCACCATCCGGCGCTCTCCTATCTGTTCTCCGGACTTTTCATCGGACCCACCTCCCAGGCCCCGCGGGTGGACGAGGCCCGGGACGATGCCCTTTACGAACTGGGCATCGCCTTCGCCGAGCTGCCCCGTTACGAGACCCCCATGCCCTGGGTGGTGGACCGGGTATTGCGCCACCTGCTCACGGACCTGACCGGTAATACCCATCGGGCCGAATTCTGCATCGACAAGCTCTACTCCCCGGAAGGCACCCAGGGTCGGCTCGGCCTGGTGGAGTTCCGTGGTTTCGAGATGCCGCCCCACGCCCGCATGAGCAGTGTGCAGATGCTGCTGTTGCGCGCCCTGATCGCTCGTTTCTGGGATCAGCCCTACGCGCGGGAGCCGGTACGCTGGGGCACCGAACTGCACGACCGTTTCATGCTGCCCCACTATGTGGAACGGGACCTGGCGGATGTGATCGCCGACCTCAATCGAGCCGGCTACCGTTTCGATCCGCACTGGTTCGATCCCTTCGTCGAATTCCGCTTTCCCCGCTACGGCACCCTCAATGTGGACGATGTCGAACTGGAACTGCGCTTCGCCATCGAACCCTGGAACGTGCTGGGCGAAGAGGTCAGCGCCTACGGCACTTCCCGCTATGTGGACTCCTCGGTGGAGCGGATGCAGGTCAAGGTCAGCGGGCTGACCCCAGGTCGCCATGTGGTCACCTGCAACACCCGCCGGCTGCCACTGCGCAACACCGGTACCCGGGGCGAATTCGTCGCCGGGGTACGTTACAAGGCCTGGCAGCCGCCCTCGGGCCTGCATCCGACAATACCAGTGCATACCCCCCTGGTGTTCGATGTGGTGGACACCTGGAACGAGTGTTCCCTGGGCGGCTGCACCTACCATGTGGCCCATCCTGGAGGACGCAGCCACGAGGCTTTCCCGGTGAATGCCTATGAAGCGGAGGCGCGACGCCTGGCCCGCTTCGCCCAGCACGGCCATACCGGCGGGCGCATCCTGGCCCCGGCCGAACCCCTCAACCCGGATTTTCCCTGGACCCTCGATCTACGCATCCCCCCTGCGGCTGGAGGTCAGTCATGAGCATCAATTGGGAGGCATTCGAAAACCATCCGTTTTATGACGAACTGATCACCGCCAAGGGCAATGCCCGGACCTACGCTCGCAAGCTGGTCAATTACTTGAAAAAATTCGACAGGGAAGAGCTCAACGAGCGGCAGCAGACAGCGGACCTGGCGATCAAACAGATGGGCATCACCTTTCGGGTCTACTCCGCCGAGGAGGGCTCCATCGACCGCGCCTGGCCCTTCGACATCATCCCGCGGCTGATTCCGAAGAAGGAATGGGATCAGATCGAGGCCGGCCTGAAACAACGGGTGCAGGCGCTGAATCTGTTCATCGACGACCTCTATCACGAGCAGAAGATCGTCAAGGACAAGGTCTTTCCCGCCGAGGTGCTGGCCAAATCGGTCAATTTTCGTAAGCAGTGTGTGGGGATCGATCCGCCGCTCGGCGTCTGGGCCCACATCTGCGGTTCCGATCTGGTACGTCATGTGGACGGCAAGGTCTATGTGCTGGAGGACAACCTGCGGGTGCCCTCCGGGGTCTCCTACATGCTGGAGAACCGCCTGGTGACCAAACGGGTGTTCCCGGAGCTGTTCGAGACCTACAGTCCGCTGCCGGTCAACACCTATCCCGGCGACCTCTACAACACCCTGGCGGCGCTGTCCCCCAGACCCGGGGACAACCCTGAAATCGTGGTGCTGACCCCCGGCATCTACAACTCGGCCTATTTCGAGCATGCCTACCTGGCCCAGCAGATGGGTTGCCAGCTGGTGGAGGGGAGGGATCTGCTGGTGGGCGACGACGATTGCGTCTACACCCGCAATGTGGAGGGGCTGTCCCGGGTGGACGTGATCTACCGACGCATCGACGACCTGTTCCTGGACCCCGAGGCCTTCCGGCCCGATTCCACCCTGGGTGTGCGCGGTCTGCTGCGGGCCTGGAAGGCGGGCAAGGTGGCCCTGGCCAATGCCCCGGGCGCCGGGGTGGCGGACGACAAGGTGGTCTACTCCTTCGTACCGGACATCATCCGCTACTACCTGGACCAGGAGGAACTGGTGCCGAACGTACCGACCTGGCGTTGCATGGACCCCGATTCCCTCGCCTACGTGCTGGAACATCTGGCGGAACTGGTGGTCAAGCCCGCCAACGAATCCGGCGGCTACGGCATGCTGGTGGGGCCCGCCTCCACCCGGGCGGAACGCGACGAGTTCGCCAAGCTGATCCAGGCGGACCCGCGCAACTACATCGCGCAACCGACTCTGGGCATCTCCACCGTGCCGACCCTGGCGCGGGGCCAGTTGGAACCCAGGCATGTGGATCTGCGCCCGTTCATCCTGAGCGGTAAAGAGATGAAGGTCACCATGGGCGGCCTGACCCGGGTGGCCCTGCGCAAGGGCTCGCTGGTGGTCAATTCGTCCCAGGGCGGCGGCAGCAAGGATACCTGGATCGTCGACAGTTGAACCGAGGTTGAAAGAGACAAAACCAAATAGAATTCGCAGGAGATAGAGAGATGCTTTCCCGTGTCGCAGAAACCCTCTATTGGATGGGTCGCTATCTGGAGCGTGCCGAGAATATAGCACGCCTGATCAATGTCAACACCAACCTGATGCTCGATCTGCCCAAAGGCATCGCCCCCGGCTGGGAACCGTTGATCCGTATCCTCGGCTGCCACGAGGACTATGCGGAACGCCATGACGAGGTCACCGAACGGCGGGTGGTGAATTTTCTCATCAGCGACGAGGGCTATCCGGGTTCGATCCTCTCCAACCTCGCCTTCGCCCGGGAGAATGCGCGCACCATCCGGGACTTCCTGCCACGGGAGGCCTGGGAGGAGCTCAACGCCTTTTACCAGCAGGCGGTCGACACCAAGCAGTCCAGCTATGCCCGCCAGGGTCGACACGAATACCTGCATCAGATCATCCGGGGTCTGCAGCAACATGTCGGTCTGCTGGCCGGTACCATGAATCACGACACCGGCTATCAGTTCCTGAACATGGGTAAGAAGCTGGAACGGGCGGACATGACCACCCGCATCATCAACGTGAAATCGGAAAACCCCATTCCGGAGGACGCCCCGGAGCTGCGCCCCTACGAGGACATGCTGTGGATGAGCATGCTGGAATGCCTGAGCGCCTATCAGATGTACCGGCAGAGCATGCAGGTGCGGATCAATCGGGTCGACGTGCTGACCTTCCTGTTCCGTAAGGCGGAGTTTCCCCGCTCCTTCAACTACTGCATCCATGACATCGCCGATCACCTGTCCCGCCTGCCGCACAACGCCGAACCCCTGACCGTCCTGCAGCATATCGAACGCATGATCGCCGAGGCACCGATGGCGGAAATGGACAACGGTCCCCTGCACCAGTTCATCGATCAGTTGCAGATCTGCCTGGGCTATCTACACAACTCCATCGCGGAGACCTATTTTCCACCACCGCTGGTGCGGGAAGAAGACGCGGCCTGACAGAAGGGGCGGTCGGGCAGTCTTCCCCGATCGCCTCATTCGGCTCGGCAGGGCCGGTCTTTCACTCGGCGATACGCTGAATCCGAGGGGACACCTAAGAGGCCTTCAAGCGCCCGGCCCGCAACGGACCCGAGATGGTCACCGATTCGGCCACCAGATTCTGCCGCCGTCGATCCCGTTTACGCCGATTCTCGAATACCGCTTCATTTTTATTGCCGCGTTGCGCCGATCCCGCAGCGGTGAGCGTTTGTAATACTTTCGCACCTCCACCGTCTTCCCTTTCAGCGGGGTCAGATGGAGCTTACGAATGGCCGTCACCGCCCCCTTCGCGGGTTCTATGTCTACCAGTCCATGATATTCGACCGAACCGGTCGCCCGATTCACCAGCTTCCTGATCTCCGCCATGCGGATCTTGCTGCGCGCCAAAAACAGGTTGCGCCACGGGGAATGAATAGCCTTTTCAACAAACCGGCGTAACTCACCCTGGGTCACCGATTCGGGCAATAAGCGAATGAATATCAACATTTTGAGGTATCTACCTTGATGACCTATTCGTTCCAGAACAGTTTCAGGTCCCATATTTGTTGATAATGCAAATTTAACGCCAGCTAGCTTATTTCCCGAGGTGCCAATGAGTTAAACGGTAATAAGGACAATGCGCCGGACAAAGCGTAAAAAAATCCGACACAAAAATTGACAATCGCCCTTCAGATCAGGAGGAAAAATGCCACCGCCGCAGCGGCTACCAGACTGATGGTGGTGGGTAAGGTTACCAACATGACCCCAGCTCCCAGCATCAGATAGGCGGTTTCCACCACCAGGATAGCCATGGCGATGCCCAGCGCCCGCTGGGTGGGAATCCAACGGGTGATACCGGCCAGAGAGATGAACGCCAGACCCAACAAGGCGGCCCCCATCATACCGGCAAAGGCATGGTTCACCGGCTCGGTGCTGAACAGAGGAGTAATGGTCTCCGGCTCGACAATCAGAATCACCCCCCAGGCAGTCAGCATGATGATGGCCAGCCCCAGGGCGAAACGTTGGAAAATCTCCTTTGGCATGATGGCTCCTCGTGTTTTTTTT
>Ga0316596_1000121_pt1 | contig 10224 bp, 6 predicted proteins | sample S_170502SBrCrA_R_FD_207793 | JGI IMG/M metagenome (GOLD analysis project Ga0316596, IMG submission 207793) | Metatranscriptome of rhizosphere microbial communities from salt marsh grasses in Alabama, United States - S_170502SBrCrA (Metagenome... | ecosystem: Host-associated > Plants > Roots >... | reverse complement strand
CGGAACCCCTGCGGCCAACGTGACTGCTCCAGCGCCGCCTCGCATTGGCTCTCGCTGCCGTAGCGCTCGAAGAACTCAAACAACGACATCCCCGGCTGAAACTCGATTCGATTCATGGCCATGGCACACACCCTCTCGCAGAACCTGACTTCAGTGTGCGCCCGCGGGTGGCTCAACCCGTGAGCCCCAGCGGAAGGTCGTTGCTAATCAGGAGCCACGATGACCACGGCCGCCGTCCGAATGGGTTTCAACGCCGACGACTCTGTGGCCTGGGAGGAGCGTCAACCAGAGAAGCACGCTCGGGCTGTGCAAGCTCGGCATGTCATCGCGTTGCGTGAGATGCTTGGTCCCGCGACCGGCGATTTCCTGTCCATGCGCATCGCCGGCGATTGCATGGCACCGCATCTCGTCCATGGGCAACCGGTGGTCGTGCGCCGCATGTCCTGGTGCTGGCCCGGCGATGTCCTTGTCTTTTTTTCGCCCCTAAGCAACAGATTGATCGCGCACCGCCTGATCGGTGGCTATTGGCGCAACAGCGGCTGGCGGCTTTTGACGCAAGCCGACAACGCAACGACGCCGGATCTCGCTTTGCGGCCCGAGCAGGTTCTCGGTCGAATTATCGCGCCTTCGACCCCACGAAAACAGCGCCTCGCCGCAATCCTGCGGTTCCTCGCCTTCGCCTGGCGGCGGCTCCGCCACCCATGAGCTTCTCAAACCGCTTCCTTGCCCGCTCCGGCTGGTTTCCAACCTCCGCGGACGGCGAAGCCTGGGGCCATCAGCGGCTCTGTCTCGATATCGGCGCCCCAACCCCTGTTGGCGGGTTGAGTCCGCGGCAACAGGACGCCATCGCAACGCGGTTCGAGGCTGAGCTGACAACGGTCGAGCCCCCAGAGGACGGAGGATTCTCCATTCAACTGCGGCGGTTGGACCCCTCGGCGTTTCTGGCGTTCGAACGGCGCGGCTGGGTCTATAGCCTGGACACCGATCCCGGCCCCGACCAAATCCGCATCGCGGGGTACGGCTTCGCGGGGATCATCCGGCTCCGCGGTGACCGCACCGCCCTGCTCTGGACCGCTGAGCAACAAGAGCGGGCATTCCTGACGCTGTTCGAGAACTTTTTCCGCGTACTCTTGGCCAATCGCACCCTCTCGAAGGGCGGCGTCATACTGCACAGCGCGGGTGTTGTCGGCGACGACGGCGCTCGGGTCTTCTTCGGTCATTCGGGGGCGGGCAAATCGACCCTCGCCCGCCTCGCGGTGGCGTCCGGCCGCCGGATTCTCAGCGATGACCTGAATCTCATCGAGGCAGGCGACCCGCCACGGGTCCGGCGAATCCCGTTCGCCGGCGAGCTCGCTCAGGTGACGGCCGAGCATCCCGACTATCCACTGGCCGGGCTGTACCAGCTACGCCAAGGCGAGCATGGGGTCGTGCCCTTGTCGCCAGGGACGGCGCAGGCCGCGTTGCTGGCGTCCGCCCCATTCGTCAACCACGACCCATTTCGCTTACCTCAGCTTCTTGACAACCTAGCGCGGCTGAGCGGAGCGTACCCCGTGAACGCGCTCAGCTTCCGCAAGGACCGCGTGCGTTGGGATCTTATCGACCAGTCGGCCATGGTCCGCGCGGCGGACCTTACACCCAGGCGTATTCCGTAGGGTCCGCTGTGCGGGCCGTCCTATCCGCCGCATCTTTTCAACGACGCCGCTGCGGTCGAAGACCGCAGCGCTTTCCCGAGGCAGCACCGATGATAGCGATGCAACAGACGTACAAGACCTGCAATGATGTCCGCTTCCGAGCCCTGGGCGACGAGGGCATCGTCGTCCGCCAACAGGCCGGTGAGGTGATCGTCCTCAACGCCGCCGGCGCACGCGTCATCGAGCTCGTCGCCGGCGGCGCGTCGGGGGCCGCGATCGTAGACCAGTTGGAACAAGAGTACGACGCGGATCGCGCCACCTTGGAGCGGGATGTCGCGGCGCACCTCGCTGAGCTGGTCGAGGCCGATGTCATCGAGGCCGCTCCGTCGGCCGCCTAGGCCCGGATCGGCGCGCGAGCGTCACCCCAACCGAACGCAGTCCCACCTGTCGCCCTGGAGATCCGCCATGTCCTTCTCCAACCTCGTCCAGACGCATTGGGACAAGAACGTCCTCTTCTCCGCCCTGCTGGAGCTGACCTACCGCTGCAACCTCGACTGCGTGATCTGTTACAACGACCGTGAGCTGCCGGGCGAGCCGCTGTCCTTTGACCAATACGACCGTTTGCTCGCCGACCTTGCCGAGATGGGGGTCATGAACCTGACGCTGAGCGGCGGCGAGCCCCTGGCGCACCCCGAGTTCTTCCGCATCGGCGCCCGCGCCCGCGAGCTCGGCTTCGTCATCCGGGTCAAATCCAACGGCCACGCCCTGCGCCAGAGCCTGCTGCGACGGCTCGTCTCGGAGGTCGATCCCTATGCGGTGGAGATGAGCCTGCACGGCGCCAATGCCGCGACCCACGACCGCCAGACCCGGGTGCCGGGGAGCTTTCGGCGCCTGATGGACAATATCTCACTGGCCCGCGCCCTCGGCCTACGCATCAAGCTCAATGCGCCGCTGACACGCTGGAACGCCGACGAGGCAGAAGCGATGCTGGATCTGGCCGACGCACACGGACTGCAGCTGCAGATCGATCCGGACATCACGCCACGGGACGACGGTCATCTCGGGCCAACGGAGCTGGCCCTCGACGCCGATGGCCTGAAGCGATTCACGGACAGACTGCAAAGGCGTGCCGACGAGAAGGCCCGCGGCGGCGACCCTCAGCGCGAGGCCGAGTCGGCGCGGCAACAACCTGCTCAAATCGTCTCGCGAAAACACTGTGGTGCCGGCTCCTCGACCATCGCCGTCGACCCCTACGGCAATGTCTACCCCTGCGTCCAATATCGACAGGCCGTGGGCAACCTGCATGGGCAGCGGATGCCGGAGATCTGGGCCGAATCGCGCGTCCTGCAGCAGGTCCGCGACGAGATCGTGGCGGTGAAGCAGTGGCGCGAAACGCTTGGCGAGGCCGGAAACGCCATCGCCTTTTGCCCCGGTACGGCTCGGCTGCAGACGGGCAGCCCAGTGACGCTGTACCCGTTGGCAGCGTTGCGCAAGACTCTGATCGAGCGCTGACCGCTGCCCCGCCGAGCGCGACGGGGCTCAGCGCTAAGATCCTATCGGTCCTTGGGGGCAGGCAGCGGGGCCCGTCTTTCCCCCAGAGTCACCACAGATAAACGCCCCCGCTTCAAGCGCTTCGCGGGCAATGATCTGCGGCGCCTCGTAGGGCCTTTTCTTGCGATCGGTTTCGCTAACCGCGGGCGTTTCGTGCTTTTGCTCAGTCATCGTGATTACTTTCGGTCAATGGCTCTACCCGTCAGGATTCCCATGCCCCGGCGACCAGGCGACCCGCGGCGGTTCCCATCAGCCCTGGTCGCCAACGCCGCTCACGGCACCATGTGCAGCAGGGTTGCCGGGTCGCCGAGCAGGTTGCGATAGATCCGGAGCATGTGCGGCGGCGCGCTGGCGGCATTGCGCGCGAGGGCCTCATCGAGGGCCTCGCCGAGGGTCGGCACGCCGTTGCTCGGGTCCGCCGGGTTGAACAGGATCGAGAACAGCTCCCGGCCGAAGGCGACGGCGACGCTGTTCTGCGAGGTGCCGCTCGGGCCGAACAGGGCCACCGCCCCGGTGCCGGGCGCCATCACCAAGGCCTCGCCGAGCGCGGTGAGGCCGGCGAGCTCGAAGCGGTTGACCACGCAGGTCAGGGCGCTGATGACCGGCACCTGCGCGCTGGTGAGTGCGGTGATGTCGGCGGTGCTAAGCAAGCTCTCGCCGGCCAGTCTGGCCACGCTGGCATGACCGATGTAGTTGGCCCAATCCTGACCAGCGTTGAGGGCCGTCACCGCCGCGCCGGCGGCGGCGCTGCGGTTGGCCGGGTCGACGTAGAGCTTCTCGACGCTCAGATCGGCCGGCAGGCTGCCGTCGGCCTGCTGCAGGAGCGCCTCCAGGGCGTCGCTGTCGGCCGGAAAATCGCCCTCGGCGGCGGCGTCATCGGCCATCAGCAGCAGCTTGAAGGCGTCGGTTCTGCCCACGGCACGCGCCTCGTAGGCCGCGAGCTTGGTGCGGAAGGCGTCGAGCCCCGCGCCATCGACCGCCGGCACGCGCCCGATGAGCACGCCGCTGTCACCCGCCAGGCAGCCGTCGCAGGCCGCGAGGATGTCAGGGGTGGGCGCGAGCTGGGTCGGCACCAGGTTGTCGTTGTGGCCGAGCAGGTTGCGGTAGTCGTAGCTGCCGGTGCCGGAGAGCACGACGTAGCGCGTGCCCCAGTTGACCGCCGCCCAGTCGATGAAGGCGCTGACGGCCTGGGGGGTGGCAAGCCCGTCGCCAAAGTGCTGGGTGATCTCCTCGACGCCGACCACGGCGGCGCCGAGGCCTTGGCCGGCGCGGTAGTCGGCGAGCGCCTCGGCCGCCTCGGCCAGGGTCGGCTCACCGGGGCTCTCGGCGACGGCCTCGGGGGGCGGGATGATGAGCACGTAGTCGTAGGCCGCGCCGGGCTGGAACTCGGCGGTCGCTTCGGCGTCGGGCACCAGCGTGGCGACGGCGCCCGCCTCCACGGCCAGATAGGCGTGGCCGGGAACGGTGGCGAAGCGGGCACTGTAGCCGCTGGCGTCGGCGGTGATCTCGACACCGGTGAGCTGCTTGGGGGCGGCGGGGTCGGTGTGGTCGAGCACCTCGACGCGCCGGCTCGTGAAGCCGCTGATGGCGGTGGTCTCGCCGCGGGCGATGAAGGCCAGTTGGCCGTCCTCGGCGACCGGCGCGCGGGCGTACGTCAGGGTGGCGCCGTCGAAGTAGCTGAAGTCTTCGCCGGCACCGCTCGCGATGAGCTCGAGGGTCAGGCTGTCGGCGTTGACCGGCACGTTGCTGAGGTCGAGGGCGAGGCTGCCGTCGTCAAAGCCGCTCCACTCGACCGTGCCCAGCACCTCACCGCCAGCGACTTGGACGTCGATCTGGTGCGCGGTGGCGCCCGCGCCCTTGAAGCGCAGCGTGACCTGCTCGAGTGCCTGCGCCCCGGGCACGGGGAGCTCGATCGTGGCCGCGCCGTAGGTCGCGTCGCCGCCGACGAACGCGCGCCAGTACCAGTAGTCGCTGTCGGGGTCGTCGGCAACCAAGAGGGCAGCGAAGTTGTCCTCTTCGACCTCGGTCACGGCGGTGACGAGGGCGGTCGGCGCGGCAGTGCCGGGCGTCGCGTCGAGGGTGGTCATGGCCTGCCCCGGTCCCGCCGAAAGGAAGTAAGGATTGTCAAGGCTGTAGAGGCTGTCGATCGCCTGGCCGTCGAAGCGCAGACTGCCGAAGGTGGCATCGGGCAGGATCGGGACCGCCGTACCCTGGTTGCTGAGCGCGATCTGCCCGGCGGCCAGCGCCCCGCGGGCCTGCGCCTCGGTCAGGCCGAACAGCTCGCCGAGCGCGTCGGCGCTGACGGCCTTGAGGCCGGCGTCGCGGATGTCCAGGCGTCCGAGCAGGTCGGCGCCGAAGCCGTCGCCGGGCTCGTAGGCGAGGGTGTCGAGCAGGTGGCTGCCGCCGTGGGGATCGTTGTAGCCGCTCTTGCGCAGCACATAGCCAGTGCCGTCGGGCTGCAGGGCGATCCGACCCCGTTTGAGCGTGGTCCAGCCGTCCGCCTGGCCGGCGTCGAAGTCGTCGGCCAGGGCGAGCTGGCCGCCGACGAAGACGCGCACGTCGTCGGTGTCGAAGTCGCGCCCGCCATTGATATTGAACTGGGTACAGACCCCATGGCTCGCATCGGTCGCGGTGACCGCGAGCGCTGGCGTGGCGGTGGCGGGATCGACCAGGCCCACGTAGGCGCTGGCGGTGAGCTGATTACCCGCGCGCGCCAGGCGCAGGGTGTACCACTCGCCGAGCCCCATGCCGCCGGGTAGCGATCCGCGGGCGGTTCTGAGGCGCGTTGCCTTCCAGGCGTCACGCCGCTCGAGGGTGAGGCGGGCGTTGTTGTAGTTGAGGTAGAGGCCGTGGCCGTGGCCGGCGGCGTCGGTGCAGCTATAGCGGTTGAGGCTGCCGCCGGCGGTGTTGACTTTGCGCGTGGCGACGATGACCTCCCAGTCCAGCGGGGCGGTCGCCTGGGCGAGGGCGGCGCTCGGCAGCGGGAGCGCGAGCAGCCCGAGCACGGCGCCGCAGAGGGCGCGCGTGGCGCGCAGCCGGTGAGCGGAATGGCTGTTCATGTCAGCGTGCCTCCTCGGCCTTGCGGCCCCTGCCGGGCGCAGGCCCGTTGGTGCCCTGCGCCGCCTCGCGGCCCCGGGCGGCTCGCCCGGCGTTGTGCTCGGCGCGGCGCTCGCTGCGCCGCTGGTTCGTGTCGGCCCGGGCGTCGCCGCGGCGCTCGCCCTTGTGCAGCCGGCGCTCCCCCGGCCAGGCCTGCTGGGTGAGCCAGCCATCGCGCAGCTGGCGCTTCCCGGGCCGCTGCGCATCCTCGGCGGCGGGTGCATCGTCGAGGGCAGCGGGGGCTGCCGCGGGCGGCAGGGCCGTCGCCCCCCAGCCCGGGCCGTCGACGGTGACGGTGTAGGGGCCGTGGATGCGCTCGGCGGTGGCGTCGCCGGCGCGCTCGATCTCGATCAGGCGGTAGGTGTGGGTCTCACCGGGCCAGACCTCGGTGTCGAGGTAGCGGTAGGTGCCGCCCTGGTGGTCCCCGAAGAGGCTGAGCGAGGGGATCGGGTCGATGTTGACCATGACATAGTCGTCCAGCGTCACGTCGAGGCGCTCGATGTGGAAGGCGAGCGTGCCGACCTCGAAGCGGGTGTCCCAGGTGACCGCCGGGGTGCTCGTCTCCGGGTCGGTCTCCACCGCGAAGCGCTCGATGCCAGCCAGCGTGGTGCCGATGTCGATCTTGTAGTCCTCGACCTCGCCGCCAGCCTCGAGACCAACGGGGGACACCGACGCGGTGGTCCGGGCCACCACGCGAACGCGGGCGTAGTAGGACTCACCGCGCTGGAGCTGCAAGTTGCTCCAGCTCAGCGTGCACGCGTACCGGGTGGTGCTCGGGACGGGGGTGCAGCTTGAGCCTTGCAGCCCTTGACCCTCCGCAGAGGGGTCGAGAGCGTCATCTTGATTGAGGTCAATCCAGCCGAAGACGGTGAAGTCGTCACCACTGATGCTGGTGACAGTGACCGTCGCGATGATCTGCGACAAGCTCAAGGTAAACACCACGCCGTCCTCGTCGTCGGGGCTGGCCGACGGGTTGTTGTCGTCGCCGTCGGCGTCGGATGTGGGCTGGCCGTCTAGCTCGGCGTCGATCTCGGTCCCCAGGAACAGGTTCGGACTTAGGGTGTGCCCAGGGCCGTTGTCGGCGAGCGTTGTTGGGTAGGGATTCGGCAGGTCGCCGAAGTCCAGGTTGTTGTTGATGATGGTCAACGGATGGTCTTCGACCTCGCCGACGCCGGCGGGCCCTGTCGGGCTGCCGCTGTTCGTGCTGGGGCCGGTCCCGTCGGTGAGCCGAACCCGGATGTAGCTCTGTCCGGGCACGGCCGTGGCCGGCACGGCCACGGTATATTGCCTAGCGGTGGGGGTTCCAGGGGGTTCGGCATCGTTCACCGGCTGGTCGACGAGGACGGCCTCGCTCGCCTCGAAGGTCCCGTTTCGGTTCCAGTCGATCCAGGCGCTAACCACTGCATCGGTGGTGGTGCCGCCATCCCCATCGCCGCAGCCAAACGTCTCCACAATGAGGCTCACGTCCTGTCCGGCGGTCACGTTAACCGCAGCTTGGGAGGGATCATTTCCGTCTAAAAGTACGCCCTCCTCGTCGTCGGGAGACGGGGCGCTCGGGACTCCGGCGGTGAGGTCGTCACCATCGGCACCCGTGGTGGGCTGGCCATCCGTCTCCGCGTCAGGATACCGTTGCTGACTCAGCCCGCAAACGTTGCTGATGATATTGGATGCGCCATTGTTGGCAATCGTCGTGCCGTAGGTGTCCGGCGCGTCGCCGTAGTCCCGGTTGTTGTTCTCGACGGTGACGATGTAGTCCTCCACCTCGCCCTCAAGCGCGGGGCCGATGGGGCTTTCGCTGTTGGGGCTGCCGGTCGTGCCCGCCGTGTAGCGGAAGCGGGCGTAGGTCGTGCCCGGGAGGGCCGTGGCGGGAACATTGACACTAAAGTTAACGGTCTGGCCGATATCGGTAATGGGGCTATTCACGAAGACGGCTTCGTTTGGGCCGGAAAAATCGCCGTCCTGGTTCCAATCGAACCAGGCGCTAAAAACGCCGTTGCCGGTCGGGTCCACGGGAACAATGGCCTGTTGGCCAGCTGTAAGGAGGGCGGGAATGGTGACGCCATCCTCATCGTCGGGCGTGCTGCCGTTGAGGTCGTCCCCATCGGCATTCAGCGACGGCTGTCCGTCACCTTCGGCATCGATTGCAGGACCCAAATGGACGACGCCAACACCGTTGCTGGCGGCGTCCGGGCCGGTGGTACCGTAGCTGGCGGGCGCGTCGCCGAAGTCAGAGGTTACCCTAATATCAATGTTCCCCCGGCCTACTTCGCACTTGCTGGCAGTGCCTGGGTCAATCTGACTAAGCGAACTGCAGATTGTCTGCCGATTCTGGGCCCACGTGACCATCCAGCCGACGTCCACGAATCCATCGCCGTCGTTGTCCACGCAGGAGACCGAAACTTGGGCCGGCGTAGTCGAATTGGAAGCAATGTCGCCGTCGACCAACGACCGGACCAAAGAGAACCCCGTTTGGCGGTCACCGCAAGCGTCTGATAGAAGCGGCAGAAAAGCACCGTCCAAATCGGCGTATGGACCAATGCCGCTGTCGCGATTCACATTAGTGAGGTCTGCTGCTACTGGGAATAAGGCCTCTCGAAAACATATGCCATTGTTGGGTTGGCTGGGATCCCCACCCTCTTGGTTGATATGAATACCGACGTCGTAGCGATCCGGGCCGGAGCCGCCAAGCGTGATCGTCGCGCTTACAGTGGCGGTGTCACCCGGCCCCGTACATGGATCGGCAAGCCCTATGATCTCAACGGAGTCGATACCAAGGTCGTTGGCCGTGCAATTGATCGGGGAAGTTAAATCCCCAGGGCACTGCTGACCGCTCAAACCGGCGGTCGCAGCGCAGCTCGCGAGGGCAAGCGCAGCAACAGCCGGGCGCCCAAGGGATAATAGTAGGGTGCACTGCGTCTTCATCGGAGTCCATCCTCGGCCGGGTTGCTAGGCATCACAGTCCGGGCACGGCGCATCGCGAAACCATTGGCAGTCGGGCGGCTCGATTGGTCACATCCGCTGCCGGTGAGGCGGTCGAGCGGGTCTGCGATCTGCGAAGCTGATCGGTACTGGCATTGAGGGCTCTCCCAAGGGGCCGAACTCAAGACCCTGACGACGGGCCGGGTCCAGTGACGCATGGCAACGTGTTCGTTTCCAGATCCGCGACGTTGGGCACCGGCGCTGTGACGGCGGTACGTCAAATGGTCGAGACGGCTGGCCGAAGGCGATCGTCACGGCTCGCCTCATGACGCACGTGAACGGCGCCCGCAGGATAGATCTCGGACAGTCGAAAGCTTAGCATATCGTCGGACCGTTTACTGCTTCAAAGCACGGTGTCGCGTCGGCGCGCTTACCCACCCAGACAGGATTTCGGTGACAGTATACTGAACGGTGATTTCGCGCTGTCGTTCTGCCGGTCACGACCCCAGGGGCCTCGCCGTTCGGTGCCACAGGCACACACGGGCTGGCCGACCGCTGGTCTTGAAGGGGTGCGGGCACGCCGGCGGCTGCGCCGCGGACTTGCGGCCTCGGTATCGGGAGTCCGTGGCGCAGCCGCGTACGGAAATGGACCCCGCGTGCCGGTCACATCCGCGGCTTCGCCAGGGACTCCAGGCCGGAGTGGGTGGCCTTTGCGTCGCGGCCGGCCTATCAGCGCTCCGTCGAGAGTAACCCGACACGCTTGAGCCGCCGAAAGCGGCCCGTCAGGGATTCCAGAACTTGATTAAGGTGACGACGAGCCCGCCGACGCCGGCGGTGGCCGGATCAAAGGTCAGCAGCGTCGCCTCGGGCAGGGCCACGGAGCCGCCGTCCGGGTCGCCGTTCTCCGACTTCCGCAGCACATAGCCGCCGCCCTCGTCGTCCTCGAAGTCCACCTCTCCGGCAAACAGGGGACGCCAAGCCGAGATGTCGCCGTCGTCGAAGTCCTCATCGAGCACCGGTTGACCGT
>Ga0316596_1000120_pt1 | contig 10246 bp, 2 predicted proteins | sample S_170502SBrCrA_R_FD_207793 | JGI IMG/M metagenome (GOLD analysis project Ga0316596, IMG submission 207793) | Metatranscriptome of rhizosphere microbial communities from salt marsh grasses in Alabama, United States - S_170502SBrCrA (Metagenome... | ecosystem: Host-associated > Plants > Roots >... | reverse complement strand
CGCAGGTTCTTCCTGCGTGGTTGTTTGTTGTAGTAATCGGATTGTTTTAAAATGATTGTAGTATTGCACTACTCTCATTGTTTTTCGATTCGTAGAATAAAATTCAAAAACTATTTAAGTATCGCACTTAGATATGTTGTTGGATTGTATTCATACTTCACGAACTTTTGCTCGAAATTTATACTGTCGATTGTCCTTGACGAGCATTTAGGACGCACTTCCGTCGATCACGAATAGACAAAAATTGTCAGCAATAGTATATTTAGATAGTCGTGTATCTATGATAATATACGAGAAACTTTGTTTCTCTTTTGCCTTTACGTATAAAAATTTTTAAAAACAAAATAAAAATCAAATAAAATTACGAAAACCAAATAAAAATAACTAGTTCCTTTTGTGTGGTTGCATTGTGACTACGGAATTAACGATATCACATCATTTTTTTTTTTTAAAAAAAAAAAAAAAAAAAAAATAATATTTGTTTAAGGTTGTAAAAATGTGTGATTGGAATTTGGACTAGAATCATTTATCAGAATAAACTTCAGCTTTTTTGTGAAAACATTAATTTGGAAAATTAAAGTTGATTTGATAAAAGAATACGGGTAGCTTGAATGTGCCCATGTAGTTGTGTATCTTGCTGGATAGGAGTACATATCTATAGATTTGATTCTTTTTAGTGTTGGGAAAAATATTTGTGTAGAACGGCACAAATTTCTGTCTTATCGTTGGCAGTTTTACAGTTCCTTCTCGTGGCTGGGAGTAAAAGCCGGGTGTGGTAGATTCACGTTCTAAACCAGTCGTATAATACTTGAATTATACAAAAAACATTGATTAGCGTTCCTAACCAGTCCCCTATTCACCTTCATGTTTTATCATTTCCATCCTGCTTCGGGCAGAAATAAGTGATCCCTAATACAGTCTTTTAGTAACTACCAATTTGGATACTATTCATATTATTTGAATAGTCCGCCCAAAAATTATTAAAATGTTTGCTCAAATCAAAAAAACGTTGACTTTTTTCGGCAAACGTCTCGTGGGAGACTACGCCGGCCACTCTGCAGAGTGGACTCTCGTCGATCGCTCCAAGGAGCGTAAACCCAAGATTGCTTGGAAATCTTTCGTTTCAGAAGAGTTCTTTGATCTTGAAGAGGCTTCTCTTTCTGAGGTGCTTGATGCTGTTGCGCAACATTCTGCTTGTAAACAGTTTGTTCGTTCTAAACGCGTCAACAACAAGAAGAGAAAACGCAAAAAGGGAATCAGGAGAATCGGACATTCCTCTACCACTCCGATCGTGGTTAGAGGATTTGACTGTTTCTTTCTGTTCTACATGCTTGCATGTTCCTGCCTTGTTTATCGTATGACTCCCGTTTTCAGTAATGCGCTAGCGCATTTTGAACCTGTGGAAACAACTGCTTTGACACTGGACTATTTTGGAGGTATTTATATTGAGTTACATGACATGTATTGCATTATAGCTATTTCCATTCTTCTCTACCTCGTTAGCAGATTTTTGCTTCTTGCCATGTGGTGGTTTGCCGAAAAAATGGTTCTTTTCCGTAGATATCATAGGATTGTCGGAAACAACGTTTTTTCATCTCAAAAGTGTACTACTGAAAATTTTGAGCTCATGTCAAAGATAATTATGTGTACTAACTGGAAAAATCCTTTGCAGGCTGCGTCAGGCCTGGCTGCTGTTGTGCAGGTCTTTAGACCTTCCGTTGTTATTTTGCCAGAAATTCAAAAAGTCATTACACGTATTACGGCCACTGGAAGCTATGAAGGACAGTCCCATACTATTGATACTTGTATTAAAAATTTGGGACTTTACGTCGGTCATGCGGATGGTGAGGAGGAAACTAAACGCGCGAACCGGACTTCTAAGTACTGGAATACCCTCATACATTCTGACGTTGGTAGAGGGTTTTCGCAACTTGCTATTATTCTTGTCACTACGGGTTTTATTCCTGAGATTGATTGGACTGTGTCTGGTATTGAGATCTTTTCAATGCGCAAGGCGAATGAAACCGTCAAAGCAACAGATATCTACAAAGCATTACAACTCATCGTCACTTCTGTAGTCGATGGAGTTGCTTGTTACGAAGCTACTGGCAAGCTTGAGGGTTTTTTCGCCGCCAACAGTTTGGAGTCTCAGGTTTCTCACGCCCTGTCACTTTATCAACAGGTATTGATTGGAAATTTGACTGCGTATTCAAAACATACCAACGAGACCTACATCGCTCACTTGGAAGATCTTAGATCCAAGGTTGAGAGACGTATGTTAAATCCAAAGTCGTCTGATAAATTTTTTTATAAAACTTATCTTGACAAGTTGAATGATACTTTGTCTTCCATGGCGGCTGTACAAATGGAGCAGCAAACTCAAGAACAGGCCTTTGGCATGATGTTCTGGGGCAATTCTGCCGTTGGAAAATCTTGGATAGCACCGCAGCTCATCCAGTGGTTGCTCAAGAGCAATCACTATCCTAATGAAAACGCCAATATAATAACCTATAATACCAATTCAAAGTATGATGACCAAGTTCGGAACAATACTTATGGTATTTTGCTTGATGATTTGGCTAATGGCAAAGTCGGAAAGGGTGCGTCAGATAACAGACGCACTAGTGACTTAGTGATTTCTCTCATTAACAATGTAGCGCAAGCAGCTGTCAAAGCTGATCTAGCGGAGAAGGGTAAAGTACTTATGAGACCCAAAGTTGTTATAGCTACCACGAACAATCGTGAGCTTAACGCCGGAGTGGAAAGTCACAACCAGGCTTCCGTACGTCGTAGATTCAAATACGAGGTCGAGTTCGTCGTTAAGGACGAGTTTTGTCTTGAAGGTGGATCTACGGAGATTGACACTGAGAAAGTGAAAGCTGCGTTTCCCGGAAACCCATTTCCGGATGTTTGGAAACTTTTTGTGACCAAATGTTTCATCGTGGATAGAGGGAAAACGTCTGGAAAAGGATATGAAATGAAAGTTGTCAAGTCCAAATCTGATAAGGATTGGATGTGTATGCAGGAGTTTCTTGAATTTTGTAAAACAGAGTCAGAGTTTCATTTCTCCAGTGAAAAGAAGGGGTTGGAAACACGTAAAAATGCCCGTACTATGGTTTGTGAAGAATGTGGAATGCCTGGTGGTTACCATTTGGATACATGCAATTGCAACCGTAAAGGACATAGCTTCACGGATGATGTTTATGACTCTTTGTTCTCGGAAACTGGGACCCTTAATTTTACTGACATGTTTACGGTGGATGAAATTGAGGGTATGCAGAGCGCTCAGAGACTTATGGACCAAAATCCGGAAGTCGCGAACATGCTACGCACGCAATCTTGTTGGCGTAACTGGATGATCTTTAGTTTTTTACCTAGATGGGTGCTTAGAATTTGGATTTGGACTGGTGGCAACTTGAAGAAATTCATAGTGGTCGTTTTGTCTTTTGCCCTTATTATACCTTATTTTCTTGCTCTGATGCCAGGTGTCACTCCTAAGCTCTTTTCTGTTGCGTGGGTCATACTGGCATTCTGGTTTGTCAAGGATATGTCAGTTCATGCGATAATGGAAACGATCGTTGCTAATAGCGCTGAGAGAAACGCACGACAGGCGTGGCGTACTCTCACCAACCGTTCAGCGCGAGTCACTTTGCTGAAACGCATGGCTATCTTGGGAACTGGCCTTTTCTTCCTAACGTATCTCATGAAAGTGTCCTCTCTTACATTTAATGGTCACTCGATTGAGGCGGAAACAGTTGAAGAGGAAGAAGTAAAGATGACTCAGAGAGGAGTGTGGGATTATTTCCGTGGCCTCACAGGTAATTCAGCTGGAGGAATCACGGTAAACATGACTACACGAGACCTCATAAACAGAGTTTCTAAAAATGTTGTGCATGTCACGGCGGATGAGTTGGGCAGTAAGAAGATAGTGAATGGATTCTTCGTGTCCAAAGGATATTTGGTAGTTCCGAAACATTTCGTGAATGAACTTGCAGACGAATCAGAATGGCATATTCGTCGCAGCAAGGGAAGAACCGAAAGATGCATAGTAGACCTTCGAGATGTGGATGGTGAAAGACAATGGGTTGAGTTTGGTCATGACTTTGTTATGGTCAAGCTCACTGGAGTTAATCATTCCAAAAACATCATCGGATGTTTTCCGAAACGCATAAACGAAGGAGGATATTCTGCGGCTAAGATGATATACAGAAACAAAGATCATTCAATCGAGGAGTTTGGTGTAATGGGTTTAGCCAGAAAGATGTATAAGTATACTGTTGGCTCTATGATCAACATACAAGGAGATGGTTATATTGGGACGTGTGAGAAACGCCCTAAGGCCGGAATGTGTTGTTCTTTAATTGTTGCAGTGATGAACAAACCGGAAATTGTTGGATGTCATATAGCTGGAAGAGACACTAACAATGAGGAATGTTCACAGGCGATAACGCAGTCAATGCTCATAGATGCTATCAAGGAACTTGATGATGTGTGTGCATTTAAGAACATCGTTCAAGACGAAGCGTTCACGGCCCACATGGAGACATGCGTTTCATCCGAGATACACCCATACTGTGCGACAAATGCTGTAAACAATGAGTTGCCACTTGATGTTTTAGGCTCAGTTAGCGGGACGGGTCCGAGGAGGATGTTCACTAGAAAGACTCCTTACCACGGAGAAGTGTGTGAGGAATGGCAAATAGAAGATCCGTACGACATACCGAAATCCACTGCCAAGAAAGCCGGAGATAAGATTATGAGCCCGTGGTATAATGCCATTGATGAGTTCTGTATGGCTAAGAATCTTATTCCTTATACATTTCTCGCTAGAGCCAGAAAGGAGATCGTACGAGAAATGAGCAAAAGACTTGATCAATACCTTGAAGCGGGAGGTATCGGGCGTCCACTTACTATTGATGAAGCTGTCAACGGGATTCCTGGTAAAAGAGGAATAGATGGACAGAAAATGAACACCGCAGCCGGATTGAGGTATGGCAAGACAAAGGCCAAACACCTTAAGAAGGATACCTGGCCTTACGAGTATAATGATTACGTAATCGAAGATGTCGAAGAGTTGCACAAGAATCTTGCGAACATGGTGCGTACGAAAAATGCTCTGAACAGCAACCTTAAAGATGAGGCTCTGAAGAAGAAAAAGGTGGATGAGTATCGCACTCGAGTTTTCTTCTCTGATGAGCTGCACTATATGATCGTTGTAAGTCAATTGTTTGGACCAGTTATGTCTTACATGATGCAACATCCGAAGTCGGCACACAGTGCTATCGGATTAAATGCTGAGAGTCATGATTGGGAGATGGTTTGGGATTATCTTTTACGCAAGGGAGAAAGTTTTGAAGCGTCAAAAGATGATGGCGTTGCCTTTGATTTTAAAGCTTTCGACAAAACTTTACCAGAAAATCTTATGAAGATGTCATGGGAAGTTATGATCGAAATTGCTGCTAAAATGCCTGGATATACCCAAACTGATATCGCAAAAATGCGAGTTATTGCGGATGAAAAGACCACTCCATTTATTTGGTTTAATGGAACTCTTATTCAATGTAATTTTTCGCACACGTCTGGAAATGGATGTACAGCTCCCGTAGGAAGTATCGCAGGACTTATGTTGTTGTGTATGGCTTTTTACAAGTTAGAAGATCCAAACGGTGATCGTATGCTTAATGCACTTGATTACATCCGTAGTATACACCTTGGTGATGATGGAGCATCCACTGTTATTCGTAAAGAAGAACATGGATTTAACTTTATCTCACTTCAGAGAGTATTGCAAGGATGGGGTATTACGATCACACCACCAGACAAAGAGTCTGTACCTACTGAGTTTCAGGATCTGGAAAAAGAGGATTTTCTTAAGAGACATTTTCGTTTTTGTCCTCGAAGAAATTCCATTGTTGGAAAGTTAGATGCAAAGTCTTTACTTAAGAGTCTTTTGTATTATTTGCCTTCAAAGGTAGAAGATGCAAACGTACAATTAGGTCAGGCCATGTCATCTGTCCTGAAAGAAGCTTCTTTGCATGAAGAAGAGGTGTTTGACAAATTCCATATGTTTATCAAAAGAGTTGCCGGGAAGTATGACATTCCAGTCGTACACATCGACAAAACTTATGACGAGTATGTGGTGGACTGGGCGTGTGACTCTGGAAAGAGACACGTTGAATATCAGCGCCGTGAAAAAGCGCATCTTGAGATGTTAGCTCTTGGTGGTTCGATACCAGAGCACAAACAGACTAAGATATTTGGGAAGGTGTTGAAAAGCATTCCCGAAGAAGAAGACAGCGGATACGTAGGACATGCAGGAGATGTCGAGGTGGAACACCTTGAGATTAAATTTGTATGTTGCAAAGGATCCCGCTGTTGCAGCAAGCCCCGAAGGAACGAAGAAGGGGATGAGAATGTTCCGGTCAGTTCGGAATCTGACCTCCAAGGAAAAGCAAATATTCCTGACATAGTCGAGAATGACGGAGAAGGTTCAAAGCCCATCGATGAACCTAAAACGCCTTCTATGTCAAACGTGCGAGCGACGTCTCGCGTCCGGGTACACATATGCGCTGTGATGCTATTTTGTGTTTTCGGAAACGTTCCGGTGGAAGCACTTGAGAAACCTGAGTTCGGTTCTCATATTAAGTGGAGAGGACTTACTGAAACTAACAAGACCTTAATGTTTAAATTCAATGACCAGGGATGGACTCACGGAGTGAGTACGGTGGAAGACGCATCCATGCATGCAGCAAGTCACAGAGGCATGCAACTCGGGGACTTTTTGTCCAGACCAGTAAAGATCGGCCAAGCCGTATGGAGTGCTGGTGATGAACTGGAACCAACAGAACTGAATCCATGGGATGAATTTTTGAATAATCCCACGGTTGCGAGAAAGATAGCTAATTACAAGCTTTTACGAGGTAATTTACACGTTAAAGCGGTAATCAACGGATCTCCATTTTTATATGGGAAGATGATGTGTGTGTATCACCCGTTATATGGTCGCGACGATTTTACGCCGGGAAATACGGCAAATCGTATTTGCAGACTATCGCAACGGCAGCATATATATCTAAACCCTACGACATCGTCTGGTGGCGAATTGATTTTGCCGTTTTTCTGGCAGTACAACGCTATCAACATACCGAAGCACGAGTGGGATCAGCTCGGAAATATAACAATGTCTCCAGTCTCGACCTTGAAACATGCTGCCGGCGAATCTCCATCTTGCGTGATTACGTTTTTCGCGTGGATGGAAGATGTGTCATTGATGCAACCTACATCCAGTACCTACAATGGTCAGTCTGGAGAAGCCGAGGAGAAAGTAGTGTCGAAAACTGCTACTGCAGTCGGAAATGTGGCTGGGATGCTTTCAAAAGCCCCAGTTATAGGACCGTATGCCAGAGCAACAGAGGAAGTTGCAAATAAAATTGGGAGACTAGCTGATATTTTTGGTTTCTCAAAGCCAAGGGGCACGTACGATATTGTCAACGAGAGACAAAGGCACCTTGGCACACTCGCTACAACGAACGATAAGGATATGGCGAGACCACTAACGTTAGACATTAAGAATGAGAATACCATCGACCCCAGGACAGTAGGGTTGACGGGTGAAGACGAAATGTCAATACCTAGTGTTTGTTCTAAAGAAGCTTTGATCACACGATTTTCTTGGAGTGTATCAGATCTTCCGGATACAGAACTTTTTCGAATACCTGTCACGCCGTATGTGAGAGCTACATTTCCAGCAGATAATGTAGTAGACATGCCTCCGTGTGCCTATGTGGCTACCCTATTTGAATATTGGCGTGGTACTATGCAGTACAGATTCATGATCAACGCTTCGAATTTCCACCGTGGAAAACTTCGATTTAGATATGAACCGTACGCGGTAGCAACGGGACAAGATTACAATGTGGTACAGTCCGAGATTCTTGACTTGGCTGAGGTACATGATCACAAGGTTGAGGTTGGATGGGGAGCAGACAGAAACTTCCTTCACGTTACGGAAGGGTCTGTGCAACCCGCAGCTCCAGGGGATTTTCCCAACCTAGCCATACATAATGGTGTACTTGTCGTGAGTGTCGCTAACAGTTTGACTGTTCCTGACGAGACCTCTGAAGACACTATTGAAATTTTGGTTGGTGTTAATGCCTGTGAAGATATTCAATTCAGTGTGCCGACAGAGAAGGTAATTTCTCAAATGAACATCGTAGCTGATGTCACCCCGTCAGATCCCCCATCAGATCCTTCCATAACTACATATTTACAACCTACCAAGACTTTCTCAAATACTAGGTCTGGCGTATTTTATTATGGATGGCACACAAACGACTTTCACAACGGCCAAGGATACCTGCGCGATAAATTGGAGACATCTAGCGGTACTGCTAATAAACAGTACCCTGCTGTTCCAGGTTTGACTGCAGGTGAATATGACGACATATCACGGTCAGTAGTAAGAGCACAGTTTGATACAATGCTTAACGCTGGAATTGACTACTGCTTGTGTAGTTGGTGGGGTCCTGGATCTCGTGAAGACACGCAATTTGCTGCCGCTGCACTGCCCGAAGCCGGAACAGTCGCGGCAGGCACGATGGAAGTTGGTATTCTTTACGAGACTTCTAAGCTTACACAAGATGGCGCGTACATAGCTAATGAAGCAGCCTTGCTTGAGCTCTCGACAGACATGAAATATCTCAAGACGAATTATTGCAATGATAGCAGGTTTTTGAAACGTGACTTGGCTGATGGTTCATATACTAATTGTCCAGTTATTTTCATATACCTGTTACGTGCTTATTCTGACAGTGATAAAGCATTGATTTTGCAGAGTATCATCAATGTTTTCCAAGACAGTACTATAGGTGGATACTCAACGTATCCTTATATTATTGGTGATCTCATGTTTGGCACTCCCCGTGCTTTCGGCGGTTCCATCACGTCAAGGCTCGGTGCTCTGGGCGCGTATGATACGTATGGACAGGGCGCAAAGGGCGCTATTACGGACCAAGATGTTATCAATTTGCATTTGGATTACCGTCAATGGCGCTTAAAAAATCCGTCAGTGCATTGTAACCCGACGGTAAGTCCAGGATATAATGATCGCGGAGTGAGACTTGACGCGGATCATCCCGCTCTTAGCCGAGCTCTTGCCGGTTTTGATGAGGGAAGTCTGTATAAGAGCCATCTGACACATTTGGAAGGAATTTCGATTCAAAGTGATAACAATTGGTTCTGTACTAATTCTTGGAATGAATGGCATGAGGACAGTCAGATCGAGCCTTGCGGAGGCGCGGCAGAGACAGTATATCCTGCGACGCTCACAGACGGATTTCCTTACGAACCTTATGGTACCAAGTATGTCAACATCATGGGAGACTACATGGTATCAGGGTACGTTGCGCAATCCGGTGAGGAACCGTACGTTGGCCATTCTGGTGAAGAACGTGAAAATGAGCACGCACCGACGACTGATCCTGAAATCACTATTTTAGAAAAACCAGAGACTTATCATCACGATGATCTGGTCTTCTTTGGTGAGACTGTAGGTTCGCTGCGAGCGCTTTTAAAACGTTACACTAAGTACGCTGTCGTCGACACTACGTCAGACTCGATAGATAGCTACCATTTCCCAACATTTCCTTTTTATGATTGGGACAAACCTGACACATCTCTCCGAGAAACCCTTTTGACAAGGATTTCTGTATTATTTCTCGGAAAGAGGGGATCGACTAGATGGAAAGCGATTCCAGACTTCAGAAATTCGACGGCCAGAATTTCTGCGGTGCGACTCACTGATAAAGCTGAGTACAAAATTGATACAGGAATTTCATCAGATGATATCATTGGATATGGATGGAACGGCTCCGACGCTGTGACGGGTGTTTACAACCCTGTCTTAGAGTGGGAAGCGCCGTACTATTCAAACGCAAGATTTCATATCTCGAGATCTCTAGCGAGAACTGATGAGAGAGGCCATGCGCACGCATATGATGGTTCAGCTGTTTACAGAAACCACTATATGTGCGCTGCGGGGGACGATTTTCAATTGTTTTATTTTCTCGGTACGCCGAGTGTAACCTTCGCCTAGAGACGACCTGGGGTGGCCCCAGTTCGGCCCACTTTTAATAGTGGGTAATAACCGTGTAAATAGTTAAAACATGCTATGTTCAATCGCTTTTTAGTGAGGAATTTCCATAGATTGCGCGGTGAAGGCCGCGACTTTTACACGGGTGGGTCCCGT
>Ga0316596_1000119_pt1 | contig 10285 bp, 4 predicted proteins | sample S_170502SBrCrA_R_FD_207793 | JGI IMG/M metagenome (GOLD analysis project Ga0316596, IMG submission 207793) | Metatranscriptome of rhizosphere microbial communities from salt marsh grasses in Alabama, United States - S_170502SBrCrA (Metagenome... | ecosystem: Host-associated > Plants > Roots >... | reverse complement strand
TACCTTGGTGATCGCTGCGGTCAGTGTGGTTTTGCCATGGTCGACGTGGCCAATCGTGCCGACGTTGACATGCGGTTTCGTGCGTTCAAATTTTTCCTTGGACACCGTTCTACCCTCTAGAAACGTTTAAAAATCAGGATGCTTTTTTAATGACTACTTCTGCAATATTCGCAGGCGCTTCATTGTACTTTTCAAATTCCATACTGTACGTTGCGCGACCCTGGGTCGCGGAACGCAAGTCAGTGGAATAACCGAACATTTCTGCCAACGGCACTTCAGCACGAATGACTTTACCGGAAGGGCCGTCATCCATACCGCCAACGATGCCGCGCCGACGGTTCAGGTCACCCATCACATCACCCATGTACTCTTCCGGTGTGACGACTTCTACTTTCATGATAGGTTCAAGCAACACCGGCTTGGCCTTCTTGGCGCCTTCCTTGAAACCCATGGATCCGGCAATCTTGAAAGCCATTTCAGACGAATCCACCTCATGGTAGGAGCCGTCGTACAGGGTTACCTTGACGTCGACTACCGGGAAACCGGCAATAACACCGTTTTCCATTTGTTCCTGGATGCCTTTGCCCACTGCAGGGATGTATTCCTTTGGAACAACCCCACCGACAATTTCATTGATGAATTCGAAACCGGTGCCCGGTTCCTGCGGCTCTAGGCGCAACCAGACATGGCCAAACTGCCCACGCCCACCCGACTGACGTACGAACTTGCCTTCTTGCTCGACCGTGGCACGAATGGTTTCACGGTATGCCACCTGGGGCGCACCCACGTTGGCCTCTACCTTGAATTCACGCCGCATCCGGTCAACGATGATTTCCAGGTGCAATTCACCCATACCGGAAATAATGGTCTGACCGGATTCTTCATCGGTATGCACACGGAATGAAGGATCTTCCTGTGCCAGTTTGGACAGGGCGATACCCATCTTTTCCTGATCGGGCTTGGTCTTCGGTTCAATTGCGACAGAAATCACCGGTTCAGGAAATTCCATGCGCTCGAGAGTGATAACGTGGTTCAGGTCACACAGAGTGTCACCGGTAGTAACATCCTTCAGGCCCACAGCGGCGGCAATATCACCGGCACGGACTTCCTTGATTTCCTCACGGCTATTGGCGTGCATTTGCACAATACGGCCAACACGTTCTTTTTTACTCTTGACGGGGTTGAGCACACTGTCCCCGGATTTGATTACACCGGAGTAGACGCGAAAGAATGTCAGAGTACCAACAAACGGATCGGTCGCAATTTTGAAAGCCAGTGCCGAAAACGGTTCTTTATCATCAGCGTGACGTTCTGCTTCAGATTCCGCTGCATCGTCCAGAATACCTTTAATCGCGGGCACATCGGTTGGTGCAGGCATATAATCGATGACCGCATCCAGCATCGCTTGCACGCCCTTGTTCTTGAATGCAGAACCACACAGGCAGGGTGTAATTTCGTTGGCCAGGGTGCGAATGCGCAACCCTTGCTTGATCTCGGTTTCTGACAGTTCACCCCCTTCGAGGTATTTTTCCATCAGTTCTTCAGATGCTTCGGCGGCGGCTTCCACCATCTGCTCATGCAGTTCGTTGGCCTTGTCCTGTAATTCAGCGGGAATGTCACGCGCATCATAGGTAACACCCATGTCAGCTTCGTTCCAGTAAATCGCTTTCATGCGAATCAGGTCGATAACACCTTCGAATTTTTCTTCAGCACCAATATTGAGTTGAATCGGAATCGGGTTGGCATTCAAACGGGTCTTGAGCTGTTCGACGACGCGCAGGAAGTCGGCACCCGCGCGGTCCATTTTGTTCACGAAAGCCATACGCGGCACTGCATATTTAGTCGCCTGGCGCCAGACCGTTTCGGACTGCGGCTCTACGCCGCCGACGGCACAGAACACTGCGCAAGCGCCATCGAGTACACGCAGGGAACGCTCAACTTCAATGGTAAAGTCCACGTGACCGGGCGTATCAATGATGTTGATACGATGCTGCGGGAACTGCTGGTCCATACCTTGCCAGAAACACGTGGTTGCGGCAGAGGTAATGGTAATACCACGTTCCTGCTCCTGTTCCATCCAGTCCATGGTGGCAGCACCATCATGTACCTCACCGATTTTATGTGAAATACCGGTGTAATACAGAACGCGCTCGGTCGTCGTGGTCTTGCCTGCATCAATGTGGGCCATGATGCCGATGTTGCGATAACGCTCAATGGGTGTTTGCCGTGCCACTAGTCTTTACCAGCCCGTTGCCGGGATGCTCCTATATAATTGGTTACCATCGATAATGAGCGAAAGCCTTGTTGGCTTCGGCCATCCGATGGGTGTCTTCGCGTTTTTTCACGGCCGAGCCGCGATTTTCGGACGCTTCCAGAATTTCTCCCGCTAGACGAGCGCCCATGCCTTTTTCCCCGCGTTTGCGCGCGGCATCGACGATCCAGCGCATAGCCAGGGCATTCCGGCGATCAGGACGGACCTCTACCGGGACCTGGTAAGTTGCACCCCCGACGCGGCGGGATTTGACTTCTACCACCGGGCGCACATTCTCCAGTGCCGTTTCCAGGGCCTCAACCGCGTCTTTTTTGGCCTTACCCGCCACAGAGTCGAGTGCCCCATAGACAATCTTCTCGGCGACAGACTTCTTGCCACTGAGCATGACCATATTGATAAACTTGGCAATCATCTCCGACCGGTACTTGGGGTCCGGGAGGATTGTCCGTTTTTCTGCTTGTCGCCGTCTCGCCATTTATTTTTCCTGACGTTTCAATTAGTTACCCATACCAGACCAAATCTGGTAGTTCGTAATAGTTAGGCCTTGGGCCGCTTGGCGCCGTACTTGGAACGCCCCTTGCGCCGATCGCCGACACCCGAGGTGTCGAGTGAGCCACGGATGGTGTGATAGCGCACCCCTGGCAAATCTTTGACACGGCCGCCGCGGATTAGCACCACCGAGTGCTCCTGCAGGTTGTGTCCTTCACCGCCGATATAGCTGGTCACCTCAAAGCCGTTCGTCAGACGCACACGCGCCACCTTACGCATCGCCGAGTTCGGTTTTTTCGGCGTCGTGGTATAGACACGTGTACACACGCCACGTCGCTGGGGCGAGGCCTCCAGGGCGGGAACGTTGCTTTTTTCCTCTTTGCGCTTGCGCGGCTTGCGAACCAACTGGTTGATTGTCGCCATAATTCTTTCTTACTCCAGAAAATAAACGACAGGCCGGAGAACCCGACCTGTCGTAGAGGCGCGAAATTATATGTATCCGGGGTGTTCCCGTCAACCGTATACGCGGCTTATTCGCACTATTTTGGGGAAATTACCCCTGATCAGCGGACTCGGAGGCTTCCTCACCCGAGACTGTCTCGATCGGGGCATTTTCCACCGCCAACGCGGCCTCGGCCATGGCTTGCTCCACCGTCTGGACCTGGCGCTTGCGGCGCCGTTCAGCATGGAATGCCAGGCCCGTCCCCGCCGGGATCAGGCGACCCACAATCACGTTTTCCTTCAAACCGCGGAGATCGTCCACTTTACCTGTCACCGCCGCTTCGGTCAGCACACGGGTCGTTTCCTGGAACGAAGCCGCCGAAATGAAGGATTCGGTGGCCAGTGAGGCCTTGGTGATGCCCAGCAGCATCGGCTCGTACAGGGCCGGTTGCTTGCCGTCTTCGACCAGCTGTTCGTTTTCTTCCAGTAGACGGATTTTTTCCACCTGTTCACCGCGCAGGAACTTGCTGTCGCCGGCATGTGTGATTTCCACTTTGCGCAGCATCTGGCGGACAATAACCTCAATATGCTTGTCGTTAATCTTGACACCCTGCAGTCGGTAGACGTCCTGGACCTCGTTGACGATGTAACGCGCAAGTTCCTCGACCCCCAGCAGGCGCAGGATATCGTGTGGATTCGGTTCGCCTTCAGCGATAACTTCACCCTTCTCCACATGTTCACCTTCGAACACTGTGACATGGCGCCATTTCGGGATCAGCGCCTCATAAACCTCACCCTCACTAGGGGTAATTACCAGTCGCTGCTTGCCCTTGGTTTCCTTACCGAAACTGATGGTGCCTGTAATTTCTGCCAGAATTGAAGGCTCTTTCGGTTTGCGGGCTTCGAACAGATCCGCAACGCGCGGCAGACCACCGGTAATATCACGGGTTTTCGACGATTCCTGCGGAATACGCGCCAGTGCATCACCCACGCCCACATGCGCACCATCCTTCAGCTGAATGATGGCGCCAGCCGGCAGGTAATAGTGGGCCGGGATATCGGTCCCGGCGATATTCAAATCATTCCCTTTCTCGTCCACCAGTTTCAGCATCGGCCGCAGGTCCTTGGCCTGGGTGCCGCGCTGTTTCGGATCAGTGATAACCAGACTGGACAGGCCGGTCATTTCGTCAATCTCGGACTGAACCGTTACGCCATCCACGATATCAACAAATCGAACAATACCGTTTTCCTCGGTGATGACCGGATGGGTATGCGGATCCCAGGTGGCGATGATATTACCCGACTGCACGGCATCGCCATCGTCGATGGTAATCAGCGCCCCGTAGGGAACCTTGTAGCGCTCACGTTCACGCCCATGCTCATCCAGCACGGTAATTTCGCCAGAACGGGATACCGCCACAATATTGCCACTGGAGTGCCTGACCGTCTTGATGTTGTGCAAACGGACAGTCCCGTTAATTTTGACCTCGATATTATTGACCGCCGCGGCCCGGCTAGCCGCACCACCGATGTGGAAGGTCCGCATGGTCAGCTGGGTGCCCGGTTCACCAATGGACTGGGCGGCAATTACGCCAACCGCTTCACCTTCGTTGACCTTGTGACCCCGTGCCAGATCACGACCGTAACAGGTCGCGCAAACACCATGATGGTTATCACAGGTGATGGGTGAGCGAACCATAAGCTGGTCGACGCCCATGTCTTCGAGGCGTTCCACCCATTTCTCGTCGAGCAGGGTACCGGCTTCGATCAAGATTTCGTCCGATTCTCCCTTGAATACATCCCGGGCCACGAGTCGACCTAGTACCCGCTCACTCAGTGGTTCGACAACGTCACCACCCTCGATCAGGCTGGTAATGGTCACTCCGTTTTCAGTGCCACAATCTTCGCCCGTGATCACCAGGTCCTGGGAGACATCCACCAGGCGGCGAGTCAGATACCCGGAATTTGCGGTCTTGAGCGCAGTATCCGCCAGACCCTTGCGGGCACCGTGGGTTGAAATGAAGTACTGCAGGACGGACAGGCCTTCGCGGAAGTTCGCAGTAATAGGTGTTTCAATAATGGAGCCATCCGGCTTGGCCATCAGGCCACGCATACCGGCCAGCTGGCGAATCTGCGCCGCGCTACCACGTGCACCCGAATCGGCCATCATGAATACTGAGTTGAAAGACGGTACCTTGACGGTATTGCCGTCGCGATCCACGACATCTTCGGTGCCCAGCTTGTCCATCATCGCCTTGGCAATCTGCTCATTGGTCCGGGACCAAATATCGATAACCTTGTTGTAGCGTTCACCGTAGGTCACCAGACCCGAAGTGTACTGTTCCTCGATTTCGCGCACTTCTTCTTCGGCAGCCGCCAGAATCGGGGCTTTCTCTTCCGGAATGACCATATCTTCCAAACCAAACGAGACCGAGGACCGTGTCGAGTACGAGAAACCCATGTACATCAGCTGGTCAGCAAAAATGACCGTGTCCTTCAACCCTAGCTTGCGGTAGCAGTGATTGATGAGGCTGGATACGGCTTTTTTCTTCAGATCCCGGTTGACGACTTCAAACGGCAACCCTTCCGGCACGATTTCCCAGATCAATGCGCGGCCAACGGTCGTGTCCTTGATGCTGGTGGTCTCAATGCGTTCACCCTGGTCGTCGATTTCGGTTTCGGTAATACGCACCTTGATCTTGGCCTGCAGATCCACGACCCGGTTGGCATAGGCGCGCTGGACTTCCTTGACGTCCGCAAACACCATGCCTTCACCCTTGGCATTAATTCGTTCACGGGACAGGTAATACAAACCCAGCACCACATCCTGAGAGGGCACGATAATCGGTTCGCCGCTGGCAGGTGACAGAATATTATTGGTGGACATCATTAAGGCGCGAGCTTCGAGCTGAGCCTCGAGCGAGAGCGGCACGTGCACAGCCATCTGGTCGCCATCGAAGTCGGCATTGAAGGCGGTACAGACCAGTGGATGCAGCTGGATGGCCTTGCCTTCGATCAGGATCGGTTCAAACGCCTGGATGCCGAGTCGATGCAGGGTCGGTGCACGGTTGAGCATGACCGGATGCTCACGAATAACTTCTTCCAGAATATCCCAGACTTCAGGACCTTCCTTTTCGACCAGCTTTTTGGCAGCCTTGATGGTGGTGGCCAGGCCGCGACGTTCCAGCTTGCTGAAAATAAACGGCTTGAATAATTCCAGCGCCATTTTCTTGGGCAAACCACACTGGTGCAGTTTGAGGGCTGGTCCCACCACGATGACGGAACGACCTGAGTAGTCCACGCGCTTACCAAGCAGGTTCTGACGGAAGCGGCCCTGCTTGCCCTTGATCATGTCTGCCAGTGACTTGAGCGGACGTTTGTTGGAGCCGGTAATGGCACGACCACGACGTCCATTGTCCAGCAGGGCATCGACTGATTCCTGCAGCATGCGTTTTTCATTGCGCACGATGATGTCAGGCGCATTCAGATCCAGCAGGCGACGCAGACGATTGTTGCGGTTAATAACGCGCCGGTACAGATCATTGAGATCGGAGGTGGCGAAGCGACCGCCTTCCAGCGGCACCAGCGGACGCAATTCCGGGGGCAATACCGGCAATACGGTCATCACCATCCATTCCGGTTTGTTGCCGGAGGTGAGGAAGGCATCAATCAATTTGAGACGTTTGCCGAGCTTTTTCAGCTTGGTTTCGGATTTGGTCGCACCCATGTCTTCGCGCACCTGCACCGCCGCTTTTTCCAGATCTAGCGAACTCAGCAGGGCGTGGATGGCTTCGGCGCCCATGCGTGCATCGAATTCATCGCCGTATTCCTCGATGGCTTCCAGATAAGCTTCGTCGGTGAGCAGCTGGCCACGTTCCAGGTTGGTCATTCCCGGCTCAATGACTACAAAAGCCTCAAAATAAAGGACGCGTTCAATATCGCGCAGGGTCATATCCAGCAACAGTCCCATGCGGGACGGTAGTGACTTGAGGAACCAGATGTGCGCTACAGGACTGGCCAGTTCGATGTGACCCATACGATCACGCCGCACCTTGGCCAGGGTGACCTCAATACCGCACTTTTCGCAGATTACACCGCGGTGCTTGAGGCGTTTGTACTTGCCGCACAGACATTCATAATCTTTTACCGGTCCGAAGATCTTGGCGCAAAACAGGCCATCCCGTTCCGGCTTGAAGGTCCGGTAATTGATCGTCTCCGGTTTTTTCACTTCGCCGTATGACCATGACCGGATTTTCTGCGGTGACGCCAGGCCGATGCGGATTGCATCGAAGTCTTCAATCTGACCTTGCTGCTTTAGGATCTTGAGTAGATCTTTCACGTTCTCACTCCTGAATGAGTCGGGCGTACGCCCGACCTACAATCAAATTAGTCTGTCTGTTCCAGTTCGATATCAATACCGAGCGAGCGAATTTCCTTCAACAAGACATTGAAGGACTCCGGCATGCCAGCTTCCATGTAATGATTGCCGTCGACGATGTTCTTGTACATCTTGGTCCGACCGTTAACATCGTCTGATTTGACAGTCAGCATTTCCTGCAGGGTATAAGCCGCGCCATAGGCTTCCAGCGCCCAGACTTCCATCTCCCCGAAACGCTGCCCACCAAACTGCGCCTTGCCACCCAGCGGCTGCTGGGTCACCAGACTGTACGGCCCGGTAGAACGGGCATGCATTTTGTCATCAACCAGGTGGTTGAGCTTAAGCATGTACATATAACCCACGGTAACCGGCCGATCGAAGGCTTCACCGGTACGGCCATCGATGAGAGTCGTCTGACCACTGGTAGGCAGGTCCGCAAGTTCCAGCAGCTGCCGAATATCTTCTTCATGCACGCCATCGAAAACAGGCGTCGCCATCGGCACACCCTTGCGCAAGTTGTTGGCCAGCTCGATGATTTCATCGTCAGTAAATGATTTGAGATCTTCGTGGTGACCTTCGGACTTGTTGTAAATGGTCTCCAGGAACTTGCGCACTTCGGCAATTTTGCGCTGCTCCTTGAGCATCGCATCGATCTTCTTGCCCAGACCGCGGGCGGCCCAACCCAGGTGGGTTTCGAGCACCTGTCCCACATTCATACGCGACGGCACACCCAACGGGTTCAACACAATATCCACCGGTTCGCCATCTTTGGTATGGGGCATATCCTCCACGGGGATAATCATGGAGATAACACCCTTGTTACCGTGGCGGCCGGCCATCTTGTCGCCCGGCTGAATACGGCGCTTGACGGCCAGATGGACCTTGACCATTTTCAGTACGCCCGGAGCCAAATCATCACCGGTAGTGAGCTTGCCGCGTTTCTCCTCGTATTTCTCGTCGAAGGATTTACGCAGCTGTTTAATCTGCTCGCCCATCGCTTCCAGCTTGGAATTGGTGTCTTCATTACGCAACCGGATTTCGAACCATTTTTCACGCGGTAGTTCATCAAGGTACGCCTTGGTGATCTTGGCACCACTATTTAGTTTGTTGGGACCACCATCGGCCAGTTTGCCCAGCAGCAGGCTTTCGACACGCTGGTAGGCATCGCCTTCCATGATGCGACGCTGATCATCGAAATCCTTGCGAATGCGGGCCAGCTCCGATTCCTCAATAGCCTTGGCACGCGAGTCCTTTTCCAGTCCGTCACGGGTGAAAACCTGCACATCGATCACGGTGCCAACCATGCCGGATGGAACCCGCAACGAGGTATCCTTCACGTCAGAGGCCTTCTCACCAAAAATGGCACGCAGCAATTTCTCTTCCGGCGTTAACTGGGTTTCGCCCTTGGGCGTGACCTTGCCGACCAGGATGTCGCCCGGTTTCACTTCCGCACCAATATAAACGATACCCGCCTCGTCCAGCTTGGCCAGGGCGGCTTCGCCAACGTTAGGAATATCTCCAGTGATTTCCTCGGAGCCGAGTTTTGTATCGCGTGCCACACAGTTGAGTTCTTCGATATGGATTGTGGTGTAACGATCTTCCTGCACCACCCGCTCGGAGACCAGAATGGAATCCTCGAAGTTGGAGCCGTTCCAGGGCATGACTGCGACCAGCATGTTCTGGCCCAGTGCCAGTTCTCCCATGTCGGTCGACGGTCCGTCGGCCAGCACATCGCCACGGGCAATCATATCGCCGGGCTTGACCAGTGGTCGCTGGTTAATGCAGGTGTTCTGGTTGGAACGGGTGTACTTGGTGAGGTTATAGATGTCCACTCCGGACCCGCCAGCAGTGGTTTCATCATCATTGACCCGCACCACGATACGAGCGGCATCGACCGAGTCCACTTTGCCGCCACGCTTGGCAACCACGGTCACCCCGGAGTCGATGGCCACAGTACGCTCAATACCGGTACCCACCAGCGGCTTGTCAGCACGTAGGGTCGGTACAGCCTGACGCTGCATATTGGAACCCATTAACGCGCGGTTAGCATCATCATGTTCGAGGAACGGAATCAACGCTGCCGCAACAGATACGATCTGCTTGGGCGATACGTCCATAAAATCAATCCGGTCCGGCGTGGCCATGGTGAATTCGTTCTGGTGCCGGCATGGCACCAGCTCGTCGACAAGACGGCCGCGATTGTCTACCGTGGCGTTGGCCTGGGCGATAATGTGCTCGCCTTCATCGATAGCTGACAGGTATTCGATTTCGTCGGTTACCTTGCCATTTTTCACCTTGAGATACGGCGTCTCCAGGAAACCATAGCTGTTGGTCCGGGCGTACACCGCCAGCGAGTTAATCAGACCGATATTCGGTCCTTCCGGCGTTTCAATCGGACAGACCCGGCCATAGTGGGTCGGATGTACGTCGCGCACCTCAAAACCGGCCCGCTCGCGGGTCAGACCGCCCGGCCCCAGGGCCGAGATGCGTCGCTTGTGGGTAACTTCCGATAAGGGGTTGTTCTGATCCATAAACTGGGACAGTTGGCTGGAGCCAAAAAATTCCTTGACTGCCGCAGAGATTGGCTTGGCGTTGATCATTTCCTGCGGCATCAGGTTGTCGGATTCGGCCAGACTGAGACGCTCCTTAACTGCACGCTCGACCCGCACCAGTCCAACCCGGAACTGATTTTCGGCCATTTCACC
>Ga0316596_1000118_pt1 | contig 10297 bp, 6 predicted proteins | sample S_170502SBrCrA_R_FD_207793 | JGI IMG/M metagenome (GOLD analysis project Ga0316596, IMG submission 207793) | Metatranscriptome of rhizosphere microbial communities from salt marsh grasses in Alabama, United States - S_170502SBrCrA (Metagenome... | ecosystem: Host-associated > Plants > Roots >... | reverse complement strand
CGGATTCACTCCTGCCAGAGTGCGCAACAATATCGGCATTACGACGAAAAAATGCACAGCCAGCGCAGCTACTACGCTGCCAAAAAACATGCCCAGCGGAGCAAACGCATCGAACCCTGTGGCTGCAACCACTTTTGCCACCAAAGCAAATACACCAATGGGGGCAAATTTCATTACGAAATCGGTAATCAACATCATTACGTTGTACACCGCGTCCCAAAACCGATAAATGGTTTCAGCGTTAGGATGTTCTAAGCGTGTCATAAAAAAACCGAACAACAAGCTAAAGAAAATCAAACCCAGCATTTGACCGGCAGCCGCAGCCTGTACGATGTTGGTGGGTACCAGGCGTAAAAACACTTCAGCGATATCACCGGCTCCTTTGCCTTCGACTTTCCCTTTAATGTCTTCCAGGTCGCCGCTCAGGCCAATGAGATCCTTAGCCGGCTGACCATCAACGATTCCCGGTGAGACTATGTTGACGACGATCAGGCCGATCAAAATTGCGATCAAACTGGTGGCCATGTAGTACAAGATGGTTTTGCCGCCCAGTCGACCAAGATGGCCATGTTGCTGCCCGATCCCGGCGATGCCGATGATGATGGAAGACGCCACCAGTGGCACGATCAGCATCTTAAGCGCGTTTAAGAATAACGTGCCTATGAATTCAAAAATACTGTAGAAAGTTACGCCGAAAATAGTGGCGTCTTTACCGGCTAACAAACCGGCAAGGACGGCGACAAAGAGTGCGATGATAATCTGCCAATGCAGTTTTAACTTTGGCATTGCTCTGTGAACGAGTAGTTAATGATGGCTGACGCCCAGAACATTCGAATGCTAAATTCTAAGCGGATTCAACCTTGATTTAGATATTTGTTATTGCTTGTTTTATTTATTGCTTATTCCACGTTTTCTTGCTGAATGACAATTTTTGCTTCTTCCTTCATGGTCGCTAGCAAGTCGTTGAACACCGCTTCCCCACGAATACCGGTGAGGGTCTGCTTAAGATTTACCTTCTTAGACTCTTCGATTTCGCCAATTTTACCGTCAGTAACGCTGTTAACGGCAACTACCGCATAGTCTCCAGCAGCCAGAACGGTGCCGCCGTAACTGCGATCCCCATCTTTTGGGCGACTGAGTTTAAACGCTTGTTTGACAATAGCCGAATCGATTTTGCGATCGCTGCGCTTGAGTTCCCCGGATTTAGTCCATTCAAGCCCCATTTCCTTAGCAATGGCTGACGGTTCTTCTCCAGCGCGTAAACGGGAAATAATTTCTTCACCCTGTAATTTGGCTTTTTCCTGAGCTTTTTCGTTCATCAAACGGATTTTGATTTCCGCTTTGGCTTGCTCCAGAGTACGCGGCTTTTTCTCCACGTGATCTTTTACCCGCAAGACAACTACGTGGTTTTCTCCAATTTCCAGGGGCTCACTGTTGTAACCTTCCACCAATACTTCATTGCTGAACGCCGCTTGCGCTACCTTGGGATTTGCGGCTACACCCGTCCCGCCCTGGCGGCCAAATAATGGCGTAGTCTTTATTTCCAATCCCACCGCACCGGCGGCATCCGTCAATGTGGTAGGGACTTCATACGCCAGCGTGGTTAATTTTTCCGCTTCTTGGAAGAATTTGCGATCGGCGATATTTTGTTGATATTCGGCCAGCAACTCGTCCTTAACTTCATCAAAAGACTTGGATTTTTCAGCACGAATTTCCTCGAGTTTTATAATGTGAAAACCAAAGGAAGACAATACCGGTGCGCTGATTTCACCTTCCTTGAGGGAGAACAAAGCATCCTCGTATTGTGGATCCAAATTACCGCGGCCAAAAAATCCGATATCACCGCCTAACTTAGAGGAGCCCGGGTCGTCGGAAAACTCTTCCGCCAGTTTGGCGAAATCGGCACCGTCCGTTAATTTTTTATAAATGTCGTTGGCTTTTTCACGAGCTTTGGTAATGGTTTCTTCATCTGCCCCGGCATCGACAGCAATCAAGATGTGGCGGCTGCGACGTTCTTCGGGCACTTGAAATTGACTGGCACGCTCTTTATAGAACTGCTGCAACTCTTCATCGGTGGGTTGTACATCTTTGCCTAAATCTGTGGATTTTAGTTCTACATATTCGATACTGACTTGCTCAGGTGTCATAAACTCATCACGATGCTGTTCGTAATACTGTTGCAGCGCATCTTCACTGGCATCCGCCTCGTCTTTGAACCGATCGGCTTTTAACAGCAAATGATCAACGTCGCGAGTCTGATTTTCAAGTTTTAATAAACGATCCAACTCAGCTTGAGGCACTATCGCGCTGGTGGACACTCCAGAGTGCAACTGTTGAGTCAATATCGCGCGTTGCAATCGATGTTCAAAACTGGCTGGCGTTTCTCCTTGGGCTTTCAAGGCGCTAGTATACAATTGGTTGGAAAACTGACCGTCCGCCTTGAAGGCATCGATACTTAATATCGTCTGTTTGACGCTGGCCTCCGCCACCCGAAACCCGGCATCGTTGGCATGCTGCGCCAACAACTCCTGATTGATAAGATCCTGCATGGCTTGCTCTTTGATGCGTGCGTCAAAGACGGAAGGGTCGTATTGAGCACCCAGCATTTCCCGCATGCGATTGCGTTGCATGTAATAGTTTTGTTGATAGTCGCGCTGGCTGATTTCTTCACCGTTGACCATGGCCGCAACCAAAGGACCGCCCCCGTCCATATATTTATTGATACCCCACAAGGCGAAAGGGATGATGAGAAGAATAACGATTGCCCAGGCAATCCAGCCTTGGATTTTTTCTCGAATAAAGTGAAGCATGCTCTAGGTTACCAACTGGTTTTATATTATATCGTTTTCGTTAGAATCATAAGCAAGAAAGGCGTTCCCTTTACGTAGCACAAAAACCAGCCTGAGTTAACGGTCAATTAACTTGGTCAGCTTCGCTATACTTTCGCTACGCAAAGGGAACGCCTGGTCATTTGGCGGAGTGGACGGGACTCGAACCCGCGACCCCCGGCGTGACAGGCCGGTATTCTAACCAGCTGAACTACCACTCCTGGTTTGAAAAATGGTGGGTGCTGTAGGACTTGAACCTACGACCCTCGCCTTGTAAGGGCGATGCTCTCCCAACTGAGCTAAGCACCCCTGGAAAGCGCGCTAGTTTACGGCATCTTTTAACGCTTTGCCAGCTTTAAATGCCGGATTTTTTGATGCCTTAATTTGGATGGGCGCTCCGCTACGTGGATCCCGGCCTGTTCGCGCCGCACGCTCGCGAACCAGGAAAGTCCCGAACCCGACTAGAGAAACTTGCTCGCCCTTGCTAAGGGCGTCCGTAATTGCGGCGATCATACTGTCAACCGCTCTCGTTGCAGCCGCTTTTGTTAAATCAGTGTTTTCTGCGACCGCTTCCACCAATTCCGCTTTATTCAAATTATCTTCCCCTCAAGAGTTGATTTCATTGTTATCCGCGTTCAGCTTTACAAATTGTTTCAGTATGAGCTGTTTCGCGGGCTGAGCAGCGCTTTATACCAATATGCGCGAAGACCTGTCAAGGACAATGTTTCCCCTCCAGCCAACGATCACGGCTTGGACGGTCATCCTAAGACATCGGATTTTCACAACGAAAACAGCCGCTTGCTGTCTCAGCAAGCGGCTGTAACTTGTCTTTTAATGTGTATGAATAGAATTGCTTTCGTCAGATGCCGGTTTTTTTTCCAGCTCTTTTACCGCTTCCTCGGACAATGGTTCAGGTATTTTGGTCAAGGCAACCGCCAACACCTGGTCAATCCATTTCACGGTTCTGATATCCAGCTTTTCCTTGATATTCTCCGGAATTTCCGCCAAATCGCGGCTGTTCTCTTCCGGTATCAAAACAGTTTTTATACCGCCTCGGTGCGCGGCCAATAGTTTTTCTTTCAAACCACCAATGGGTAGCACTTCACCTCTTAACGTGATTTCACCGGTCATGGCCACATCCGCACGCACCGGTATTCCGGTTAATATAGATACAATGGCCGTACACATTCCAACACCGGCACTGGGTCCGTCTTTCGGCACGGCTCCTTCCGGCACATGGATATGGATGTCTTTCTTTTCGTAAAACTCGTGGGAGTCGATACCCAGCGCTTTGGCGCGGCTACGCACCACTGTCATGGCCGCTTGAACCGATTCTTTCATCACGTCTCCGAGCTGGCCCGTGATAACGGTTTTGCCTTTGCCAGGCACCAACACCGCCTCTATTGTCAATAAATCTCCGCCGACTTCGGTCCAAGCCAAACCCGTGACTTGTCCCAACTGATCTCTTTCTTCCGCTAAACCAAATCGGTAGCGCTTCACGCCCAAATAGTCGCCTAAATTTTGTTCAGTAATTTGAATTTGACCATTGGCTTCTTCCAACAAAATGTTCTTCACTACTTTGCGACATAGTTTAGAGATTTCCCGCTCCAAATTACGCACCCCGGCCTCGCGAGTGTAATAGCGGATAATATCTCTTATTGCCCCTTCGGAAATACTGATTTCATCCTCAGACAGACCGTTAGCTTTAATTTGCTTGGACAGTAAATAGCGCAGGGCGATGTTTACTTTCTCATCTTCGGTATACCCGGAAAGGCGAATCACTTCCATACGATCCAGTAAAGGCGCAGGAATGTTCATGGTATTGGCCGTGGCAACAAACATAACATCGGATAAGTCGTAGTCCACTTCCAGATAGTGATCGTTGAACGTATGGTTTTGCTCCGGATCAAGCACTTCCAATAATGCCGAGGCCGGATCGCCGCGAAAGTCCATGGCCATTTTGTCGATTTCATCCAACAAAAATAATGGATTTTTATAACCGATTTTGGACAGGTTTTGAATAATTTTACCTGGCATAGAGCCAATGTAAGTGCGTCGATGACCACGAATTTCCGCTTCGTCACGCACTCCACCCAACGCCATACGCATAAATTTGCGGTTGGTCGCCCGGGCAATAGATTTACCCAACGACGTTTTACCCACCCCCGGTGGGCCCACCAGGCATAATATCGGTCCTTTTACTTTTTTGGCTCGCTGTTGCACCGCCAAATACTCCAGGATTCGCTCTTTGACTTTCTCCAATCCATAATGATCGGTTTCCAATACCTCCTCTGCCTCACCTAAGTGGTTTCTCACTTTGGAGCGCTTTTTCCAAGGTACATTGACCAACCAATCGATGTAATTGCGTACCACGGTTGCTTCTGCCGACATAGGCGACATCATGCGTAATTTATTCAGCTCAGTTTCCGCCTTTTCGCGGGCTTCTTTGGACATGCCTGCTTTTTCGATCTTTTTGGCAAGTTCATCTAGTTCACTATGACCTTCGTCCAGGTCGCCCAGCTCTTTTTGAATGGCTTTCATTTGCTCATTCAAATAGTATTCGCGCTGGCTTTTTTCCATCTGGCGTTTGACGCGACCACGAATGCGCTTCTCCACTTGCAGCAAATCAATTTCGGCTTCCATCAACCCGATGAGATGCTCCAAGCGCTCATGCAAATCAATCATTTCGAGAATTTTTTGTTTCTCGTCGATTTTTAAAGACATGTGAGCGGCAATGGTGTCGGCTAAACGTCCAGGCTCATCAATGCTGGATAAAGAAGAAAGGATTTCCGGCGGTACTTTCTTGCTGAGCTTGACGTATTGATCAAACTGCGTCATGACCGATCGCATCAAAACTTCGGATTCCCGGTCTTCTTCACCCCCGAGAGTTGTTTCAACCATGGCAATTTGGGCATTGAAAAACTCTTCCGTGCCGATGAAATTGATGATCTTGGCGCGTTCACTGCCTTCTACCAGGACTTTGATCGTGCCATCGGGTAATTTGAGCAGTTGAAGAATGTTTGCAATTGTGCCAATGCGGTACAAATCTTCAATTTCTGGTTCGTCCTGAGAGGCATTTTTTTGGGCAACCAACAAGATTTGTTTGTTTTCATCCATCGCTTTTTCCAGCGCCTGGATGGATTTTTCCCGCCCGACAAATAAAGGAATCACCATAAAGGGATACACCACAACATCACGCAGCGGCAATACCGGCATAACTTGCAATTGATCATTGATAACGTTGGAAACTTTGTCTTGCTCAGACATGATATTGCCCCTCTAAAAACGGTTAGCCTTGAATACTCGTAGGCGGACTGAACGTGTAAATTAAAATGTGCGGACGCTTACACAGGACTTCAAGGGGACACAGAAGTGGTGTCAAATAGTCAGCGTGCCCGCGACGCTGAATACGATGGGTCGAACTTTGGTTATCTTTCGAACTTCGGTTGTAACAAGCTGGCTTCGAAAAGCCAGCTAATAACAAATGGTTAGACCTGCCAATACGGTATCGGATTAATCAGATGCCGCCCGGCTTTGTTCACCGCCTTCGAACATCAACAGCGGTTTGGATTTGGTATCAATGACGTCTTCATCAATGATGACTTTACTCAGATTTTCCATAGACGGAAGGTCGTACATGGTATCCAATAGAACATGTTCCAGAATTGACCTCAAACCGCGTGCTCCGGTTTTGCGTTCCATGGCCTTGCGGGCAACAGAGTACAAAGCTTCCGGGCGAAACTCCAATTCGCAGTTTTCCATCTCGAACAACTTTCCATACTGTTTGGTAATGGCGTTTTTGGGCTCGGTCAATATGCGTACCAGTGCGTCTTCGTCCAATTCTTTCAACGTGGCAATGACGGGCAAACGGCCAACAAACTCAGGTATCAAGCCGTATTTGGTCAAATCTTCCGGGGCTACCGCTTCCAGCACTTCGCCAATCGTCTTCTTGTGCTCCTTACTCTGAACCTGGGCCGCAAAACCGATACCGCTTTTTTCGGAGCGATCGCGGATGATTTTCTCCAATCCGTCAAAAGCGCCACCACATATAAACAGAATGTTACCGGTATTGACCTGTAAAAATTCCTGCTGAGGGTGCTTACGACCACCTTGCGGCGGAACCGATGCGATGGTGCCTTCAATCAGTTTCAATAAGGCTTGCTGAACCCCTTCCCCGGAAACATCACGGGTAATGGAAGGATTATCGGATTTGCGGGAAATTTTATCGATTTCATCGATATAGACGATGCCGGTTTGGGCTTTCTCCACATCGTAATCGCATTTTTGCAGCAGCTTTTGAATAATGTTCTCAACATCTTCACCCACATAGCCGGCTTCCGTCAATGTGGTGGCGTCCGCGATGGTGAACGGTACGTTTAACAAACGCGCCAGCGTTTCGGCCAATAACGTCTTGCCGCTACCCGTGGGCCCAATTAGAAGGATGTTGCTTTTGGCTAATTCCACGTCGTCTTTCTTCTGTCCGGCTTCCAACCGCTTATAGTGGTTGTAGACTGCAACAGACAGAATTTTCTTGGCCCGTGGTTGGCCTATGACGTATTCGTCCAGAATTTTGTTGATTTCGTGAGGAGTCGGGAGTTTGCTTCCGCCCAGACTGGCGGATTTATCTTCTACCTCTTCTCGAATGATGTCATTGCATAACTCAACACATTCGTCACAAACGAAAACTGAAGGACCAGCAATAAGTTTTCGAACTTCGTGCTGACTTTTGCCGCAAAAAGAGCAATAAAGCAGTTTTCCGCTATCATCACCCTTGTTGTGCTTATCATCTGGCATACCCGACCTCGTGTACATAATAATTGCAGGGTTTTACTGATTTTATGTCCTGCGATGTTAAAATAGATATCGTCTAGCTTCAAACTCTACTTTAACTTTAATTATATTCAGATAGCAACAACCTTTTACAATATTTCCACTAATCAATAACTTAAAATGATTTATTGATTGCTCATGGCCGATCTGCTGTGCAGCACTTTGTCGATTAATCCATATTCCACCGATGCATCAGCACTCATAAAATTATCCCTATCCGTATCCACTGCAATCTTTTCAATAGGTTGGCCGGTATGATCCGCCAGGATTTGGTTCAAGCGTTCACGGGTGTATAAAATTTCTTTGGCGTGAATTTCGATATCCGTAGCCTGTCCCTGTACCCCGCCCAACGGCTGGTGAATCATAACCCTGGAATGTGGCAGACTGAAGCGCTTGCCTTTAGAACCACCGCAAAGTAATAACGCTCCCATGCTGGCAGCCTGGCCAATCACCATGGTACTGACGTCGCAATTTACAAATTGCATGGTATCGTATATTGCCATGCCAGCGGTAACCGACCCGCCGGGAGAGTTTATGTAAAAGCTGATATCTTTATCCGGATTTTCCGATTCTAAAAATAACAGTTGAGCAACGATAATATTCGCTGTGTGATCATCAACAGGACCGACTAAAAAGACTACCCGTTCCTTTAATAAACGGGAATAAATGTCATATGCCCTTTCACCGCGAGCAGACTGCTCGACTACCATGGGAACCAGGTTTAATGCAGTAATTTCGCTGGAATAACCGTTACTCATCTTTGTGTTCACCTATTTATCATTCACTTATATTTGAAACATCTATTATCGATTTACCCATGGCAAATTTATAATAGAAATCATTCAGGATCGCTCTAAATATAGACTATTTATTTAAGTTAGGCGGGTTTTGGATTCATTATTTCGTCAAATGTGGCTTTTTTTTCTGTGACATTGGCCTGACTCAACACCCAATCCACCACCTCTTCTTCCAAGGCGTAATTTTCGATCTCGTTCATGCGTTGAGTATTACCATAATAATACTTAATCACTTCCTCCGGGGTTTCATAAGACGCGGCAATACCTTCTACTATTTCTCGAATTTTCGCCGGCGATGCTTTGATATCGTGTTGCTTAATCACCTCGGATAATACCAAACCCAATGCCACTCGCTGTCTAGCTTGCTCCTCGAACACAACCGGGTCAATATCCGTTTGTTGCTGCCCCATGGACTGTTTGCGCTGCTCTATTAACGCGTGAATTTCGTTGTCCACCGGTGCTTTCGGCACTTCAATCTGGTTATTTTTCAATAATGCATCCATAACCTTTTGTTTTAATTGCTTTTTTATGGTGTTATCCAGTTCGCGCTGCATATTTTCCTTCACCTGATCGCGGAACGCCTGAAGGCCACCTTCTTTAACGCCCATTTTTGTAGCAAACTCGTCATCAAGTTCAGGTAATTCCGGCTGTTCGACGCGATGCACTGTGACGTCGAAGGTCGCGGCTTTGCCCGCTAAATTGGCCGCATGATAGTCATCGGGAAAATTCACCGTCAATGTGGTTTCCTGCCCGGCTTCTACGCCCACAAGTTGCTCTTCAAATCCGGGTATCATGCGATTCGCACCCAATTCCACGGGATATTCTTCCGCTTTTCCGCCTTCAAAAGGTTGACCGTCAATTTTACCTTCAAAGTTGATGACCACTCTGTCGCCGGATTGGGATTTCCTTTCCACCGCTTTGTAGGCCGTTTGCTGCTTACGGATGGTTTCCACCATATCATCGATGTCTTGGTCGGTGATTTCCACAGCAGGTTTTTCAATGCTGAGCTGGTTCATGTCGGAAAGGGTAATTTCAGGATACACTTCAAACGTGGCAGTAAATTCCAGTCCTGATGCATCTTCCGCCATTGCTTTGGGTTCAATGTGCGGCTGGCCGGCCGGGACGAGCTTTTCCTGAGATAATGCTTCATAAAAACTCGATTGCATAACCTCACCCATCACTTCCTGCTGAACTTGACTGCCATAGCGCTTTTCGATGACTTTCATGGGCACTTTACCCGGGCGGAAACCATCAAGCTTGGCTCTATGGGCCAGGTTTTTAAGCCGTGTTTGCACTTCTTGCTCGATTTTTTCCTTAGGGACTTCTACGGTCATGCGGCGCTCTAAACCGCTGGTGGTTTCTACTGAAACTTGCATTTTATTCGGGTCTCCGTGCTGACTTACAAGTTGTTGATCGCTTACGTAATTATTCTTAACTTAACGTTAAATATAACAGGAAGATTTAATTGGTGCGAAAGGAGAGACTCGAACTCTCACGGGTTACCCCACTGGAACCTAAATCCAGCGCGTCTACCAATTCCGCCACTTTCGCATTCAGCCGAGCATTATACCATTGCAAGCCACTGCTATCGCCACACAAGTGATATCGCTAAAAAATAGAAGCTGTTTCTGTTAAAACTAATAAAGCCCTGCTGGAGGGCTTTATATATGTACAATCTAACGATAAACAATCGAACAAATGGGGTGGACGATGGGACTCGAACCCACGACGACCGGAATCACAATCCGGGGCTCTACCAACTGAGCTACGTCCACCATAGATAAATAAGCGCTAAAGAATACAGCAGTGATCTTAATAAGTGTACTATTTGCGGCACTGCTT
>Ga0316596_1000116_pt1 | contig 10404 bp, 20 predicted proteins | sample S_170502SBrCrA_R_FD_207793 | JGI IMG/M metagenome (GOLD analysis project Ga0316596, IMG submission 207793) | Metatranscriptome of rhizosphere microbial communities from salt marsh grasses in Alabama, United States - S_170502SBrCrA (Metagenome... | ecosystem: Host-associated > Plants > Roots >... | reverse complement strand
TATGCCCCCGGGACGCATGAAGGCTGAAAAACTTTGCAACCATCCCACCTGGGTAAACTGAGCGATGGTCGCCGGGAACATCAAAATCGATGATGCGAAAATAGGTGGTATAACACCGGACGAATTGATTTTCAATGGCAGATGCGTGCTTTGGCCGCCGTACATGCGCCGGCCGATGACCCTTTTGGCATATTGAACCGGAATTCGTCGCTGCCCCTGCTCTATGTAAATAATAAAGCCGATCACCGCCACCATTACAAGCATTATGATCACCAGGGTAAAGATGCTCATTTCACCCTGGGTCATCAATCTGAAAGTATTCCCGATGGCTCCCGGCATTCGGGCGACAATACCGGCAAAAATGATCAGTGAAATACCGTTGCCAATACCCCGTTCCGTGATTTGCTCGCCGAGCCACATGATGAACGCTGTGCCGGCGGTCAGGGTGATAACGGTCATCAGCCGGAAACCCCATCCCGGAACGAACACCACCTGGGCGCCTGTGACAGGAGACTGCATGCCCTCCAGTCCTACGGCAATTCCGAATCCCTGGATGATACTCAATATCACGGTTCCATACCGGGTATACTGGGTAATTTTCTTTTGCCCCTGCTCGCCTTCCTTTTTCAGTTGTTCCAGATGGGGAATGACCACCGTGAGCAACTGCAGGATAATGGAGGCGCTGATGTAGGGCATGATCCCCAGGGCAAAAACCGACAACCGCTCCAGACCGCCGCCGGTAAACATATTGACGACTCCGAAAATCGTTCCCTTGGCCGCATCGAAGAACTCACTCAGCGCGCCGCCATCGATTCCGGGGGTCGGCACATGAACGCCGATACGGTATACAGCCAGCAATGCAGCGGTAAAGAGCAACCGTCGCTTCAGCTCAGGAATTTTGAATATGTTTCCGAATCCGCTGCCTACCATATTCAGATCACCTCTACAGTGCCTCCAGCGGCCTCGATCTTGGCTTTGGCGCTACGGCTGACGGCATTGAGTTTTACAGTTAGCGCAATATTGATATCGCCTTGGCCAAGCAGCTTAATGCCGTCATTGCGTCCTTTAATCAAACCGCTGCGAACCAACGAAGCTTGATCGACAACCGCTCCTTGTTCAAAGCGGGACAGGTCGCTCACATTTACAACAGCTATTTCTTTCTTGAAAATATTTGTAAAACCGCGTTTCGGCAAACGCCGGTGCAAAGGCATCTGGCCGCCTTCGAAACCGGGTCGCACCCCACCACCGGAGCGGGCATTGTGTCCTTTGTTTCCCCGGCCGGCGGTTTTCCCCCAACCTGAGCCGACCCCGCGGCCGACGCGTTTGATATTGCGAGTCGATCCCTCGGCCGGTTTCAGTTCGTGCAACTTCATGACTTGCTCTCCTCCGCCTTAACCAGGTGGGACACTTTAAAAATCATGCCTCTTATCGACGGCGTATCTTCCAATTCAACCGTTTTATTGATTTTAGTCAAGCCCATGCCACGCAGTACCTTTCGATGCTTTTCGGGTCTGCCGATCATGCTCTTCACCAAAGTCACATTTAATTTGCCAGCCATCTGCCTAATCCCTTACTGTATTTCAGCTGTTTGCAAACCGCGCCGGGTAGCCACCTGTTCGATGCTCTGCAGCTGCTGCAAACCCTGGATGGTTGCCTTGACGACATTGTGCGGATTGTTGGTGCCCATACACTTGGTCAAGATATTTTGAATCCCGACGGCTTCCAGAACGGCACGCACGGCACCGCCTGCAATCAGGCCGGTTCCTTCAGAAGCCGGCTTGAGCAGAACGCGTCCGGCGCCGAACTTGCCGATCACCTGAAAGGGAATGGTGCCTTCTTTCAAGGGAACCTGCACCATGGTCTTCTTGGCCTGCTCGACCCCTTTACGAATGGCTTCCGGAACTTCGCCGGCCTTTCCCAGGCCCCATCCGATGCTTCCCTGCCCATCGCCCACCACAACAATGGCGCTAAAGCTGAATCGCCGGCCGCCTTTGACGACTTTTGCCACGCGGCTGATATGAACCACTTTATCAATCAACTGGGATTCTTCAATATCCTGCTTGTACAAGAGAATTCCTCCTTATTGATGGTGCGTCGACCGGCCTAGAGTTCCAGCCCCGCCTCGCGGGCGCCGTCGGATAATGCTTTAACCCTGCCGTGATATAAAAATCCATTGCGGTCGAACACTACCTTTTTAATGCCTTTGTCCAGAGCCCGCTGCGCGATCATCTTGCCCACTTGGGTGGCGGCGCTCTTCTTGTTCTCTGATTTAGGCAGCTCCCTGAACGTTTTTTCCACAGTTGAAGCTGTCACCAGCGTGGTCCCTGCTGTGTCATCCACTATCTGGGCATAGACATGGCGGGCACTTCGAAAAACGGACAACCGCGGCCGCTCCGTCGTTCCTTTGATTTTTTTCCGAATACGCGCCTGACGTTTTAGGCGGGATACGGTTCTTGGATTGGTTTGACTCATGGTAATCCCCATTCACATGTATAGGCGTACAGTCCTTTGGATACTTTACCCGTTGTTACTTGGTGCCAGTCTTCCCAGCCTTGCGGATGATATGCTCTTCGGCGTATTTGATACCCTTACCTTTGTATGGCTCAGGCGGTCGCAGCTGCCGGATCCGCGCTGCCGTCTGCCCCAGCAGTTGCTTGTCGATGCCCGACAACTTGACCACATTGTTTTTTTCCACGGTGGCGCTGATGCCATCGGGCAATGGAAAATCAATGGGGTGCGAATAGCCCAGATTGAATACGATGCTCTTGCCTTTGGCCTCAGCCCGGTATCCAATGCCGTTGATCTCCAGAATACGCTCAAAACCCTGACTCACACCGATCACCATACTGCCGAGGATACTGCGGGTCATGCCTTGCAGTGCTATGGTTTTGCGGTCTTGGTCGGCGGGAATGACATTGATCACATTATCTTCGATCTTCAATGCCATATCGTTATGCACCGCTTGGCTCAAGGTGCCGTTCTTGCCCTGCACCGTCACCACGCCATCCTTGAATGTGACTTTGGTTTTGTCCGGGATCGGAATTGGTTTTTTTGCCTATTCGAGACATCTTTTTTCACCTTTATCGTGCTCTAGAAAATATTGCAGATGACTTCACCGCCGACTTTGGCCTTACGCGCCTGCTTGTCCGTTAAGATTCCTTTGGAGGTCGACAATATGGCTATGCCCATCCCGTTATAGACGTTTTTGATCTCATCGGCGCCTACATACACCCGGCGCGAAGGCTTGCTGACCCGCGCCAGTTTCTGGATCACATGGGCCTGATTGTCGGCGTATTTAAGGTAAACTCTCAGTATACCCTGTTTGCCGTCTTTGATGAATTTATAGTTGCGAATATAACCTTCGTCCTTCATGACTCTGGCCATTTCGACCTTGATCTTCGATCCAGGGATATCCACACTATTAAACTTTGCCTTTCCGGCATTGCGGACTCGCGTCAGCATATCGGCAATTGGATCTGTTATCGCCATTGGTCTCTCCGTTCTTATCGATGTGGTTGCATCATTGGCAGAGGGTTGCCACTCCCCAACGGGGGGCTACCAGCTTGATTTTATCACACCAGGCAACTTGCCCTGGGACGCCATGTTCCGAAAACAGATGCGGCAGATGCCGAATTTCCGGATAAAGGCACGCGGCCGTCCGCAAAGGGGACAGCGGTTATAGGCTCTGACGCTGAATTTGGGTTTGCGTTGCGCCTTGGTGCATAATGATGTCTTAGCCAAATCAACCTCCTTGAAACTGCGCTATTTTCGAAAAGGCATCCCCATCAACGTCAACAGTTCGCGGCCTTCTTCATCGTTATGGGCCGAAGTGACGATAGTGATGTTCATTCCTTTGATTTTGTCGATTTTATCATAGTCTATTTCCGGGAATATGATGTGTTCCTTGATTCCCAGCGAGTAGTTTCCTGAACCATCAAATGCCTTGGACGAAATCCCCCTGAAATCGCGGACGCGCGGCAGGGCGACATTGACCAGCTTGTTGAAAAAATCGTACATCCGTTCGCGCCGTAACGTCACCATGCACCCGATGGGCATGCCGGCCCGCAGCTTGAAAGCGGCGATGGATTTGCGCGCGCGGGTGACCACGGGCCGTTGACCGGCAATGAGCATCAGCTCCTCAACGGCTGAATCGATGATTTTTATATTTTGAATGGCCTCTCCCAGCCCCATGTTCAGCACAATCTTGTTCAATTTAGGAATTTGGTGAACATTCTCATACTTGAACTTGTCTTTGAGTTGGGGAGCCACCTGCTCATTATATTTGTTTTGAAGCTGTGACATTACATTCCTCCGCGAAAACGTGATCGCGATGCCGGCCTTTAGGCATCAATTTGCTCATTGCATCTGCGGCAAACACGCACTTTCCTGCCATCGTCGAGCCGCTGCATTTTAATCCGGACCGGCTGAACACATTTATTACAGAGCAGCATGACATTGGAGCTATGAATCGGCGCTTCGCTCTCGATAATTCCACCCTGGCGGTTCTGGGCATTGGGTCGGGTGTGGCGCTTGACGATATTGATATTTTCGATCAATACCCGATCTTTTTTGCGGTCTACTTCGATGACCTTGCCGACCTTGCCGTTGTCCTTGCCGGCGACGACCTTGACTTTATCGTTCTTCTTAATCTGGCATTTATACCGTTGCATTGTGCAATACTCCATCGATTACAAAGGCGATTAGATAACCTCGGGGGCTAGGGAAACGATCTTCATGAATCGTTTGGCGCGCAGTTCACGGGCCACCGGTCCGAAAATGCGGGTTCCCAGAGGTTCACGCTGGTTATTGATCAATACGGCCGAATTGTCATCAAAACGGATGAATGATCCATCTGGGCGCCGCACTTCCTTGGCTGTTCGTACGACCACCGCTTTAAGCACATCGCCTTTCTTAACTTTGGCATTGGGGATGGCGTCTTTTACCGCAACCACAATGATATCCCCCAGACTAGCATAGCGACGACGGGATCCTCCCAGCACCTTGATACAATACAATACCCGCGCGCCTGAATTGTCGGCCACCGTCAACCTGGTTTCACTCTGTATCATTTTCTCTTCCCTCTATGGCTTAAACGGCTTTTTGGAGTATCCGGCTTACACGCCACCGCTTGGTCTTGCTCAACGGACGCGATTCGGTAATTTGCACACGATCGCCGATCTGGCAGGCATTTTCCGCATCATGAGCCATAAATTTATTCCGTCGGCGGATATACTTCTTGTACAAGGGATGCTTGACCAGCCGTTCCACCTGCACCACAACGGTTTTTTCCATTTTATTGCTGACGATAATGCCGTTTACCTGTCTTTTAATTCCACGTGTCTTCATAAGCGCCCTTAATTATCGGTCTCCTTGGCGCTGAGCGCCATTTCATTTAAGACGGTTCTGATCCGCGCGATGTCTCGTTTGGTTTGCTTCATCTTGCTCGGATTCTCAAGCTGCCCGATCTCATGCTGAAAACGCAGATTGAAAAGCTCATGTTTCAATTCGGTAAGCTTCTGCTGCATCTCTTCGCTGGTGAGCGCTCTGATTTCTTCGGCTTTCATAGCAGATCGCTCCTCTCAATAAATCTGGTTTTAACCGGCAGCTTGTGCATTGCCAGGCGCAACGCCTCCTGGGCCAATTCCTTGGTTACGCCGGACATCTCATACAGAACTCGCCCGGGCTTGATCACTGCCACCCAGCCCTCGGGAGCCCCTTTACCTTTTCCCATCCGGACTTCGGCGGGCTTTTTGGTGACCGGCTTATCCGGGAAAATGCGAATCCATATTTTGCCGCCACGCTTGACATGGCGGGTCATGGCAATACGGGCGGCTTCGATCTGCTTGCTGCTGATATAACCGCAATCAACGGCCTGCAATCCATACTCGCCGAAATTCAAGCTGCTGCCGCGACGGGCCATGCCTCTCATTTTGCCTTTCTGCTGCTTGCGGAACTTTACCTTTTTTGGGCTGAGCATAACGTTCTATCTCCCGATCAAACGCGAGGGGGGCTTGTCCCCCTGGCTGGTCTCAACGGCGTTGCCGGTTCGTCCCGGAGCCTGTCGCGTCGATGCAACCGCCGGAATTTGATTTAACTATCCAGCTCCGGTTGATCCTTTTTCAGAATTTCTCCCTTGAATACATATACCTTAATACCGATGGTACCGTAGGTCGTACGAGCTTCCGTGAATCCGTAATCAATGTCCGCCCGCAGCGTATGCAGGGGCACCCTCCCTTCCCGATACCACTCGGTGCGCGCCATTTCAGCGCCTCCCAGACGACCGGCGCAAATCACTTTGACACCCAGGGCGCCGAAGCGAATAGCCGAAGTCACCCCCCGTTTCATGGCCCGACGGAACGCCACCCGGCGTTCGATCTGCATGGCAACGTTTTCCGCTAGAAGCTGAGCGTCAGTCTCCGGTTTGCGAACCTCTTGAATATCAATGGTTACTTCCTGAGATACCTTGTTCTCGATCTCTTTTTTCAAACGCTCAATTTCGGTTCCCTTTTTCCCGATAACAATGCCCGGGCGTGCGGTGTGAATCCGCAGGCGAATACGCTTGGCCGACCTTTCAATCTCGATTCTAGAAATTCCGGCATGAAACAATTTTTTCTTGATGAACTTTCGCAGATTATAGTCCACGCGGATATATTCGGCGTATTTTTTATCCGAAAACCACCGGGATTCCCAGGTCTTGACGATCCCCAGCCTTAGCCCTATGGGGTTAACTTTCTGGCCCAAGCTTATCCTCCTTCTACACCGACGCCTCGGTCAAAACGACCGTAACATGGCTTGAACGTTTTAAAATTCGTGTGCCCCGTCCTCTGGCTCTGGCCCGAAAGCGTTTAAAGGTCGGGCCGCAATCGACTAAAAGATTCCCAACGATCAGAGAATCAATATCAATATCCGGTTGTTGGTCCGCATTGGCAACCGCCGATCGGAGCGTTTTCTCCACAATACCGGCTGCCTTTTGAGGCATGAATCGAAGCATGCTCAAGGCTTTTTCGACTGGTTTGCCTTTGATGGCGTCCGCCAGCATGCGGACCTTCTGGGGTGAAATCCGCACATATCGAGCGACTGCTTTTACCTCCATTATCGTTACTCCTTAAACCGTTGCCTATTTGCGTTTCGATTTCTTATCGGCGGCATGGCCATAATAGGTCCGCGTCGGAGAAAACTCTCCCAGTTTATGGCCGACCATGTTCTCGCTCACGAATACGGGAATAAATTTGCGCCCGTTATGCACGGCCAGGGTAAGCCCCACCATCTCAGGGATAATCGTAGACCGCCGTGACCAGGTCTTGATGACCTTGTTACTGCGCGTCTCCTGGGCCACCGTTACTTTTCTATACAACTTATCTTCGATAAACGGACCTTTTTTCAATGACCGTGGCATAACTTCTCCTGTTTATCCTGCGCTCCGGCGCGTAATCTCTACCCTACTGTTCACCTGCGCCGGTTTGCCCATGGCGCTCTTATTTTCTACGTTTCACGATATAGCGATCAGTACGTTTGTTGTTCCGGGTCCGGTACCCCTTGGTAGGCATACCCCAAGGCGAACAGGGATGACGTCCGCCTGAAGAGCGCCCCTCGCCACCGCCCATGGGATGATCCACAGGGTTCATGGCCACGCCGCGCACCTTCGGGCGATGCCCTTTCCAGCGAGACCGTCCGGCTTTGCCGTCGGACATATTCTCGTGCATCACGTTGCCCAATTGCCCCACGGTTGCTTTGCACCGAAGCAAGACCATTCGAACTTCTCCGGAAGGCAGCTTGACCAGCGCATACCGATCTTCCTTGGCCATCAGCTGCGCGTAGGTGCCGGCGCTGCGAACGATTTGTCCACCTTTGCCCAAACGCAGTTCGATGTTATGAATATACGTACCCAACGGAATATTTGCCAACGGCAACGCATTGCCGGGTTTGATATCAGCCTCCGGTCCGGACATCACGGTATCGCCGATATTCAGATTCTGCGGCGCCAGGATGTAACGTTTCTCGCCGTCTACGTAATGCAGTAATGCAATCCTCGCGCTGCGGTTGGGGTCGTATTCGATGGCCGCCACTTTGGCCGGGATCCCGTCCTTGTTGCGTTTGAAATCGACAATCCGGTAGTACCGTTTGTGTCCGCCGCCGCGCCGCCGGGCCGTAATCCGGCCCTTGTTGTTGCGACCGCCGCTTTTTTTAAGAATCTGGATCAGGCTCTTCTCTGGTTCGGTCTTGCTGACCTCATCAAACGAGGAGTAGGTCTGGAACCGGCGTCCGGGAGAAGTTGGATTTACTCTTTTGACTGCCATTGTGAAAAACTCCTGCTTTTAGGCTCCTTCAAAGAACTCAATGCGCTCGCCGGGCATCAGGGTCACGATCGCTTTCTTCCAATTACGGCGTTTTCCCACGATCCGCCCCCGCCGCTTTTCCTTGCCGATCACATGCATGGTGCGGGTATCGGCTACCTTGACGTTAAAAATCTTCTCGACGGCTCTTTTGACTTCAATCCTGTTTGCCCGGGGATTGACTTCAAAGGTGACCTGATTGGCCGTTTCCTTTTGGATATTGGTTTTCTCGGTAATGATCGGCCGGCGGATTATATCGTAGTCAATCATGACAGAAGTCTCCCTTCGATACCTTTGACAGCCTCCTCAAGCAAAATCAATTTGTCGTACTTAAGAATATCATAGACATTCAGTCCTTCACACCGAATGACCTTGAAACCGGGAACATTGCGCGAAGACAATTCCAGGTTGGGATTATTCTCAACGGTGACGATCAACGCCTTGGACGCCTCCAAGGATTGCACGGCGGTGACAAAGTCCTTGGTCTTGATTTGGGCCAGCTCAAAGCGGTCCAGCACCATCAACTCATTGTCGCTGAGCTTGCTGGACAAAGCCATTTTCAGAGCCAGTTTGCGCACCTTCTTAGGAACTTTTTGCTCATAGGACCGAGGATGGGGACCGAAAACGACTCCCCCGCCGCGTAGTACCGGAGACTTGATATTGCCTTTGCGAGCCCGGCCGGTGCCCTTTTGCCGATACAGCTTATGGGTGCTGCCGGTGATATCGGATCGGTTCTTGACACAGGCCGTACCCGAACGTCGAGCCGCCAGTTGCGCCTTGACCACCTGATGCAGAACCGGCACCTTGACGGGCACATTGAAGATTTCGTCCGGCAAATCGGCCTGGGATACTTTATCGCCTTTTATATTGATCACATCTACTGTTGCCATAATTTTCCTCGCCCAGGGGCCGGCGCAGTCCATGGGCCGTTTGTCGCCTGTCCCCCGCTATCACCATTGGGTCAGCTGTTGGATGCAAATTTCAATTTATTCAACATGACGATCCCATTGCGATACCCGGGGACCGCGCCTTTGATCAGTATCAAGTTGTCATCCGGCCGAATATCGACGATCTCGAGATTCCGAACCGTCTGTTGCTCCATTCCGTAATGGCCCGGCAGTTTTTTGCCTTTGATGACCTTTGAAGGCCAGGCACTGCAGCCGATCGAACCGGGAACGCGATGGCCCTTTACGCCGTGAGTGGCGCGCATACCGCTGAATCCATGGCGTTTCATGACTCCCGAAAACCCGCGCCCTTTACTCATCCCCACCACATCGACGCGCTCACCGATCTGAAAAAAATCGGGTCCGAGAGTCTGTCCCAGGGTATATGCTCCCGGATCATCAACGCCGACTTCCTTTAAGAATGCGTAACATTGGCCGCCGCTTTTCTCAAAATGCCCCCGCATCGGCTTGTTGGTTCGCTGTTCCTTCTTAGCCCCGAAACCCAGCTGCAGCGCATTGTACCCATCCTTGTCGGCGGTCTTGATTTGCGTAATCACACAGGGTCCGGCAAGGACAACCGTCACCGGAATATGGCGGCCATCGGGGGTGAACATCGCCGTCATCCCCACTTTTTTCCCTATCAGTCCTTTACTGCGCATGACTCAAAATTCCTTAGGAAAGCTACAGTTTGATCTCTACGTCCACACCGGGAGACAAATCCAGTTTCATCAATGCATCCACGGTCTGCTGGGTCGGTTCCAGAATGTCCAACAGCCGTTTATGGGTACGCATTTCGAACTGCTCCCGCGATTTCTTATCGACGTGAGGCGATCGCAGCACACAAAATTTATTGATTTTGGTTGGCAACGGTATGGGCCCCACGACTTTGGCACCAGTCTTGCGGGCAGTATCCAGAATGTCCGTTGCAGACTGGTCCAGAAGTTTGTGATCGTAAGCCTTCAGCCGGATCCTTATTTTGGCGTTCATTATCATAGGTATACTCTCTTACTCGATAATATCGCTGACGACGCCGGCGCCCACGGTACGGCCGCCTTCGCGAATGGCGAAACGCAGCTCCTTTTCCATGGCGATCGGGGTAATCAATTCGGCCGTAATGGCCACGTTGT
>Ga0316596_1000115_pt1 | contig 10407 bp, 3 predicted proteins | sample S_170502SBrCrA_R_FD_207793 | JGI IMG/M metagenome (GOLD analysis project Ga0316596, IMG submission 207793) | Metatranscriptome of rhizosphere microbial communities from salt marsh grasses in Alabama, United States - S_170502SBrCrA (Metagenome... | ecosystem: Host-associated > Plants > Roots >... | reverse complement strand
TCACGCTTTCGATATGTGTGGGAGAGGAAGTGTGAAAAGGTCACATGAATGTCAGAAGGATGTCGTATAGGACTGGGTGAAATCTTTCAGGATGTCTCAACAGTCTGTTTTCCAGCATTAAGTACCAACAAGTGTTGGGATGTATGCGGCATAGAATATAAGTTAGAGTTAATATACTAAATAACCAGGATGACAACTTGTACCCCCCATAGATCGACCCATTCAACCCACATCAAAGCCTGTGAATCCCAGGATTCACAATGACGTTTCCCAATTCCGCATAGAGGTTGCTTGTAGCACCCGATTGTGGCCTCACCCGTCGTGCCTGCAATCGGTAATCAACTAAAGGGAGAATCTTTTCAATGAGATGCAGAAGAACAGCGCTTGCGTTGTATGGGCTTCTTTGCGCCCTAATCGCCAGCAATGCTTACAGTCTGAACCTGACTGTCAATGGTGTGAACAAAGATGGAACCGTTACTTTACTCACCAGTTATCGCTGGGTAATCGAGGAAGACACCACCTATCACCCAGAGGATACGAACTTCACCCGGGACATAAACACCCTGGGACTCAGCTTCCACGCCAGCTACATGCCGGTGGTCGCAACCGGTACGGCAGCGGATATCGGCGGTGTCGCCCTCGATCCGGCAAAACACTATTTCGTCTCTGTGCTGCCCGATCCGACGACGACAAAATATTCGATCGGCGGTGCCCAGATTGCACCGGGACAGACCGATGTCACGATCTCGGTCAATGCCAACCCGATCCCCACGGCCCAGATCACCTTCTTCGTGTTCGAGGACGACTTTCCCTTGAACAACTCGCCGGATCTGCCGGAGGAGGAGCCCTGTGTCGGTAACAATATCTGCATGGATGGCTTCGCTATCCAGCTTGAGGATGCCGGCGGCAGCTATGGCGCCTCTGCGGGACGTGCCTCCAAGGATGCCTTCGGTAATCCCATCGGCACCACCTATCTGCTCGATGCGGATGGTAACCTGATCCTGGATGCGGATGGTCTGCCCACGGTCGATGTGCTCGGTGACGGGGTGGTCTATACCGGCCCGGACGGTCGTGCCACCATCAAGTACCTGGCCCCCGGCAAGTATGGCACCATCGTTGTACCGCCCGAGGGTATGGGTTGGCAGCAGACCACCACCATCGAAGGCACCAAGGTCATCGATGCCTGGGTCAAGGCCGATGAGCCGCCATTCTTCGCCGAGTTCGGCCCCCCTGGAGAGCACGTCTTCGTCGGCTTCATCCGGCCGTTCACAGATACCACGGTACTCACCGGCGGCACCACCCTCAGCGGTCAGATCGTCAACAACCACATGTCCCGTCCGCCGGATTACACCTTCTATCGGGGTTTCCCCTTCGACTGGACCACCGCCTGGGTCGGTCTGAACGACCTCAATCAGGGCGCCATCGGCAAGGCCGTGTATGCCCAACCGACCAACAATAACGGCAAGTTCAACATCACCGGGGTACCGGCCGGGAACTACGAGCTGGCGGTTTTCGATTCGAACCTGGATCTGGTGATCGCCCTGTTGCCGATCACCGTCAATCCGGATCTCAGCTGCAGCACCCCCACGGGCAGCTGCAACCTGTCCGAGGTCTCGGTGTTCAACTGGTTTGCCAGGATGGAGAGTACGGTCTTTTCCGACCTGAATCAGAATGGTTTCCGTGATCAGGATATTAACGGTGTTCTCGAACCCGGTATTCCCGATCAAACGGTCAATCTGCGCTGGCGCAGCGGCAACCTCTATCAGACCGCGGTCACCGACTCAGAGGGTTACGTGCCTTTCGACCAGGTCTTTCCCTTCTTCCACTGGCTGGTGGCTGAGGTGGACTTTGCCCGCTTCAAAGCCACCGGGGCGACCTTCGTGGTGGATGCCGGCGGCCCGGTGCTGCCCCATAATGGCTGGGTCTGGCCCTCCTTCGATGTGCTGACACCCCAGGCCCAGTGCGTGGACGACGGCACCGGTACCGGTGCCACCGTAGGTTATGATCCGGCGACCGGCACCTGTCCGGGGGGCAGCGAAGCCGTCAATCTCAATACCCCGGACAACAATAACCTGTCGCGCACCGAGGTCGGGCCAGTCCTGACCCAGGGCTTCCAGGCCTTCCTCGGTCAGACCAATGTCATCCAGTGGGCCAAGGCGACCTACGGTACCGGCGAGAACGGCGGTATCTCCGGTATTGTCTACTACGCGACCACCCGCGCCGAAGACGATCCTGAACTGGGAGTGGCCGAGCCCTGGGAGGCCGGTATCCCCCGGGTCCAGGTCAACCTCTATCAAGACGCCAACTGGGACGGCATACCCGACACCACAACCCCGATTTTGACCACCACCACCGACAGCTGGGACGACAGCCAGCCCACCGGCTGTCAGGGCGAAATCTTCTACGGCGGTCAGGATCTCAACGGTGACGGTGTCATCGATGCTACTGATCTGGCACTTGATACAACCGGGACTGCTGTTGTTGCCACCGACTGTTACGACGGTCTGCGCAACTTCAACCAGCTGCGCCCCGGCGTTTTCGACGGCGGCTACGCCTTCGGCCCCAGCTTCGACTGCGTTGCCGATTTCGGCGGTACCTGTCCGAGTTTTGTGACCATTCCCGATCCGATCAACGCGCCGACCAGCGCCTATCTCGCCACCGGTATCTATATCGTGGAAACGGTGCCACCGGCGGGTTATGAGATCGTCAAGTCCCAGGACAAGAATGTGGACTTCGGCGATGATTACACCCCGAGTGCCTTGCTCACCCCCCCTGTGTGTGTGAACTGGGCGGATGTGGACGGGGATACCTTGCCCGGCTATACCGTACCGGCCGAACTCGCCCTGTTTCCCGGGGTGCCGGCACCCCTGGCGGGTCAGCAATTGCCGCTGTGCGATCAGAAACAGGTCATCCTCACCGACACCGTCAATGGTGCGGCGGACTTCTACCTGTTCACCGAGACGCCGATTGCGGCTCACTTCGTCGGCATGATCCTCGACGATACCGCCAACGAGTTCAATCCGGCCTCACCGCAGTTCGGCGAAAAGTACGCACCACCGTTCGTACCGGTCTCCTTCCGCGACTGGACCGGGCGGGAGATCGTGCGCGTCTATGCCGACGAATGGGGGCGCTACAACGGCCTGGTGCCTTCCACCTATACCCAGAACCTGCCCCTGCCCAGCGGCACCTCGCCGAACATGCTGACCGCCTGCATGAACGACGCCGGGCCGATCCTGGATACCCGTGTCGGTTCACCGACCTTGGGGCAGATGATCACCGATCCGAACTTCAACCGGCAGTACAGCCAGTTCTGTTACACCTTCCAGTACATGCCGGGTATCACCACCTACCTGGATACCCCGGTAGTGCCGGTGTCGGCCTTTGCCGGACCGGATCAGTTCCAGCTCGACTGCGAGTTGCCCAGCGCCACGCCGCGCATCTATTCGGTCAGTGGACCGCTGGGCGGCCCGTTCGTCATGGCGGCGGGCGACCTGGTGACCATCACCTCCATGGGTTCGGTGGAAGTGCCCAATCCGGCCTACGACGGACCCAACGGTACCCAACCGAAGACCATCATGCGTGACTACGGTTTCGGCGGCACCGCAGGGACGGTGAGCGTCGGCGGTGCAGCCATCGATCCGGCCAATGTGATATGGGCTGCCGACGGCGGCAGCATCAGCTTTGCCGTACCCGATGGGCTTACCACCGGCGAGCTGATCGTGACCCGGGCAGACGGTACGGCCACCCCGGTCGGGGTGACTCTGTGGGTCAACGACCCCAAGGAACCCTATGTGGTCCATCAGGTACAACCCAGTACCGATCCGCTGGCGAGTCCCATTCAGGACGCCATCGACCTGGCAGGCGAAGGGGACATTATCCTCATCGCACCGGGTAACTACGCGGAGCTGACGGTCATGTGGAAGCCGGTCCGTCTGCAAGGCTGGGGTGAGGGTTCCGTCACCCTCAACGCCTCCCAGTCCCTGTCCAATCGCCTGCTGGATCAGCGTCAGACCATCGCGTACCTGCTCGACCCGAATGGTGATGGCGATCCCAAGGACGCCCTGATCACGCTGCTGGAGGCACAGCAAGGGTTGTTTGACCCGAATGCCATCGAGCCCAATGTGCTGAGAACGGAAGAGGGTGCGGCCATTCTGGTCCTGGGTGACGAGAAGACCTTCGAGGTAGATAAGGCCGAGGTTCCCCTCGCACGCATCGATGGTCTGACCATCACCGGTGCCTCCGGCGGTGGTGGCATCATGGTCAACGGCTATGCCAACGACCTGGAGATCAGCAACAATGTGGTGGTGGGGAATCAGGGCTTCTTCGGCGGCGGCATCCGTGTCGGTCACCCGGAACTTTTGCTGGAGACCAACCAGGGGTTGGTGTATCAGGATTCCTTCAATGCAAGGGTCCAGATTCACCACAATCGGATCAGCCAGAACGGTGGTCTGGGCGGTACCGGTGGCGGCGTCTCACTGCATACCGGCGCCGATGACTATGCGGTGGTCAACAACTTCATCTGCGGCAACTTCACCATGGGTGAAGGTGGTGGTGTTGGACACCTCGGTCTGGTGGAGGACGGCAAGGACGAAGACACCTACGGTGGTGTGATCGCCAATAACCAGATCCTGTTCAACCAGAACTTCAATCAGTCACCCGGTGCCTGGAACGGTGGCGGTGTCTTCATCACCGGTGGCCCACCCGCCGATCCTGCCGTTCTGCTCAGCACCGGTTCCGGATCAGTCCTGATCAATGCCAACCTGTTGCAGGGTAACCTGGCGGGGGCCGGCGACGGCGGTGCCATCAGTCTGTTGCAGGTCAACGGTGCAGACGTCGAGGCCAGCAAGAAGCCGGAAGACTGGTATACCGCGGATCTGTTCAACAACATGATCGTGAACAACGTGGCGGGTCTGGCCGGCGGCGCCATTGCGCTCAAGGATGTCACCCGCAGCAACATCCTGCACAATACCGTCGCCTTCAACGACAGCACCGCGACTGCAGGTTTGGCGTTTACCCCGGGTTTTCCGAATCAGTCCAATCCGCAGCCGGCGGGCATCGTCTCGCGTCCCCATAGCGATGTGTTGTTTGCCGTTATCGATGAAAAGGTGGAGCCGCCCTTCAATGCGGCGTACGCCAATCCTCGAATGGAGGACAACATCATCTGGCACAACCGTTCCTTCTATGTCTACGTGGACGATACCCTGGATCCGCCGTTCTATGGTCTGATCCCGGATGTCACAGGCGTGACCGGAACGGTGCAGCCCGAGGCCTATTGGGATCTGGCGGTGCTGGGAGTCGACGGCGGTTATCTCAATCCGCTCTACGGCATCCTTACCTCGACCACGGATGCGGTCCTGACCGCCGACGGACTCAACGGCCCGATCGTCACTCCCACCGGGTATGTCTATGACATCAGCAATCTCACTGTGGATCCGCTGTTCGTGGCTGCCTACACCAATGGGGCGAAGAACGCGATCCAGCAGATCGAGACCAAATCGGCCATTCAGATCCAACCGGCCCTGGACGAGGGCGGTAACTTCATCGATGTGCGATTCGGTCCTTTGACCAGGGTACTGGAGACCCTGGATACGGCCACACCGGCGCCCAATGTCATCTCCAGCACCCTCATCGGCGACTACCACCTCGATGTTGGTTCACCAGCCATCGACGTGGCTGACGCCCAGGCCTCAACCGATTACACGGCTGAACTCGGTGTCGACTTTGACGGTGACCTGCGCCCGCAGGGTAACGGTTTCGACATCGGTGCGGATGAAGTCAAGTGATGTGAAGGCCTGAGGGCCCAAAAGCTCCCCGCCCGCGCAAGGCGGGGAGCCCTTAAAGGAGAAGATTCATGAACATAAGTGCTTTTCGCAGGGCGTTGTTGCCGTTGGCCTGCGCTCTGACTTTCGGCCCGTTCGCCGCATCCGCCGCCGTGTTGGTGCAGTGTCCGGGAGACACCGACGGCGATGCCATCCCGGACGCCGCCGACGCAGACCCGAATGTGAAGTGTCTGCACCTGGTAGGCGGTGACGGTTTCGTCAACATGGCCGATGGTTATCTGCAGTACATCTTCGGTTTTGCCGATGTGACCGGCATTCCATCCGATCTGGTGCTCACCGAAGGATTGCTGGCGGCTAACTTCCCGGCTCCCACCATCGTGCAGGACGAGGGCGATCTCTACTACCTGACGCTGACCAATGTGGGCATGGTGATGCGCCCGGACCTGTTCGATCCCCACACCGTGCACTACCACGGTTTTCCGAATGCCTCACCGGTGTTCGATGGCCTGCCGGAGAGTGGTCTGGCCATCGGTATGGCCGCCAGTCTCACCTATTTTTACAACGTGAAGGAACCGGGTACCTATATGTACCACTGTCACGCCGAGGCCACCGAGCACATGCAGATGGGCATGTTGGGCAGTCTCTACGTACGCCCTGCACAAAACAAGACGGGTTGCATCGATCCACTCGTGTGTCCGGTGGCGCAACTCGGTGGCAACACCGATACCACTGCACCGCTCGGTTATGCCTATAACGACGGCGACGGCTCCACCGCCTATGACGTGGAGTATCCGGTACAGATCGGTTCCTTCGACAAGGAATTCCACGATGCCAGCCTGGCTGTCCAGCCACTGCCCTTCGCGGCCATGAAGGACGATTATCCCATGCTCAACGGTCGCGGTTACCCCGATACCCTGAGTCTGACTCCACCTACCGGGGATGCCCAGGTCGAGAATGGCGACATCCTGTCACAACCGGTGCATACCCTGATCGAGGCGATCTCGGGTCAACGCATCCTGCTGCGGGTCTCCAACCTCAACATCACCCGCTACAACACCCTGGCGGCGGCGGGTCTGAGTATGCGGGTCATCGCCCGGGATGCCCGCCTGCTGCGTGGCCCCGACGGCAAGGATCTCTCCTATGCCACCAGTTCGATCACCCTGGGAGGTGGTGAGGCGGCCGATGTGATCATCGACACCACCGGTGTGGCCCCGGGTACCTATTTCTTGTACAGCACCAATCTGGAACTGCTCAGCAACAACGATGAGATTGCGGCAGGCCTGGGCGGCATGTTGACCGAGATCCGGGTCAACTAGGGACAACGGAGAACATGATCATGAGACAGAGTATGAAGAGATTCGCAACCGCGGTCCTGCTGCTGGCCGGTGTCCCGCTCGTGGCTCAGGCCGCGATCGACGGCTTGACCGGAACCAGCTTCAGTTTCACCGCCAAACAGAACTATATCAGTACCGCAGACGGCGGCAGTCTGTTTTTCTGGGGTTACAGCGACGATGCCGGTTCCACCTTGGGGCTGCCTCAATATCCGGGGCCGACCCTGATCGTCGACCAGGGTGATACCGTCACCATCACCCTGGGCAATACCCTGGACGAACCGGTTTCACTGATTTTTCCGGGGCAGTCGGGTGTATCTGCAACATGTCTGGAGTCGGGCGTGGATACGACAACACTGGATTGTGTTACCGGCAAGCTGACCCTGGAAGCCATACCCAACGGTGATACGGTGAGCTATAGCTTTGTTGCCGGTCAGCCCGGTACCTATATGTATCACAGCGGCAGCCACATGGATCTGCAACTGGAGATGGGTCTGCTCGGGGCCATTATCGTGCGTCCCACCCTGGGTCCGGACTATGCCTATAATCATGCGGCAACCCGCTTCGATCGGGAATACCTGTTCATGCTTACCGAGATGGATCCAAAGATCCATCTGCAGGTCGCCCTTGGTCTCAAGGCGCTGGTGGACAACGCCGACTACTTCCCGGTCTACTGGCTGCTCAACGGGCGTACCGCTCCGGATGACATGTCACCGGCCTTCGCGGACTGGCTGCCGACCCAGCCCTACAATTCGGTGCCGCGCATGCATCCGGGAGAGAAGGTCCTGATGCGAGTCATCGGTGCCGGGCGCGATCTGCACCCCTTCCACCACCACGGCAACCATGCCAGCATCATCGCCCGCGACGGACGCCTGCTCGAAAGCGAGCCCGGCATGGGGCCGGATCTGGCTCAGAAGGTCTACACCACCAGCACGGTGCCCGGCAGTACCAGCGACGCCATCTTCGAGTGGACCGGCGAACACATGGACTGGGACATCTACGGCAGCACCCTGGATGATCCCACCAGGGCCCATAACTGTATCGATGAGGTGGACAACACCACAGGGGAAGCGGTACCGGACGGTTATGCCGATGCGACCTCCGATTTCCCTTGGGAGTGGTGTGCCGACCACGAAAAACCCTTCCCGGTGACCCTGCCCGAGACCCAGGACCTGTTCTTCGGTGCCTGGTGGAGCGGCAGCCCCTATCTGGGCAGCCTGGGCAATCTGCCCCCCGGCGAGGGCGGTCTCAACCCCAACGGTGGTTACAGCTACATGTGGCACTCCCACACCGAAAAAGAACTGACGAACAACGACATTTATCCGGGCGGCATCCTCACCATGATGATCATCGAGGCCCCGGGTGTGGTCATCGAATAGGCGCAGGAGCTTGCATATCATGAAGAGGATACATCAAATTTTCGGCGGCCTGATCGCCGCCACCACCCTCCTGAGCGGGTCCGCTTACGCTGCCAGCTTCGATCTGGTGGCCGCGCAGTTCACCAAGACCCTGCCCTTGCAGGACGGTACCACCCAGGTGGTGGCCATCTGGGGGCTGGCCCAGGGTACTACCTGTCCCGCGCTCGCGGAGTGGAGCGGGGCGCCGGTGCTGGCGATTCCGCCGGCCGATACCAGCCTGAGTGTCAATCTGCTCAACTGTCTGAACGAACCGGTCTCGCTGCTCGCCCCGGCCTTACCCAAGGCCTTGAGCCCGGTGTTCGTGACCGATGCCCAGGGTCGTCAGCGGGTCCGTTCGATGGACACGGAGACCCCCGCCGATGGGACGACGGTGGTGAGCTACACCTGGAACGAACTGCGTCCCGGTACCTTCCTGCTGCACAGCGGTACCCTGCCTGGCAAGCAGGTGCCGATGGGCCTGTATGCCGCGGTAACCATGGATTCAGCGGTGGGCGAGGCCTATCCGAATGAGCCCTACGATACCCAGACCGTGATGGTGTTCAGCGAGATCGATCCCATCCTGAACGCCGCGGTGGCCGACGGCAGCTACGGCACCACCGCCTATCCGACCAGTATCAACTATAAACCGCGCTACTTCCTGATCAACGGCAATGCGGATGGCAGTACGGTACTACCGGCGGCAGCGGTCAACGGCAACAGCCTGGTGCGTCTGGTCAATGCCGGTCTGCGGGATCTGATCCCGACCGTCGATGGTCTCTATTGGGATCTGGTGGCCGAAGACGGTAACCCTTACAGCTATGCCGAACGCCAATATTCGGTGCGCCTGCCGGCCGGCAAGACCATGGACGCGGTGTTCGTTGCCGCTGCGGAGGGCAGTTACGCAGTCTACGATCGGCGTATGAACATCACCAGCGATCGTAATCTGGCGGGGGGGATGTTCGCCGCCCTGACCGTGGCGGCGCAGTCGGCCGGGCCGATCGCCAATCCGGACAGCTTCTCCTTGCTCGAAGACGGCACCCTCGACGTGCCAGTGAACTTTGATCTGCTGGACGGCGTCACACCATTGACCGGGCTGCTGGCCAACGACACGGCGTCGGATGGCGTCACGGTACTCACCGTGCCGCCAGCAACGGCGAACCTGACCGGCTCGGTGACCCACGGTACCCTGATGTTGAATGCGGACGGTTCGCTCTCCTATACCCCCAATCCCGACTTCAACGGTGTGGACAGCTTCACCTATCGGGCCAATGACGGGACTCAGAACAGCAACGAGACCAGCGTTACCATCACGGTGGATCCAGTACCCGATGCACCCATCGTGGCAGATGACGCCTACGAAACTCAGGTTGATGCATCTCTTGTGTTCGCAGCCCCCGGTGTGCTTGGCAATGACACCGATGTGGATGGTGATGGCATCAGTGTGAACAATGTCAATGGTACCCTGGTCGATGGATTGCCTCGGACCACAACCCTGGGTGGCAGCGTAACGGTGTTGGCGGACGGCTCCTTCAGCTATACCCCGCCCACTGGTATCGCCGGTATCGACAGCTTCGCCTATGATGCCATCGGCACCGGCGGTCTGGTGAGCATTTCAGCTGCCACAGTATCTATCACGATCCTTGAACCGGTGAATCAGCTGCCGGTGGCGGTGGATGACTTCGCCAGCACGACCCGGAACACCACCATCGGCATCGCGGTACTGGCCAACGACTACGATCTGGACGGTAGCTTGGATGTTGCTACGGTCACCATCATCGATCCACCGGATCAGGGGGGTACCGCGATCGTGAATGCGGATGGTACGGTCACCTATACCCCGACGAAGAACTTCAGGGGCACCGAGTTGTTCACCTACACGGTGAACGATGATACCGGTGC
>Ga0316596_1000112_pt1 | contig 10489 bp, 11 predicted proteins | sample S_170502SBrCrA_R_FD_207793 | JGI IMG/M metagenome (GOLD analysis project Ga0316596, IMG submission 207793) | Metatranscriptome of rhizosphere microbial communities from salt marsh grasses in Alabama, United States - S_170502SBrCrA (Metagenome... | ecosystem: Host-associated > Plants > Roots >... | reverse complement strand
GTCACATGGCCCATCTTGCGGTGTGGCCGGCTCGCGGTCTTTCCGTAGATGTGGACCGAAACGCCGGGGATGGCCAGCGCCGCGCGCAGGCCGCGGATGACGGGGCGGCCGCTGTGGCCTTCGGCACCGAGTAGGTTGATCATGGCTGCCGGGCAAAGCAGCTCGGTGCTGCCGAGGGGCAGGCCGGTGATGGCGCGCAGGTGCTGCTCGAACTGGTCGGTGAGGCAGGCCTCGATCGTGTAGTGGCCAGAGTTGTGGGTCCGCGGGGCGATCTCGTTGACGAGCAGCTCACCATGCCTCGTCAGGAACAGCTCGATACCGAAGATGCCGACACCGTCCATGGCCTCGACGGCACGCAGCGCCAGGGCTTGGGCGGCCTCGGCCGTTGCGACATCGATCCGTGCGGGCGCGAGCAGCATGTCGAGGATGTTCTGCTCCCCGCGGAAGCACATCTCCACCGGAGGATAACAGCGCCAGTCACCGTCCTGGCCGCGGGCGACCATGACCGCCAGCTCCTTGTCGGCCTCGACGAAGGGCTCGATTAGCGATGGCAGCGGCAGGTGTCGGTCGAAGTCCCCCGGAGCGCGCATGACCTGCACTCCGCGACCGTCGTAGCCGCCCCGTCGGGCCTTCTGAACCAGCGGAAAGCCGAATCGGGTGCACTGTTCCGCGTCCGGCTCGTCCATCGCCTCGAAGCCTGCGCCCGGGATACCGGCAGCGGCCAGGACCTGTTTTTGGCGCAGCTTGTCCTGGACATCGGCCAGCAGGGCCGGCGAGGGAAAGATGCGATGTCCCTCGTCGGCAAGCGCGGCGAGTACCTCGGCGTCGATGTCCTCCAAGTCGAACGTGGTGACATCGGAGGCCATCACGAGCTCGCGCAAGGCCGCCGGGTCATGGTAGTTGCCGACGATCTGGTGGCCCGAAAGCTGGCCGGCCGGCGAGTTGGGCTGCGGATCGAGCACGCAGCAAGTACAACCGAGCTTCTTTGCCGCGCGGACCATCATGCGTCCGAGCTGGCCGCCTCCGATGATGCCGATACGGGCAACGGGATAGGGATAGCTGTCGGCCATGCGTGTGCCTGCTGTAGAGGTCGCTGCGCCGGCTCAAACAGGCCGATTCCGGGCGAAGGCGGCGTGGGCCACGTCGAGCTGCTCGCGGATTTGGGGTCCGCTGGCGACGGCGAAATCGAGGAAGGTGCGGGCTACCAGTGACAGCTCGCGGTTGCGGGGATAGACCAGGTGCCACTGGCCGACGATCGGGAAGCCCTCGACGTCGAGCAAGGTCAATCGGTCGCCACTGCTCTCCAGCACCAGGGAGTGTAGGGACAGCACGGCGATGCCGAGGCCGCCGACGATGGCGTGCTTGATGGCCTCGTTGCTGCCAAGCTGCATGCGCACTCGCGGCTGAACACCCCCCTTGGCCAGGTGAGCCAGGGTCGAGTCGCGGATACCGGAGCCCGGCTCGCGCAGCAGAAAGAGCTCCTCGGCCAGTCGGCGAATGGGGATGTTGCGCTCCCGGGCAAGCGGATGATCAGAGCGCGCCACCAGGACCAGGGGATTGGGTGCGAAGGGGATGCTCTCGACCTCGTCCCTCAGCTCGTCGAGCCGTCCGCAGACATAGATGTCGTCGTCGTTGGCGTTCAGCCGCTCGATGATGCGGTCTCGGTTGGTGACCTTCAGCGAGACATCGATCCCCGGGTAGGCCTCGGAGAACGCGCCGAGGATCTCAGGGGCGACATACTTTGCCGTCGTGATCACGCCGAGACGCAGCCGGCCCCGGCGCAGGCCCTTCAGGTCGGCGAGCTTGATCTCGAGGTTGGACCAGGTGCCGAGGATGCTGCGGCAGGCGGCATAGACCTCGCGCCCAGCGTCGGTCGGCTCGACCCGGCGGCCAATGTGCTGAAAAAGGGGGGTGCCGACGGCGTCCGCCAGCTTCTTGATCTGCATCGAGACCGTCGGCTGGGTCAGGAACAGCTCTTCGGCAGCGCGGGTGAAGCTGCCGAGGCGAACGATGGCCTCCAGCAGCTGCAGCTGCCGCAATGTGCAGTGGCGGATCAGGTGGTCGGCGCCGGCGCTCATCGAGGAGCCACGGCGCCCGCTGGCGTGATCGGGCATCGCGCTGAATCGCTGGGCGGCCCGTGGGTCACCCTTCGGGGGACGACCTGCCACCGGCGTCAATCGAACGCCGTTGCGGGCTGGTGGCGGGCCGGCCAAAAGCGCGATGATACGCCGCGACGTTCCATCCTGCCAGAAGGCGAGCAACGGCCAGCGGTGGCCGCCGGGCCTCGCCTCGTCTCGTCGCGGTCAGCCCATCGCCGTCAGTCCGGCCAGACCCGGCGGCCGAGCTGGTAGGCGTCGGCCGTTGAGGCGGGCTTGGCGCCTTGCCGTGGAATGCGCACCGTCGATCGCGGCCGGCTCGCCTTGGTAGGACGCGGCTTCGGCGTGCTCGTCTGGGTGGCGGGCGTTTCGCCGCCGTCGGTGGGAATGGTTGGCTCACTCATTGGGGCGCTTACTCCGCGGCGTTAGGGGCATCGACCAGGGCGTCGATGTCTCGGGCGAAGGCTTCGATCTCCGGTGTCAGCGTGCCGGTGGCCTCATCGGCGAACAGGGTCATGCTCGCGTGGGTGCGGCCAAAGCTCAGGTTGGGGTAGATGCCGGTGGCCTCAGACAAGGCCCCTGCGCGCTCGGTGAAGGTCGCGGTGGCATCGTAGTCGGGGAACACGAAGCGGCGCTCCAGCCGCAGGGGTCGCTCACGCCGCCGCCACTGGTGCTGCGGATCGGCCGCTGCGGTGTCAGAAGTAGGCACGGGCATCGGGCTCCGGTTGGCCGGGTACGCCGAGCTGGGCGAGCCAGGCGTCGATCTCCCCAGCGTGGGCCGCCTCTTCGCGCCAGAGGGCCTCGAAGAAACCCGCGTTCTCATGGTCGTGACTCCGCCGGCAGAAGCGCGTCGCCTCGTCGTAGAGGGCGACGATATCGGCCTCCAGCACCGCGTCCTGCCGCAACAGGTCGACCAGATTACGGGCTACGCCAGCGGGTCGCAGACAAGACCCGTTCGGGGCCACCCCCAGACCGAGCATCCGCTTGACGATGCGGTCGGCGTGCTGCATCTCCTCGACGGTCTCCTCGCGAAAGCGCTGAGCCGCCTCGCCCAGGCCCCAAGCCTCGCAGAGCGCGGCCTGGGTCATATACTGCTGCACGGCGGTATATTCCAGACTCAGCGCCCGACCCAGATAGCCGAGGATGCGGGGATGTATCCGTGCGTGACGCATGGTTCTCGATGCGTGAATTTCAGGAAGGGAACCCTTGGAGGGTGGGGCTCAATAGTGACGGGGTCAGCGCGCAAGGACGCAACGATCGGAGATGGGGGTGCCCCCGATCCTCTACCTCTTTGCGCCCTTCACGTCTTTGTGGTCGAGCACGATAGGAGACGAGCCGAGGTCTTCCTCGGCCCCTCCTCAGCCGATCTTAGTCGGCGGCACCACCACCCGTCGGCAGCACAGGCTCCACTTCGCGGTGGGGGCGGGCGATGATGTGGGCGGCGACCAGGCCGTCACCGACACGCTCGCAGGCATCGGCCCCGGCACGGACGGCGGCGTTGACGGCGCCGGTTTCGCCTCGCACGAGGACGGTGACATATCCGCCACCGACGAACTCACGACCGATCAACCGCACCTCGGCTGCCTTGGTCATGGCGTCGGCCGCCTCAATCGCCGGCACCAGGCCGCGCGTCTCGATCATACCCAGTGCAATACCCATGGTTTCGCTGGCCATCTGTTGTCTCCTGCTGATTAAGCTTGGTTCGTGGTCTAAGGGATGGGTTCGTCAGCCGATGCCCCGGAGCGTTGTCAATCGAAGCCGATCGCGCCGGGACCGGCCTTGCTCAGCGCCCGGGCTGACCGGGCTTGAAGCCGCCGCTGGATTCCAGGACCGGCTCCACCTCGCGGTGTGGACGGGCGATGATGTGGGCCGCGACCAGGCCATCGCCGACGCGCTCGCAGGCATCGGCACCGGCGCGCACGGCCGCGTTGACTGCGCCGGTCTCACCGCGCACCAGCACGGTGACGTATCCGCCGCCGACGAACTCGCGGCCGATCAGCCGTACCTCGGCCGCCTTGGTCATTGCGTCCGCCGCCTCGATCGCCGGCACGAGACCGCGGGTCTCGATCATGCCCAATGCGATACCGTAGTTTTCGCCTGCCATCTTCGTCTTCTCCAGTTGTTGAATCGTGCTGTCTGGTGCAACGGGACCGGCTCGACGGCCTCGTTGCGCTTGATCGTTGTCGCTCAGGCGGCCTGCGCCTGCTGCTCCGCGGTAGCCGGCGCTGCCGTCGCTCCCTCGTCCGGGTCCCACAGATCGATGATGCCGCCGATGGTCAGATCGGTCAGGATGTCCGGGTTGCCCATGGCATAGCGACCCGCCGAGCCGCTTACCGTGAACACCCAGTTGCCACTGCGCGCACCGATCGGGTCGGTCGCCACCAGGAGCTTGCCCTTGCGGTCCTTCAGGATGCGCAGCGCGCAGTGCTCCAGACCGCTGACGCGCTGGGTGCAGACCAGGGTGCCCACGACCTGATTGATCTCCATCGTCAGGCCCCTTCGTCCCAGTCGTCGATGATGCCGACGATGGTCAGGTCGCTCGGGTAGGCCTTACTGCCGGCGGCCTCGCGGGCCGCGGAGCTGCCGACGCAGATGACCCAGTCGCCGGGCGTCGCGCCGACTGCATCCACCGCGACCATCTTGGTGCTGCCGTCGAGCACCACCTGGAGGTGCTTGTGCTCGAAGTCGGCGATGCGGTTAGTCGAGACCAGGGGCTTGAGAACCTTGCAAATCTTCATTGAGATGGCCTCAGTGCCCGCCGGCTTGTTCCGGGTCGAGCGACGAGCCGATCACCTCGATCGGCGCCGTGGAGTCGATGTCACGCACGGCGCGCAGGCAGTGCAGCAGACCGTCGTCGCAGAGCTTCGGGAAGCGGCCTCGCACGGCGGATGCGAGCCGTTCGCAATGGTCGATGGCGCGCTCGCGGGCCCCCGGCACGCTGCCGTGGTAATCGATGCGCATGACCACGGGGATCGGCAGCCCGTGGGAGACGTTGAGCCCGCGAAAAATCTTGATGCCGACATCGAGGTGCGGCGCGCCCTCCTCGACAGTGCCGAGGTAGGCAAAGTAGGTCAGATTGCGCAGCTGGATCTCCTCGAAGCCAATGCCGACGCCGATGAATCGCTCGGCATGGCCAGCGTCCGAATAGGCGCCGCCGTAGTAGGCACGCACATAGTCGATCTGCGAGATGTTCAGCTCGATCAGCCGGGCGATCAGCCGCAGCATGCCCTCGGCCGGGGGCCGGGCGCCGCTGGGCACATGGGCCGTGATCAGCTCCAGGATGCGCTCGCGGGCCGCCTCGACGGGCATGGCGCGGGTGATCTCGTAGACCTTCGCGGCGTCGAGCCAGTGCTCCAGGTCGCAGCTGCCCTCGTGATCCGGAACATGGACCCGGATGGCATCGGTATCGGTATCCATGCCGATCAGCAGCAGATCCACCGAGGCGCCGCAGCAGAAGCCGTTCTCCACCGCCTGGCGAAAATCGCTCAGGCGCTTCCAGCCCTCGCGGGCGGCGGCCTCGTCGTCGGACTGGTGGGCCGCGCAGCCCTGATGGGCCGGGTCCAGACTGCTGAAGTGGTAGACGACGCACTTCAGGTAACGGGTCGGGGCGTCGGCGGCATTGGGCCGACCTTCGCGGAAACGGCTCAGCTCGGTCTCGACCCACTTCAGCAGATTCTTCTCGATGTCGAACAGCGAGCCGGCGTAAGACTTGCGCCGCACCGGACCATAGGGTAGCCGCAGCACGTAGCTGACGGCATGGGCAAGGCGGCCGTCGGCGCAGGGCGTAACGTCCATCATGTGGAAACCGCAGTCCTGCAGGAAGGCATCGAACTCGGCATCCTTGCGCCCGCTGAGCGGATCATTTTCGAAGAAGTCGTCGCTGAAGCGGCGATAGGTCTCAAACAGGGTCCACGCGAACAGCCGACGCATGTCAAGGCCGGTGACCCAGGCATCATCGAGCAGATGTAATGGAAACTCGAAGCCGAGGTCCCGGCGGGCGATGGCCTGGGCCCGGTCGGTAAAATCCGGCTCGCAGCGCTGGCTCGCGACGTCCTTCAGCACCGGCATGATGCGATCGAACGCGGCCTTGACGCTGGACTCGTAGTCGTAGAGTCCGGCGTTGGTCACGGAGTCGGTCAGCGGATGATGGCCGGTACCAGGGCCGTTCGCCCGAGCCCGATGATCCGCGCGGCCCGCCGGCTGATCGATGGTCCGGGCCGACGAACGCCGAACAGCGATAGGCTTGGGCTGCGGGCGCGGCGGCCGGGTCGGACGCGGATCTTGTCCGGACGGTGCTGGACGCCGGCGCGGCGGCGCTGATCGAGCCGATGCCTCAGCGGCCGCCGCCGTGCTCGTCGCAGCCGACGACAGCACTCGCGATCGGGCGCGTGCGTCAGGCGCTGCCGGCTGTACGGCCGGCTGCTCGACGCGACGTCGACCGATACCTCGGCTGCGCGGGTTATGAGGCTTGCGAAGCGGCATGTCAGTCTAGGGGCGTGCGGCTAATCAGACGATGCGGATGCGGTTGTCGTCGGGTTGGTGGCGATCGGCGGCCTCAGCCGCGGGCACCGCCGGAGTAGGTCACCAGGGCGCCCCGATCGGTGCCCCCGCTGCTTCCGGTGACGCGGCTAACGGGCTCGGGGACCTCGGTGTTGCGCTTACGCTCCACGGCTGGCATCGCGCTCATCGGTCCAGGACGCGTCGGGTTGCGGCGTCGGGCAGAAGAACCCTCGGTACCGGTCACGTGGCGGCCGCGATCCCAGTCGTCGCCGGTGATCTTCGATCCGGCCGATTGTCCCTCCCCGGTGATCCGGCTGACCGCTGTCGCGGCGGGTGCCTGTTCCGGCTCGAGATCACCATCGCTGGTCGTCTGCTCCATTGTGAGGAGATCCTGGCGTGGCCGCTTGGCGTCGAAACGGAACTGCTCCGTACCTGTGATCTTCCCGGTGGCCATCCCGAACGGGCCGGTGATGGCGCCGCCCGATTCGTACTGGGTACCGGTGACCTTACGGCGCTCGGCAGCAGCCTGGAAGGCGGCCCGTGCAGGGGACTGGACGCTAAAGCCCTCGGCAACGGACGGGGCGCTGGCGTCGAGCAGCTGGGGAAAATCCGCGTCGCCTGGGCCGGCTGCGCCGCATGCCTCTGCGAATTGATCCGTGCCAACGTAGGGTGTACCGGTCAGCGGCTCGCAGGCACCTCTGGACGCGCCGGTCATGGCGCCGCCAATTCCGGGCTGCAGGCCGGTCATGCTCGGGCCTGGGGTGGCAGCGAGGAGACGCGTCCGGGCTTGAATCCGCTTCCGGTCGTCGGGCTCACACCAGGCCTCCGCCTGCTCCAGCCCGGCATAGGGCGTGCCGGTGACGGCCTTGCAGGTGCCAGGCTCGTCGCCGGTGACCTTGCTCGAACGACCGGTCTGGGTGCCGGAAACCTTCTGCCCCTTCAGCGTTGCCGACAGGCCGACCTTGGGTGGCTCTGGAGCGGGCTTGGTGTTGCAGAACGATTGAAACTGCTCCTGGTCGACATACTCGTCACCCGTGATGCTGCGGCAAGCGCCGGCCTCGTCGCCAGACACCTTTCCCGACCGTCCTAAACGGGTGCCGGTCACCGTGCCGCCGGAGAGTGTCTGTGAGACACCGACCTTCGGCGGAGCCGATCTCGCGGCCGGGCTGTTTCCGGTGTCGACCCGGCCGTTTTGGATGCTTTGCGCGTCGGTGTATTGGGTCCCGGTGGGCCGCACACCAGCGCCGTGCTCGTCGCCGGTCACCTTCGCCGAACGGCCGACGAGCGTACCGGAGACCGGCTTGCCTGCCGAGGTGCTGGCTTGCCCGACCTTGCGCGGCCCCGCGGCCGGGCGGGTCCCGCAGTAGGCCTCGTACTGGCTCGGCGCCAAGTACGCGGTCCCGGTGACGTTTTGGCAGGTGCCAGGCTCGTCGCCGGTGACCTTGGCGGAGCGGCCCACCTCGTTGCCCGAGACACGATTGCCGTGGCCGGTGACACTGACGCCGACCTTGGCTGGCCGGGTCGGCGCGGGATCGGTTTGGCAAAAGGCACGGAAGATCTCGGCGCCCATATATTCGGTGCCGGTGACCGTGCGGCACGTGCTGGCCTCGTCGCCGGTGGTCTTCGGGCTACGGCCGACGCGGGTGCCGGTCACGGACTGACCGCTGGTGGTCTCGCTGACGCCGACCTTCCAGTGCTGATCCGCTGCTCCCTGGGCACGATTGCGCATACGGCCCGCCGGTGCGGACTTTCGCTCGCCGGCGCCGCCGGATGTGCTGCGCTGAGCACGAACACGCTGGGCCAGCTCGCGGCCCGAGAGCTTCGGGTTGGCCTGGCGAGCCAGGCTGGCCGCCGAGCTCGGTGTGTTGCTGGCCGCCTTGCCCCGGGTCGACTGGGCGGCCCGGCGGGCAAGCGAGATGGCACGACTGGTCGATGTCGTCGCCGCCTGCTTCGCCCGTCGGCTGCGGGCTTCGATCTTGCCGTTCCCATTACCGTTACGACGGCTCCCATTGCCGTTGCCGAGCGAGAGCTTTGGCGCCGCTACGCTCGCGATCGCGACCTCCTCTCGGCCCTCACCATTGCAGCCACAACCGCAACCTTCGGTGTTGCCCGGGGCGGCCGCTGCCGACCTGGTCTCCGCCGAACGGACGCGATCCTTCGCCTTAACGGCTCGCCGCCCGGACGTGGACAGCTCTTTACGTCGGGCCAGGACCTGTGCGCGGGCCTGCTGCGCGGGGCTCATCGGGGCCGCTGGACGGGGGGCCGGGCGACTGGCCGAGTCTCCGAATCCCGAGCTACGGCGTTGCAGCGGGGGCGGTGATGGGGTCTGGATCGGCATCGCGGCTGGGGCGCTGGCCGCTGCGGCAACCGGCGCGACCGCCGGACGTTGGCGCGGGGCGCGGGTCCGCTGCGGAGAAGAGCTTGCGGCGGCCGATTTGCCTTTGTTCGACAGGGCCTTGCGGCGGGCCAGTGCGGCCTCGCGGCCACTTGATTTCAGGATCGCTTTGCTTGCCATCTCGTTATCCGTAGGCGTCGGCGACCGGCTCGCTGCGGAGCGCGGCGGATGTTTTATCTGGAGGCGCGGACACCGGCTTCCGCAGCCACCCCGAACAGGCGGGGATGCGGCCGGAGTCGGCGCGAAGCAAACTGGGCGCTGCCGGCCATGGAGGCCGGCAGCGCGGAGGGACGCCTAAATCAGGCGCGACCCTCGAACACGACAAAGCAGGAGCCCTGGCTTTGCGTGTAGTTGTCGTAGCCGGTGATACGGACATGGTGATCCGGGTACGAGCGGTGGCAGGCCTCCAGCTCGCTGGCGACATTGCCCAGATCCTGCTCGCCGAAGAAGGGCAGCTTCCACATGGTCCAGTAGTCGTCCATTGCCTGGCTCGGGTGGACGTGCTCGATGGCCGGGGTCCAGCCCTGGGCGATGATGTAGGCGATCTGGTCGTAGATCTCTTCCTGCGACATGGGCGGCAGGAAGCCGAAGGTCTCTAGGGTGCGCTTGGTCTGGTAGTCACCCATCGTGGCTTGAACGGGCATGGTTTGATCCTCTTGAGAATGCGTGAAGGCTTGGTCGGGGCCGGGCCCGGGGTGCATGCGCAGTCAATGCGGCACCCCCGACCCGTTGGAGCGCGGTCGCAGATCGATCAACGCACGTCGAGCTTGTCGACGGTGTCGAACTCGAACTTGATCTCCTTCCAGGTCTCCATCGCGATGGCCAGCTCGGGGCTGTGGCGCGCGGCCTCGGTGAGGATGTCACGGGCCTCCTTCTCGATCTCGCGGCCCTGGTTGCGGGCCTTGACCGATGCCTCTAGGGCGACGCGGTTGGCGGCCGCGCCGGCCGCGTTGCCCCAGGGATGGCCTTGGGTGCCGCCGCCGAACTGCAGCATGGAGTCGTCGCCGAAGATGGTCACCAGCGCCGGCATGTGCCAGACGTGGATGCCGCCGGAGGCGACGGCGAAGACGCCGGGCATGGAGCCCCAGTCCTGATCGAAGAAGACGCCGCGGGAGCGGTCTTCCGGCACGAAGGACTCGCGCAGCTGGTCGACGAAGCCGAGGGTGGACTGGCGATCGCCCTCGAGCTTGCCGACGACGGTGCCGGTGTGCAGGTGGTCACCACCGGACAGGCGCAGGCACTTGGCCAGCACGCGGAAGTGGATGCCGTGCTTGGGATGGCGGTCGATGACGGCGTGCATGGCGCGGTGGATGTGCAGCAGCATGCCGTTCTCGCGGCACCAGTTGGCCAGGCCGGTGTTGGCCGTGAAGCCGCCGGTCAGGAAGTCGTGCATCATGATCGGCGAGCCGACTTCCTTGGCGAACTCGGCGCGCTTGTACATCTCTTCCGGCGTGGAGGCGGTGACGTTCAGGTAGTGACCCTTGCGCTCGCCGGTCTC
>Ga0316596_1000111_pt1 | contig 10492 bp, 11 predicted proteins | sample S_170502SBrCrA_R_FD_207793 | JGI IMG/M metagenome (GOLD analysis project Ga0316596, IMG submission 207793) | Metatranscriptome of rhizosphere microbial communities from salt marsh grasses in Alabama, United States - S_170502SBrCrA (Metagenome... | ecosystem: Host-associated > Plants > Roots >... | reverse complement strand
GCGGGAAAATGCGGTTTCCCGGTTCCTTCATCTGCAAGCGCCTGCGCGCTTGAAAATGGCGTGGCGTCCTGCCCCGAACGGGAAGCGCTGCATATTTCAGCGCTTCCTCAGCCCTTCAGGCTGTCCAGGTCCTGCACATTGATCGTCTGCCGATTCCGGAAGACGACGACCAGGATCGCAAGTCCGATCGCGGCCTCCGCTGCGGCGACGGTCAGAATGAAGAAGACGAATACCTGCCCTGTCATATCACCGAGAAAATGGGAGAAGGCGACGAAGTTCATGTTCACGGCCAGGAGCATCAGCTCGATGCACATCAACAGCAGGATGACGTTCTTGCGATTGAGAAAGATCCCGGCGACGGCGAGCATGAACAGGCCGGCCGCCAGGATCAGATAGTCCGAGAGGGCGATCATTCAGTCGGTTCCTGTTTTGGTGCGGGGGCAGCAACAGCCGGGGCTGCGGCACCCTCCGACGCCATCTTGACGATGCGAATGCGGTCGGGGCCTTTCTTGACCCGGACCTGTTGCGCCGGATCCAGATACTTGGTGTCCGGCCGCCGGCGCAAGGTCAGCCGAATCGCGGCGACGATGGCCACCAGCAGAATGACCGCCGCGATCTCGAAAGGATAGACATAGAGGGTATAGAGCAGCAGACCGAGGTCCCCGGTATTGCTGGCATCCGCCGCGGCCGGCGGGGGCTTGGGAAAGGCTTCCAGGCCGAAATTGGCCGGCCCGACGATCAGGAATATCTCCAAGGCCAACACGACCGCAATCAAGGCGCCCAGAGGCAGATACCGAATGAATCCCGCGCGGAGGGTCGCGACATCCACATCCAGCATCATGACCACAAACAGGAAGAGGACCATCACGGCGCCGACATAGACGAGGATCAGGACGATACCGAGGAACTCGGCCTCCATCAGGACCCAGAGCGCAGCGCTGCTGACGAAGGCCAGCACCAGGTAGAGGACGGCGTGGACCGGGTTGCGACGCGTGATCACCATCCCTGCTGCCACTAGGGTTATGGTCGCGAAGACGTAAAAAAGAAATTTTTCAAAGCCCATGATTGATCCAGATGCCTTCGTTAACCGCGACGACCCGACACGCGCACGACGAGACCCGGGAGGATCCGCGCGCCTGGGGGCAGCCCCGATCGGTCGGCCCTCCGCCGGCAGACGAATGCGCGAGATCCAGCTGCCTGATATGCGAGTCCCCTGCCCCCGGTTTGCTCATGCCGGTCAGCGGTAGGGCGCGTCCGCGGCGCGTGCCGCCGCGATCTCTACCTCACACTTGTCCCCGATCGCGAGGAGTGTCTCCTTGGTCATGATGTTCTCGCCGCGATTCTCGAAGTGATACTCGTAAATACTTGTCTCGACTATGGAATCGACCGGACAAGACTCCTCGCAGAAGCCGCAGTAGATGCACTTGAAGAGGTCGATGTCGTAACGCGTGGTCCGCCTGGAGCCATCCGCCCGCGGCTCGGCCTCGATCGTGATGGCGAGCGCCGGGCAGACCGCCTCGCAGAGCTTGCAGGCGATGCACCGCTCCTCACCGTTCGGATAGCGACGCAGCGCGTGCAACCCCCGAAACCGCGGTGAGATCGGCGCCTTCTCCTCCGGATACTGCACAGTGAACTTGCGCCTGAACAGATAGGTACCCGTGAGGCCGAGTCCCCGGAAGAGCTCGACGAGCAACAGGCCCTGGAGATAGTCACGTGCGACTTTCAGCATCGGTGCTCTCCGGATCAGGCGGACCACCAGGGCGGCAGCTCAGCGACGACCGCAAGCGCCACCACCAGGATCCACACGATCGTGATCGGGATGAACACCTTCCAGCCCAGGCGCATGATCTGGTCGTACCGATAGCGCGGGAAGGTCGCCCGAAACCACAAGAACAGGAACATGAAGAAAAAGGTCTTGAGCAGGAGCCAATGAAAGCCGTCGCCCAGGATCCGGCTGCCCTCGGTCCAGACCTGAGGGAACGGCGACAGCCAGCCGCCCATGAACAGGAGCGCGGACAGGGCCGAGATGAGGATCATGTTGGCATACTCGGCGAGGAAGAAGACCGCGAAGGCCATCCCCGAATACTCCACGTGGAAGCCCGCCACGATCTCGGACTCTCCCTCCGCCACGTCAAAGGGCGCGCGGTTGGTCTCCGCGACCCCCGAGATCAGGTAGACGCCGAACAGGGGCAGCAACGGCAGCCAGAACCAGGTCAGCAGGTGACCCTCCTGGGCCTCAACGATCGCGCCCAGATTGAGGCTTCCGGCCGCCACCAGGACGCCCACCAGGGCGAAGCCCATCGCGATCTCATAGGCGACGATCTGAGCACCCGAGCGCATGGCACCGAGCAGGGCGTACTTGGAGTTGGACGACCAGCCCGCGATGATGATGCCGTAGACCCCGAGCGAGGTGAGGGCCAGAACGTAGAGGAGGCCGGCATTGATATCGGCGAGGACCAGGCCCTCGTCGAACGGAAACACCGCCCAAGCGGCCAGCGCCGGCGCGATCGCGATCATGGGGGCCATCAGGAACAGGGCCTTGTCGGCCTTGGTCGGGATGACGATCTCCTTCATCATCAACTTGACCGCATCGGCGATCGGCTGCAGCAGGCCCCGCCAGCCGACACGGTTGGGGCCGATGCGGACCTGGATGTAGCCGATGACCTTGCGCTCGGCATAGGTGTAGTAGGCCACGAGACCCAGGAGCGGCAGGACGATTGCGGTGATCTTCAGCAGGATCTGAATCACCACCGGAAGGGCGTTCCACAGTTCGATCATCGTTGCCTCACCCCGTGTTGCCGCCCGAGGGCATGATCGCGACCGGGCCGATCTGCGCGCCCAGTCGCTCGCTTCCGGCCACTCCCGCTGGGATGCGGGCACACCCGGGGGGCACGGAGTCATCCAGGATCACCCGGGCTTCGGCCTCGGCGCCGTCCTGGCGGACCCTCACCTCCTGGCCGGCCGCCAGACCCTCAGCCCGCGCCTGCTGCGAGTGCAGATAGACCCCGAAGGCCGCACCCGGTACGGGCGTGCGCTGCAGCGCCGGGGCACGCCGGACCAGTGGGTCCAGTGCGTAGATGGGCACGCTGCCGATGCGCATCAGTCCGGCCGCATCCGCCGGAGACGCCACCAGATGCTCGCCTCGCGGGCTGTTGTCGAGCGCGGTCTCGCGGCAGAGGAAGGCGAGCTCTTCACGGACCTGGGCGGCATCCCGATAGTCGAACCCCGGCAGGTCCAGGAGGTTGCCCAGGACACGCAGCACCTTCCAGCCGGGACGGGCCTCCCCCGGTGGGGCGACGGCCCCCTGAAACGACTGCCAGGTCCCACTCGCATTGACGAAGGTTCCGGCGGTCTCGGCGAAGGCGCCGATCGGCAGCACGACATCTGCCGCCGACTCCAGCGCGGGTGCGCGGAAGGCCGAGCAGGCAACGACGAGCTCCGCCTCCCCGCACATCGCCATGGCGCGGGCCGGATCGACCAGATCCCGATCCGGCTCCAGACCCCACAACACCAATGCGCTGGGCGGCGCAGTCAGCAGGTCACCGACGCCCAGTCCCACCGGATCGGCCGGTCGTCCGCCCGGCAGCCCATGCGGGACAACCCCGGCCAGATGGGCCCCCACGCTGTTTGCAGCCGCCGGGAGATAGCCCACGCGCGCCTGGCTGGATGCGCCGATCAGATAGCCCAGTGCCTTGAGTGTACTGAAGTTCGGGTGCGCGGTGGCCAGCGCACCGACCAGGATCAATCCCTTGTCCTGCTCGCCGGACGCCCGCAGGCGCTCGGCGATTGCATGGTGGGTCTCCGTCGGCGCGCTGGCGCCGATCGTCTTGCTGAGCGCCCCTGAGGCCGTGACCCCCAGCGCCTTGGCGATCGCCGCGAGATCCGCGACCATCTGCGCGGGCGTCCCGGTCAGCTGGTGCGCGGGATGGGTCAGTGCCAGCTCGATGGGGCTCACGCAGGCGACCGTTGCGCCTTCCAGCGCCGCCTTGCGAATGCGGTGGGCGAGGAGCGGCTGCTCCTGGCGGATGTCGCTGCCGACCAGCAGGATCGTCTCGCGGGTCTCCAACTCGGTGATCGACAACCCCAGCCAGGGTAGCAGCGGATCGGCGGCATCGCCGCTGAAGTCGAGCTGACGCAGGCGGTGATCAATGTTTGGGCAACCCAGACCGCGGGCGACCCGCTGCGCCAGATACAGCTCCTCGAGCGTCGCATTGGGAGCCATCAGCCAGCCCATCCGGCTCGGATCGGTAGCTTTGAGACGCTCGGCGACCAGGGTCAGGGCATCCTGCCACGCGGCCTCGCGCCACACCCCGCCGGTCTTGATCATGGGCGCGGTCAGACGGTCCTCGGCGTTCAGCCCGGCGTAGCTGAAACGGTCACGGTCGGAGATCCAGGTCTCGTTGACGTCCTCGTTGTCGCGCGGATGCACCCGCATCACCTGATTGCCGCGCACGTGCAGCCGAAGATTCGAGCCGACGCCGTCGTGGGGGGCGATGCTGTCCGCATCGGTCAGCTCCCAGGCACGGGCGGTGAAGCGGTAGGGTTTGGCGGTGAGCGCACCCACCGGACAGAGGTCGATGATGTTCCCGGAGAGCTCATGGCTCACGGTGTGGCCGACAAAGGTCCCGATCCGCATGTCCTCACCGCGGCCGGTCGCGCCGAGCTCGCGCACCCCGGCGATCTCGGCGCCGAACCGCACGCAGCGGGTGCAGTGGATGCAGCGGGTCATGTCGGTCGCGATCAGGGGTCCCAGATCCTCGTCCTTGACGACCCGTTTCCGCTCGGTGAAGCGGGAGACGTCGCCGCCATAACCCATGGCGACGTCCTGACGCTCGCACTCGCCGCCCTGATCACAGATCGGGCAGTCGAGGGGGTGATTGATGAGCAGGAACTCCATCGTGCCCTGCTGGGCATCGATGGCCTTGGGTGAACGCGTCAGGACCTTCATCCCGGCCCCGACCGGGGTCGCGCAGGCCGGCACCGGCTTCGGGAAGGGGCGCCCACCCTGCTCCGCCTCGACCAGACACATCCGGCAGTTGGCCGCGATCGACAGCTTTTTGTGGTAGCAGAAACGCGGAATCGGGATCCCCTCGCGGTCCGCAACCGCGATGATCATCTCTCCCGGCGCCGCTTCACAGGCGCGGCCGTCGATCTCGATGGTGAGCTTGTCGGTCATTCAGGTCTCTCGATCGGCACCCCTAACCGCGGGGCCGCGCCCCTTGAGCGCGTCCCCGGATCTGTTCGCATGGGCAAACAGGGCCGCTTGACAAGTTGCGATGCTGGGGGCGCGACCTGGGCCGGCGCACACCCGGTTCGGATCCAGCCGCGGCCCTAAGCCGCCATGCTGTGACCGTGCTCGATCAGGTACTCGAATTCATGCCGGTAGTGTTTGAGGAAGCTCTGCACCGGCATCGCTGCGGCATCGCCCAAGGCGCAGATGGTCCGACCGCCAATCCGCCCGGCGACGCTGTCGAGCAGGTCCAGGTCAACGGGCCGACCCTGCCCCTCGAGAATCCGGCGCAGCACCCGCTCCAGCCAGCCGGTCCCTTCCCGGCAAGGCGTGCACTGCCCGCAGGATTCGTGCATGTAAAAGTGCGACAGGTTATGCAGGACCTTGACCATACAGGTCCCTTCTGCGATCACGATCACCGCGCCGGAGCCAAGCATGGAGCCGGCCTTGGCGATCGAGTCGTAATCCATGTCGGTCTCCATCATGACCTCGCCGGGCACGACCGGAACCGACGAGCCGCCGGGGATCACCGCCTTGAGGGCGCGACCGTCCTTCATGCCACCGGCCAGCTCCAGAAGGTCCCGGAAGGGGGTGCCCAATGGGACCTCGAAGTTGTCCGGCCGGCTCACGTGCCCGGTGACCGAGAAGAGCTTCGGACCGCCGTTGTTCGGGCGCCCCTGCTCCAGGAACCACTTGCCGCCCTTCTCGAGGATCACCGGAATGGACGCGAGTGACTCCGTGTTGTTGATCGTGGTCGGGCAACCGTAGAGACCGCACTGGGCCGGAAACGGGGGCTTGAAACGCGGCTGCCCCTTCTTGCCCTCCAGGGATTCCAGCAGGGCGGTCTCCTCGCCGCAGATATAGGCACCGGCCCCGAGGTGGTTATAGAGGTCGAAGTCGATGCCCGAGCCCTGGATGTCCTTGCCGAGCAGTCCGGCGGCATACGCCTCTTGGATCGCCTCCTCGCAGCGCGCGACAGGCTCGTAGAACTCACCGCGGATATAGTTGTAGCCCACCGTCGCGCCGATACAGTAGCCGGCGATGGCCATCCCCTCGATCAGCTGATGGGGGTTGTAGCGCAGGATATCGCGGTCCTTGCAGGTCCCGGGCTCACCCTCGTCCGAGTTGCAGACGATGTACTTCTGCCCCGGCGCGGTGCGGGGCATGAAGCTCCACTTGAGACCGGTGGGGAAGCCGGCCCCGCCACGGCCACGCAGGCTCGAGACCTTGACCTCTTCGATCAGGTCGGCTGGGTCCGGGCGCTCGCGCAAGATCTTTTCCCACTGCGTATAGCCGCCGAGGCCCCGGTAGGCATCCAGGGTGTGCCGGATCGTCACGTCCAGGTGCATGTTCCGGAAACACACGCTGTTCTGATTCTGGACCATGTGCCTACTCCAACTCGTCGATCAACTTGTCGAGGGCCTGCGGCGAGAGGTTCTCGTGGTAGGTCTTGTCGACCAGCACTGCTGGGGCATGACGGCAGGCCCCCAGGCATTCCACCTCTTTGAAGGTGAAGCGACCGTCGGCCGTGGTCTCACCGAGTTGCACGTCGTACTTGTGCTCGATGTGCTCGATGAGGTCTTCGGAGCCGAGCAACAGACAGGACACGCTGTTACACACACATACCTTGTGGCGGCCTTGCGGCTCCAGGTCGTACATCCCGTAGAAGGTCGCCACCTCGTAGACGGAGACCTCCGGCATGTCGAGATAGGCGGCCACGTCGTCCATGAGATCGCGGGTCAGCCACCCGCCGTTGGCATCCTGCACGATGGTCAGGGCAGGCATCACCGCCGACTGCTTCCACTCGGGGGGATATTTCGCGATCCAGCCGTCGATCTGCGCGCGGATCTCGGGGGTGAGCAGGGTCGACTTGTCGCGATCATGGATGACCGCAAGCGGCGCAGTGCGAAAGCTCATCAGCGATCGATCTCCCCGAACACGACATCGAGGGTGCCGATGATCGCCACGACATCGGCGAGCATATGCCCCTGCGACATCTCGTCCAGCGCGGCGAGATGAGGGAACCCCGGCGCGCGGACCTTGAGACGATAGGGTTTGTTGGCGCCGTCGGAGACGATGTAGCAGCCGAACTCGCCCTTGGGCGCCTCGACGGCCGCGTACGCCTCCCCGGGCGGCGGGCAATAACCCTCAGTGAAGAGTTTGAAGTGATGGATCAGGGCTTCCATGTCGTCCTTCATCGCGGCACGCGACGGCGGCATGACCTTGTGATCGTCGACCGCCACCGGCCCGGGGTGCTCCCGCAGCCATTGCACGCACTGCTTGATGATGCGGTTGGACTGGCGCATCTCCTCCATGCGCACCAGGTAGCGGTCGTAGCAGTCGCCGTTGACCCCGACCGGGATGTCGAAGTCGACCTTGTCGTAGGCCGCGTAAGGCTGCTTCTTGCGCAGATCCCATTCCACGCCCGAGCCACGCAGCATGGGCCCGGTGAAGCCCAATTGCAGGGCGCGCTCGGGCGAGACCACGCCGATGCCGACGGTGCGCTGCTTCCAGATGCGGTTGTCCGTGAGCAGCGTCTCATACTCGTCGACGTGACCCGGGAAGCGGTCGGCGAAGTCATCGATGAAATCGAGCAATGAACCTTGCCGGGCTTGGTTGCGCTTCGCAATGGTCTTCTCGCTGTGCCACTTGGAGCTGCCCTGGTATTGGGGCATCCGCTCCGGAAGATCCCGGTAGACCCCGCCCGGGCGGTAGTAGGTCGCATGCATGCGCGCGCCCGAAACCGCCTCGTAGCAGTCGAGAAGGTCCTCACGCTCACGGAAGCAGTAAAGGAAGACACTCATGGCCCCGATGTCGAGCCCATGCGCGCCGAGCCACATCAAATGATTGAGGATGCGGGTGATCTCATCGAAGAGGGTCCGGATGTACTGGGCTCGCTCCGGGACCTCGACCCCCAGCAGCTTCTCGATCGCGCGGACATAGCCGTGCTCGTTGCACATCATGGACACGTAGTCCAGCCGATCCATGTAACCGATGCTCTGGTTGTAGGGTTTGGACTCGGCGAGCTTCTCGGTCCCGCGATGGAGCAGGCCGATATGGGGGTCGGCGCGCTCGATGACCTCGCCGTCCATCTCCAGGACCAGTCGCAGCACGCCGTGCGCCGAAGGGTGCTGCGGACCGAAGTTCAGCGTGTAGTTGCGAATCTCAGGCATCGCGCGACTCCGAGTCCGCGCCCGCCGCGACATAGCGGCTGTCGGCGCGGATCACGCGCGGCACCAACACCCGAGGCGGAATGGAGACCGGCTGGTAGATCACCCGGCCCTGCTCCGGGTCGTAACGCATCTCGACCTGGCCGGACAAGGGGAAGTCCTTTCGGAAGGGATGCCCCACGAAGCCGTAGTCGGTCAGGATGCGGCGCAGGTCGGGATGGCCGCGAAAGAGGATGCCAAAGAGGTCGAAGGCCTCCCGCTCGAACCAGTTGGCCGCGGCCCAGACAGGGACCAGAGAGTCGACCATCGGCTGCGCACCGCCGGCATAGACCCGGAGCCGCACCCGCTGGTTGTGCACCAGCGACAGCAGATGACAGACGACCGCGAAACGCCTGGGGTCGTCGGTGGCCAGATCGAGGTCACGGTCGACCCCGCGACCGAATCCGGTGGTCGACGCCTCCTCGGTAGCCCACTCCGACTTGCCGAAGGCGGCATAGTCGACGCCACAGAGATCGATCAACTGCTCGAACCGCAGCTGCGGATGGTCGCGCAGCGCCCATGCCGCGTCGATCAGGTGCTCGGCCGGCACGGTCACGGTCACCTCGCCGAGATCCTCGACGGTCTCGCAATCCTGATCGGCAAGTGCTTTGCCGAGCGCGTCGACGAGGGCGGCCAACCGGGCGGGACGGGACAGAATGTCTGTAGCCATTGGGTGCGGACAACTTAGCGGGCAATCGTGTTGGTTCGGCGGATCTTGTTTTGGAGCTGGAGGATGCCGTACAGGAGGGCCTCCGCGGTCGGCGGACATCCGGGCACATAGACATCGACCGGGACGATCCGGTCACAGCCCCGCACCACCGCGTACGAATAGTGGTAGTAGCCGCCGCCGTTGGCACATGACCCCATGGAGATGACCCAGCGGGGCTCCGCCATCTGGTCATAGACCCTCCGTAGGGCCGGCGCCATCTTGTTGACCAGGGTCCCGGCGACGATCATGACATCGGATTGCCGGGGGCTCGGGCGAAACACGATGCCGAATCGATCCAGATCGTAGCGAGCCGCACCGGCATGCATCATCTCGACCGCGCAGCAGGCCAGGCCGAAGGTCATGGGCCAAAGGGAGCCGGTGCGCGCCCAGTTGATGAGCTTGTCGGCCGTCGTGGTGACGACACCCTCCTCGAAGACGCCTTCTATTCCCATTCCAATGCCCCCTTCTTCCACTCGTAGACGAATCCGACCACCAGGATCCCGAGGAAGATGAACATGGCCCAGAAGGCGAACATCCCGAGCTCGTCGAGCACGACGGCCCAGGGGAAGAGGAACGCGATCTCGAGGTCGAAGATGATGAACAGGATCGCGACCAGGTAATAGCGCACGTCGAACTTCAGGCGCGCACTCTCGAAGGCTTCGAACCCGCATTCGTAAGGGGAATCTTTCTCAGCGTCCGGTCGGCGCGGCCCCAACAGGTATCCGAGCACCAGCGGGCCGACCCCCACCAGGATCCCGACGGCGATGAAGATCAGGATTGGCAGATAGTTGTCGAGCACCAGTCCTCCCGAATGTACTTATTCTCTGCGCCGAGGCGGACCGTGAGTCTAGTGCAGCCTTTGCTGCAGTGTCAACCCGGGAAACAACAGAATTATTTATTTTTTTCAAGCTGTTAGCGGCGAAAAGGCGGAAAAAAACGGCATGCCGCGGAGCGGCATGCCGTTGACTGATGGTGCCGACGGCCAGACTCGAACTGGCACGGCTTGCGCCACTACCCCCTCAAGATAGCGTGTCTACCAATTTCACCACGTCGGCAATCGGTCGTTACTCTGTGCGCTCGCCCTCGCCTTCGCCTTCGGGCCCCGAGGGTCGGGCATCGCCCTCGGCGGCTCCGCCGTCGAGGGACGCCTCCGGCGCGGCGACCTCGGAGACGCCTTCCCGGCCCGCATCGACGGGTCCGGCCTCCACCGCTGCGCCCTCGCCCTCCGCCGCTGTGGCCGGCGGCGGCGCCGGGACATCCGTCGGCGGAGCCACGGTCGGGGGCGCACCCGCGGCCGGGATCGCGGGGATGTCCGACGACGGAGGCGCGGTCGGCGGCGGCACG
>Ga0316596_1000110_pt1 | contig 10498 bp, 8 predicted proteins | sample S_170502SBrCrA_R_FD_207793 | JGI IMG/M metagenome (GOLD analysis project Ga0316596, IMG submission 207793) | Metatranscriptome of rhizosphere microbial communities from salt marsh grasses in Alabama, United States - S_170502SBrCrA (Metagenome... | ecosystem: Host-associated > Plants > Roots >... | reverse complement strand
GCAAAGATTGCAGCGAGAGTGGCGGAATTGGTAGACGCGCTGGATTTAGGTTCCAGTGGGGCAACCCGTGAGAGTTCGAGTCTCTCCTCCCGCACCAAACCCCCGGTTCGGGCGACTGCCCGACCGGATCCCTATTAATAACTTTTGACAGGTTCGATTGTGAGGCAGTTTGGTCTGCCGGGAGAGAATATAAATGCAAGTTTCGGTGGAAGCGGGTGAAGGGCTCGAGCGGCGTATGACCGTGGAGCTGCCGGCTGAACAGATCGAGGAGGCAGTGACCAAACGGCTGAAACAGATCGGCAAGTCCGCCAGAATGGACGGTTTTCGTCCCGGCAAGGTGCCGATGAACATGCTGCGTCGCCGTTACGGTGGCCAGGTACTGCAGGAGGTCTATGGAGAGATCATCGAATCGAGCTATCAGGAGGCCGTACAACAACAGCACCTGCATCCTGCCGGGTTGCCCAAGATCGAACCGAAGGCCGGGGACGATCAGAATGTCTTCGGTTACATCGCAACCCTGGAGGTGATGCCGGAGATCACCCTGGCCAAACTGGAGGGCAGCATCAAGCGTCCGACGGCGGAGGTGACCGATGAGGATGTGGCGGAAATGCTGGAGAAGCTGCGGAAACAACGCGCCAGCTGGAACGCAGTGGATCGGGCGGCAGCCGAGGGTGATCAGGTGAAGATCAACTTCAAAGGTTTGATGGATGGCGAGGCCTTTGAGGGTGGGAGTGCGGAGGACATGCCGTTGGTGCTGGGCTCCAAGCGTATGATCGAGGGTTTCGAATCCGGTCTGGTCGGAATGGTCAGGGAGGAGAAGCGTACCCTCGAACTCAAATTCCCCGATGATTACCGGGTGGATGAATTGGCCGGTAAACCGGTAACGTTCGATGTGGAAGTCAACGAGGTAGCGGAGCAGCTGCTGCCGGAAGTTGACGAGGAGTTCGCCAAGACCTTTGGCGCCCAGGAAGGCGTAGACAAGCTGAAGCAGGACATTCGGGACAACATGCAGCGAGAATTGAAGCAACGCACCTGGGTCCGGGTGAAGAACCAGGCGATGGAGATGATCCTGCAGCAAAACCCGATCGATGTGCCTAGCGCCCTGGTCAAGGAAGAGATCGAGGCCTTACGCAAGCAGACCCGCAGCCAGCTGAAGCAGGGTGCGGGAGCCATCGAATTGCCGGACAACCTGTTCGAGGATCAGGCCAAACGGCGGGTCTCCCTGGGGCTGCTGATTGGTGAGATCATCAAGCAGCATCAGATTGAACTGGATCGGGATCGGGTGCGCAAGGCGATCGAGGATATCGCGGCAAGTTACGAAGATGCGGATGAGGTGGTGAAATATTACCTGAGCAACCGCAATCAGATGGCGACCATCGAGAACATCGTCATGGAAGACCAGGTGGCGGACTGGGTGCTGGGGCAGGTCGAAGTCATAGACGAACCGAGTTCTTTTGCTGAACTCACCGCAGGTGGTTGAGGGGGCGGGACTGTCGAAGACGCCGGTTCGAACCTTGAGCCATAATTGATTTGTAGTAAAAAAGACTCCGCAAGATCGGAGTTTTCCTAAAGGAAACCGAAATTATGACCGATATTCGTGATACGGGTGGTGTGGACGCACAGAGTCTGGGGCTGGTGCCCATCGTGATCGAGCAGACTGCGCGGGGTGAGCGTTCATTCGATATCTACTCCAGACTGCTCAAGGAGAGGGTCATCTTCGCGATTGGCGTAGTGGAAGACCACATGGCCAACCTGATCGTAGCCCAGTTGCTGTTTCTTGAATCGGAGAATCCGGACAAGGACATCCATCTCTACATCAACTCGCCCGGCGGTTCGGTGACGGCAGGGCTCTCCATCTACGATACCATGCAGTTCGTGCGCCCGGATGTCAGCACCATGTGCATCGGACAGGCTGCCAGTATGGGAGCCCTGTTGCTGGCCGGTGGCGCCAAGGGTAAGCGATATTGTCTGCCGAATTCGCGGATGATGATTCATCAACCGTTGGGTGGATTTCAGGGGCAGGCGACCGACATCGAGATCCATGCCAAAGAGATCCTGTTGCTGAGAGAGCGGCTCAACTTCATCCTCTCTCACCATACCGGACAGTCGTTGGAGAAGATCGCCAGGGATACTGAACGGGACAATTTCATGGGCGGCGAGGTATCGGTGGCCTACGGCCTCATCGATCAGGTCTTGTCCAATCGTAACATCGGATCGAAAGGCTGAGAATCCCGACCGGTATCTACTCGACTTTTCCCCGCCGTTGGTAGTGGAGTAGCCTGGTGGATGATCTGCAGGGAGGCGTTTCGGTGGTATCCCGAGGGGCCCTGGTTGTCAGCGCGTCCATCGGGCCACGGATTGGTCAGCTCTTAGGGGCTGGTTACGCGACCGGGGCTCCAACCTTGAACGATCAGAGGTTGATTCGAGCCAAGGTAGTCGAATAGCCTATTCAAAATTAGTATTTCTACCCATTATTTAGTAGAACAGAAATTTTACCAACTGCTTACAGTTGGTTATGATTGGGCTAAACCTGAGATCCTCCCAGGAGAGAGTGGTATGAGCGGAGACAAAAGCGGGAAGGGCGACGACGGGAAACTGTTGTACTGTTCCTTTTGCGGAAAAAGCCAGCATGAAGTGCGTAAACTGATTGCCGGGCCCTCGGTATTCATCTGTGACGAGTGCGTAGAACTCTGCAACGATATCATTCGTGAGGAGATGCAGGAAACGAGCGACGATCGCACCGGCAAGTTGCCGAAACCCCAGGAGATCAACAAGACCCTGGATCAATATGTGATCGGTCAGTCGCGGGCCAAGAAGGTCCTGTCGGTGGCGGTCTACAACCATTACAAACGGTTGGAGAACATCGGCAAAGACAGCGAAGTCGAGCTGGCCAAGTCGAATATCCTGCTGATCGGTCCCACGGGTTCCGGTAAGACCCTGCTGGCCGAGACCCTGGCCCGGCTGCTTAACGTGCCCTTCACCATCGCCGATGCGACCACCCTCACCGAGGCGGGTTACGTCGGTGAGGACGTCGAGAACATCATCCAGAAACTGTTGCAGAAATGCGACTACGATGTGGAGAAGGCGCAGACCGGGATTGTCTACATCGATGAGATCGACAAGATTTCCCGCAAGTCCGACAATCCCTCCATCACCCGTGATGTGTCCGGTGAAGGGGTGCAGCAGGCCCTGCTCAAGTTGATCGAAGGCACGGTCGCCTCAGTGCCGCCTCAAGGCGGCCGCAAACACCCCCAGCAAGAGTTTCTGCAGGTCAATACCTCGAACATCCTGTTCATCGTCGGTGGTGCCTTTGCCGGTCTGGAAAAGGTCATCAAGGACCGTTCCGAGAAGGGTGGGATTGGTTTCTCGGCCGAAGTAAGAAGCAAGACCGACAGCCGTTCGGTGGGTGAGATCCTGGTCGATGTGGAGCCGGAAGATCTGATCAAATACGGTCTGATACCGGAATTCGTCGGCCGTCTGCCGGTCGTCGCAACACTGCAGGAGCTGGACGAGGCATCGCTGGTGCAGATCCTGACCGAACCCAAAAACGCCTTGACCAAGCAGTACGCCCGTCTATTCGAGATGGAAGGCTGTGAGCTGGAGATCCGGGAGGATGCCCTGCGCGCCATTGCGCGTAAGGCCATGGCGCGTAAGACCGGGGCCCGCGGACTGCGGACCATACTGGAACAGGTGTTGCTCGATACCATGTATGACCTTCCATCCATGGAGGAGGTGACCAAGGTGGTTATCGACGAGGCAGTGATCTCGGGCGAGTCCAAGCCCCTGATGCTTTTCGAGAGCGGGGAAAAGCAGATCGCCGCTTCGGATTGATGGGTTCAGGCCCCTCCGGTGGGTTATCCGGTGCAGAGGTTTCTCGCCGCGAGGTCTTGAAATGAACCGTTACCGCACCCATTCATCTGAATGTGCATCTGGTAGATCGTTCTGACGGGACGATCTCTCCTCACGCTTTTATCAATCCTTCAAGAAGTTCTGGTCGTGCGCATTCTCAAGGGATGCGACGCCCGCTGAGGTAGACATATTATGGGTCAAGATGAAAAGAGCATACCGGAATCTCTGAATGTGGTGCCGGTGCTGCCGCTACGTGACGTCGTGGTCTATCCACACATGGTCATACCCCTGTTCGTCGGGCGAGATAAATCGATCCTGGCGCTGGATGCGGCAATGCAGAGCAACAAACAGATTCTGTTGGCGGCGCAGAAGAGCGCCGACGTGGATGATCCCGATGTGGGAGATATCTACTCGATCGGTACCCTGGCGAACATCCTGCAGTTGCTCAAACTGCCGGATGGTACGGTCAAGGTGCTGGTGGAAGGCAGTGAGCGGGCCAGCATCATCCGCTTCGAGGATACCGAAGATTACTTTACCGCTCAGCTGAAAAGCCTCAAGGACACCCTGGACCTGAGCGAACGGGAGACCGAGGTGCTGATGCGCTCGGCCACCAATCTGTTCGATCAGTACGTCAAACTCAACAAGAAGGTCCCTCCCGAGGTCCTTACCTCGCTCACCAGCATCGATGAGCCGAGCCGGCTGGCGGACACCATCGCGGCACACATGTCGCTGAAGCTGGAAGAGAAACAGCAGGTGCTGGAGATGCCCAACGTGCGTGAGCGGATCGAGCATCTGATGGGCCTGATGGAAGGCGAGAACGATATCCTGCAGATGGAAAAACGTATCCGCGGCCGGGTCAAACGGCAGATGGAAAAGAATCAGCGCGAGTATTATCTGAACGAACAGATGAAGGCGATCCAGAAGGAACTGGGAGAAATGGATGACGCTCCCAACGAGATCGAGGAACTGACCCGAAAGATCGAGACCGCCGGCATGACCAAGGAGGCCAGAAGCAAGGCCGAAGGCGAACTGAACAAACTGAAACTGATGTCGCCCATGTCGGCAGAGGCCACCGTGGTGCGCAACTATATCGATACCCTGGTCGGCCTGCCCTGGAAGAAGCGCAGCAAGATTCGCAACGACATCGGGGCGGCCGAACAGGTGCTGGACGAAGATCATTACGGTTTGGAGAAGGTCAAGGAGCGGATTCTCGAATACCTGGCAGTGCAGCAACGGGTGCGCAAGTTGAAAGGGCCTATTCTCTGTCTGGTGGGTCCTCCGGGTGTGGGTAAGACCTCACTGGGTCAGTCCATCGCCCGCGCCACCAACCGCAAGTTCACCCGCATGGCCCTGGGTGGGGTGCGTGACGAGGCGGAGATCCGCGGTCACCGGCGTACCTACATCGGTGCCCTCCCGGGTAAGATCATCAACAATCTGAGCAAGGTAAAAACTCGCAATCCATTGTTTCTGCTGGATGAAATCGACAAGATGGCGATGGATTTCCGGGGTGATCCGGCCTCTGCCCTGCTCGAGGTGCTGGATCCGGAACAGAATCACACCTTCAATGACCACTACCTCGAGGTCGATTTCGATCTCTCCGAGGTGATGTTCGTGGCCACCGCCAATACCCTGAACATCCCGCCGGCCCTGCTGGATCGCATGGAGGTGATTCGTCTGTCCGGCTATACCGAGGACGAGAAGGTCAACATCGCGCAGCGTTACCTGGTGACCAAGCAGATGGATAACAACGGTCTCAAACCCGATGAACTGGGCATCAGCGAGGCCGCGTTACGGGATATCGTGCGCTACTACACCCGCGAGGCGGGGGTGCGCAACCTGGAGCGGGAGATCGCCAAGATCTGTCGGAAGGTGGTCAAGGACATCCTGTTGAAGAAGCCCAAGGGCAGCATCAATGTCGGTCCCAAACGGCTCGAGTCCTATCTCGGAGTCAGGCGCTTCCGTTATGGACGGGCCGAGGAGCACGATCAGATCGGCCAGGTGACCGGTCTGGCCTGGACCGAAGTCGGTGGGGAGTTGTTGACTATCGAGGCCGCGCTGATGCCTGGTAAAGGTCGCCTGAGCCATACCGGCCAACTCGGTGAGGTAATGCAGGAGTCGATCCAGGCCGCCATGACCGTGGTGCGCAGCCGGGCCGGATCCCTGGGCCTGGAAGACGATTTCCATCAGAAATACGATGTACATATCCATGTCCCAGAAGGTGCCACACCCAAGGACGGACCCAGCGCGGGCGTTGGTATGTGTACCTGTCTGGTCTCTGCCTTGACCCGTATCCCGGTGCGGGCGGATGTGGCCATGACCGGCGAGATCACCCTGCGGGGTGAGGTGCTGCCCATCGGTGGTCTGAAAGAGAAATTGCTGGCGGCCCATCGGGGGGGTGTTGCCACTGTTATCATTCCCGAAGAGAATGAGCGGGATCTGGTGGACATCCCGAAAAACATCAAACAGAACCTGACCATCAAGCCGGTGCGTTGGATCGATGAGGTATTGAAGATCGCCCTGACCGAGTTGCCGAATACGCAAATCGAAAAAACCGGTCCACCCAGCGTGGATGAGGAGTCTAAAGGGCTGAAAAAGTCCGCGAAACCGCAGAAAAAAAGCGCCGTGATGACCAAGCATTGAGAATTGTAAAAGAGTTGTGAACTGATTGGCGCTGCCTGGTGTATCCCTTGACAGGGTATCGGGCAGTCTGTATAAATTCTCGCGTTTTCGACCCACTCACAGGGTTTCACGGATATAAGTTACATCAGCAGAAGTTAGTCGAATGCTGGCTTACCAAAGGGGAAAATGATTAATGAACAAAGCTGAACTGATTGAAGCAATGGCAGATGCGGCGGATATTTCCAAGGCTGCTGCAACTCGTGCATTGGATGGCATGGTCGAGGCGATCATCGGCGCCATGAAGGAAGGAGATCAGGTCTCTTTGGTAGGATTTGGTACCTTCATGGTAAAAGAGCGCGCTGCACGCCAGGGCCGTAATCCTCAAACCGGTGAAACCATCCAGATCAAGGCCTCCAATATCCCGTCATTCAAGGCTGGTAAAGCCCTGAAGGATGCCGTAAACTAGCGCCCCTCTTCGGGGCGCTTAGCTCAGCTGGGAGAGCATCGCCCTTACAAGGCGAGGGTCGCAGGTTCGATCCCTGCAGCGCCCACCAAAATTTCGGAGCGGTAGTTCAGATGGTTAGAATACCGGCCTGTCACGCCGGGGGTCGCGGGTTCGAGCCCCGTCCGCTCCGCCAATATCGAGATGCAACGGGGTATCAATCATGATACCCCGTTTTCATTTCAGGCTTGTCTTGACGGTGGGTCCGAGTGCGACAAAGGAGTTGTGGCCGATGTTCATCATTGCGATGATGGTGAATGTCGAAGAGTGGGTAAGCAGCACCGCTCTTCGTACCATGATCAAGGCTGGGGAAGGCTTTGATCTGGTTTTTCCATTAGCTGAGAAAATAACGAGATAACGATCATGTTACAGAATATCAGGGATAAAGCTCAGGGTTGGATCGCGTGGGCAATTGTCATTCTCATTAGTATCCCCTTCGCCCTCTGGGGCATCCAGTCATACCTTGGAGGTGGTGCGGAACAGGTCGTGGCCAAGGTCAACGGTGACGAGATCTCCGAAAGGGCCCTGGATCAACGGTTCCATCGTTTTCGCGAACAACTGCGTGCCCGTTTGGGTGAGGCCTATCGTCCCGAGATGTTCGACGATAAGCGGATGCGCCACGAGGTCCTGAAACAGATGGTCAGTGAGGATGTGGTCCTGCAGACCTCCCATGATATGGGGCTGCGGGTCGGTGAGCAGCTTATCGGCCAGGCCATTATGCAGATCGATGCCTTTCAGAAGGATGGTCGCTTCGATCAGGCCCGCTTCGATCAATATGCCAGGATGCAGGGTATGAGCAGCGCCGGCTTCGAACAACGCATTCGCCAATCGATTCTGACCGAGCAGTTGTCTCAAGCCGTGCAGACCAGTGCCTTTGTCACCGACCGGGAGATGCAGGAAGCGCTGCGGTTACAGAATCAAACGCGGGATCTGGCCTATTTCATCGTCAATCCTGATGATTTCCCATCTACCGAGACGATTTCGGAAGCGGACATCAAGGCCTATTACGACCAGCATCAGGAAGAGTTTCGGGTACCTGAGAAGGTGAAACTGGAGTATGTCCTGCTCAACGCGGAGTTGGCCGGCAAGACGGTGAAGGTGGATGATGCCGCCTTGCGCGGTTTCTATGAAAACCATCAAGAGAATTATGGTCAGCCGGAAGAGCGCAAGGCCAGCCATATCCTGATCCGTGTGGACGCGGATGCGGACCAGGCGGCGGTCGAAGCGGCGAAAAAGAAGATCACCGCGCTGCGTGAGCGTATCGAGCAGGGCGAGGACTTCGCCGAAGTGGCCAAGGAATATTCCGAAGATCCCGGTTCCGCAGAAGCGGGTGGTGATCTGGGGTATTTCGGCAAGGGCATCATGGACCCCGCCTTCGAAAAGACGGCCTTCTCACTGAAAGAGGGAGAGGTCAGCCAGCCGGTGCGCAGCAGCTTCGGTTTCCACCTGATCAAGGTCACCGGGATCAAGCCCAGCAGCGTCAAATCCTTCGAAGAAGCGCGCAGCGATGTGGAGCGGGATTATCGCAAGGCCGAAGGTGAAAAGCTCTATTTCGAGATGGCGGAAAAGCTGGCGGACCTGAGTTATGAAGATCCGGGTAGTCTCACACCTGCGGCCAGTGCACTCAATCTGAAGATCGAGACCAGCGACTGGATCAGCCGTGATCAGGCTACTGGTATATTGGCCTCACCCAAGGTGCTGGCTGCGGCCTTCAGCGACGATGTCCTGCAGGAACGCAATAACAGTGAGTTGATCGAACTGGACAAGGATCAGTCGATCGTGTTGCGGGTGGTCGATTTCAAGCAGTCCTCCATTCAACCCTTGTCGCAGGTCAGTGAAGCCATCACCGAAATATTGAAAAAGCAGCATGCGACCGAGCAGGCGCGGGCGGAAGCGGAAAAACGTCTGGCCAGTCTTAAAGAAGGCAAGGATATCGTCGAGGTAGCGGACCAGTACAATGTGAAACACTTCGTGTCCCTGGCGCGCAAGAATATGACGGTTCCCCCCAGCTTGCTGACCGAGGTCTTTCAGCTGCCCCATCCTTCTGAGGGCAAGCCCATCTCCGGTATGATCCAGTTGGCCGGCGGTGGTTTTGCGGTGTACAACCTCAACAAGGTCAAAGAGGCCGACCCCGCGTCGATCAAGGCCGCGGTCAAGGAGCGCGTGAAGAGCAACCTGCGGCAACGCCTGGGACAGATGCAGTATGACAATCTGGTGACCGACCTGGAGAGCCGGGCGGACATCACCTACTACAAAGCGGAAGATCGGGAAGAGCAGCCGCAGTAACGGCTTGGTCTTTTCCCGGTTAGAGACCCCACGAGACCAGGCGCGCCTTTATGGCGCGCCTGGTTTTTTATGGGGTCGGCCGATCGGTTTCAGGCCATACCCAGGATGTGGTAGCCGGAATCCACGTACAGCACATCGCCGGTGATGCCGGAGGCCAGCTCTGAGCAGAGGAAGGCCGCTGCGTTGCCCACTTCTTCGATGGTCACGTTGCGGCGCAGGGGATTCTTTTTCTCCGCCTCGTCCAGCATGCCTTTGAAGTTCTTGATGCCGGAGGCGGCAAGGGTGCGGATCGGGCCGGCGGAGACGGCGTTGACCCGAATCCCCTGGGGTCCCATGGTGTCCGCCATGTAACGCACACTGGCCTCCAGGCTCGCCTTGGCGACCCCCATGACGTTGTAGTTGGGTACCGTGCGCACTGCACCCAGGTAACTCATGGTGACCAGCGCCGGATGCTGTCCCCGGGACAACAACGGCAGTCCCGCCTTGGCCAGCGCCGGGAAACTGTAGGCACTGATGTCATGGGCCAGGGCGAATCCCTCCCGGGTCAGATGGTCGAGAAAGCCCCCTTCGAGATGGTCGCGCGGGGCGAAACCCACGGAATGGACTATTCCTTCCAGACCGTCCCAGCGCTTGCCGAGCTCATCGAAGACTGCGGTGATCTGCTCGTCACTGGTCACGTCCAACGGCAGGACTATGTCCGATTGGCACTGTTCGGCGATCTGCTCGACCCGCTTTTTCAGCTTGTCGCCCTGATAGGTGAAGGCCAGTCTGGCGCCCTCCCGGTGCATCGCCTCGGCCACACCCCAGGCAATGGAACGGTTGCTGGCCACACCGACGATGAGAATGCGTTTGTCTTGTAAAAAGCCCATGGAACGATTCCTTGGTGTTGTCATCGAATGGAAGAATGATTAAAAACCGGTGAGCAGCTCGATGAGCCTGCCATTACGATTGTCCCTGCCCAGCGAAGTGGTGTTTCGAACGGCGGCGTTTACTGCAAGCTTCGGGATCCGGGCCGTTTGAAGTACCGCACTGGGTTTCGCGGCATTATACATGCCTGCTTTGGGAACAGAACCTTAAGCGCCTGATTGGTAATCGATGCATCGGTTGCAAACACCACAAAACCATCCCATTTTCCGAGCCTGTTCCTTGAACAGGGCGGGCGGTTCGCCGTAAGCGATGGAAAAACGGTCGACGTTTTGGCGTATTTTCGTTTTGATCCCGTTTTACCGGGCAGGTGCGGAG
>Ga0316596_1000107_pt1 | contig 10606 bp, 12 predicted proteins | sample S_170502SBrCrA_R_FD_207793 | JGI IMG/M metagenome (GOLD analysis project Ga0316596, IMG submission 207793) | Metatranscriptome of rhizosphere microbial communities from salt marsh grasses in Alabama, United States - S_170502SBrCrA (Metagenome... | ecosystem: Host-associated > Plants > Roots >... | reverse complement strand
GGTGATATGAGTAATGCCCTCGCCATCTTAGGAATTAGCGCCATAGGTTTCGGACTTCTTACCGGCTTTCACAACAGTGCCAACATCGTCGCCACACCGATAGCTTCCCGGGCGATCAAACCAAGGCAAATTTTATTGCTGGCAGCAGCAGGTTCGTTTATAGGTCCATTTCTGTTTGGTTTGGCGGTAGCCGAGGCGATCGGCACCGGTATTACCGATCCGCAAAATATCACCCTGGCGATCGTAATCGCAGGAACCTTATCGGCCGTGTTATGGGGATTGTTCACCTGGTGGCGAGGTATTCCCTCAAGTTCGTCCCATGCCTTAATTGGCGGTCTTGTTGGCGCTATCATCGTCGCCGAAGGTTTTCAAGCGATCTACCTCTCCGGATTAATGAGGATCGGAATCGCGCTGCTGATTTCTCCGCTTCTCGGACTGGTAATGGGGTATCTGGTCATGAAAACAACCATCGCCTTTGCCCGCGGCGCCACACCGAGGATCAACACCTTTTTTAAACATTCTCAGCTCTTCTCATCATTTGGCCTGGCACTTACCTTCGGCACCAATGATGCACAAAAAACAATGGGCATCATCACCCTGGGATTGGTTGCCAGCGGTCTTATTCCCGATTTTGTCATCCCCAACTGGGCTGTTCTACTCAGTGCCTTATCCGTTTCCGTGGGTGTAGCGCTCGGTGGCAGAAGGCTGATCAGTACACTAGGGTATCGAATTGTGCGCATTCGTCCTGTTCATGGCTTCGTTTCGCAAGTATCTGCGGCACTCGTCGTATTGGGGGCTTCACTTTCCGGCGGTCCGGTCAGTACCACGCAAGTTATCAGCGCTTCAATCATGGGAGCAGGATCAGCGGAACGCGTATCAAAAGTGCATTGGGACATCGGTTACCAAATGCTGGTGGCATGGCTATTAACAGTACCGGTCTCCGGTATCCTGGCAGCCATTCTCTATTTTCCTTTAAACTGGCTGCTTAATCTGTAGCGGGAGAAATCGTAATGGAATGGATTAGAAATTTTTTCCAACCCCGACAAAATGTATTTCACAAATTATTGATTCAACAGGGCGAATGCGCTATTTCCGGCGTTGAAGCGCTACAAAAATATCTCAAGAATCCCGGGGAAAAGCGCGGCGAAAAAGCCAAGCAAACGGAAAAAGAAGCTGATGAAGTACAGCGAATCCTTATCCATGAGCTGGAGGACACCTTTGTAACACCCCTAGATCGTGAAGATATCTTCGCCATGTCACAAGCCTTAGACAATTTCATCGATTATGTGTATGACACGGTTAATGAACTGGAAGTATTTGATCTCACGCCTTCTGAATCGATGAAAACAATTGCCGACTTGCTGCTAGAAATGGCCCATGAACTTCACCTGGCTATGCAGCGGCTCATGGACCATCCACGGGTTGCTGGACAGCATGCCCGAAAGATTAAGGGGATCGAAAAGGATATCGAAAAGGCTTACCGTGAAAACCTCTCCCACTTGTTTTCCGGGCCGGAGGAAGTCTCCTACTTAATGGAAGCTCTGAAAGCGAGGGAGGTGATGCATCATATGGTGCATGCCTCAGACCAGGGCGATCGCGCGGCGGACATTATCCTGGATATCGGCATTAAATGGTATTAGAAATTTCACAGGCCGCTTCGATTTTGCAGTCGAGCGCAAGCAATAAGGTTGGTGATTGGGAGCGCAAGGTATCGTTTTAACAATTACTGAGGTAATGCTAAAATGTCGTGACTTGATTTCTATGGAGCTGATAATTCGCCAGATAACCAAACCGGCAGGATGCAATAATGGATTTGAAACCATCGTTTAAGAACCGCCTGATCGTGTCTTTTTTGGTACTAATTTTAGTTGGTGCCGGGCTTGCTTATTGGTTTGGAGAGACATGGCTGAGGCGAATTCTTCTTTACCTTTCAACGGCCGTTTGGGCCAGGAACCTAGTCAGCGCATTTCCCCTGGCCAAAAGAGTATCTGAGCGATTTGTTGCCGGCGAGACCATAGATGATGTCATACGGGTTGCACAATCTCTAAACGAGCGCGGTATGCATGTAACGCTTGACTATTTAGGAGAAAGCGTCTCGACAATCGATGAAGCAAATGCGGCACGAGATGAAATCTTGCGCCTGCTTGACCGCATCAATCAAGAAAAACCTGATGCGACCGTCTCGGTCAAGCTCAGCCAGTTAGGGCTCAAACTTCACCCGGATCAAACATATAAGAATATCCGGGCCATAGTTGCCAGAGCCAAAGAATACAATAATCGCGTGCGGATCGATATGGAAGATAGTTCCGTGGTTGATATCACGCTGGATATTTTCCGTCGACTACGTGAAGAGGATAAATTTGATAATGTGGGCATTGTCGTCCAATCCTACCTCTACCGCACTGAAGAAGATGTTAAAGAACTCATCGAATCAGGGGCAAATGTACGCTTATGCAAGGGCGCTTACATGGAACCGGCCGAGGTTGCCTATCCATTAAAAAAAGACGTTGATGATAATTATGTGCGCCTGACGCGGATGATGCTCGATGATGGGGCACGCCAAAACGGTGTCTATTTAGGTGTGGCAACCCACGATGAGCAGATTATTCGCGCGGCGAAGGATTATTCACAGGCGAAGGGAATCCGTCCCGATGAATTTGAATTCCAGATGCTTTATGGCATCAGGCGTGAATTACAGGATGATTTAGTCGCTCAAGGGTATCAGGTACGTATTTACGTCCCATACGGAACAGCCTGGTATCCCTACTTCGTACGCAGGCTCGCGGAACGCCCGGCGAATCTGTGGTTTTTCTTGAGTAATCTTCTCCGGCAATAAAGACAAGATCACGCCGGAGCGGTATGGCGCTAAGAGCAGCCTAAACAAACTAAATTGGAGATTTTAATTTGACGACGATTGAAACAGTAAAAGAAATTGAAGGCGTGCAAATCGCTCGACTGAAGGCTTATGCAGATGATCGTGGCCAATTTATGGAAACATTTCGCAAAGAATGGTTTCCCCAACGATCCTGGGAGCGCATGCAGTGCAACCGCTCAGATTCCCGCAAAAATGTCCTGAGAGGTTTACATTACCATCACCATCAAATTGATTACTGGTATGCCATGAACGGCCGACTGCGGGCCGCATTAGTCGATATTCGAAAAAATTCCCCAACCTTCCTCAACACATTTATGATCGAAATGGGTGACGAGAATGAGATTGGTTTGTTTATACCCAGCGGCGTAGCCCATGGATTTGTCGCGCTGACCGATGCGACATTGACCTACATTGTGGACAATTATTTCAATGGTGGCATTGATGAAAACGGTGTCGCCTGGAATGATCCGGCATTCGACCTGGATTGGGGCAGTTCAAATCTACGGATCTCCGAACGGGACAATACGAATCCACAACTCGAAGAAATAGCTGACGAAGATTTACCTGTTTTATAATCCTTGTCAATTAATAACACGTTCCCAAAGAGGGGGTCCCAAAATAAGCAGGCCAACGATGACGGCCGCGCAAGCGCTTACGAGCACGGCTCCAGCAGCGACATCTTTGGCTATCTTGGCCAGCGGGTGATATTCGGGGGAAATGAGGTCGATGACAGCTTCCAACGCGCTGTTCAAAAATTCGGCCGTCCATACAAACGCAATTGTCAGGGTTAATATTGCCCATTCGATGCGTGACAAACCAAGCCAAAAGACCAGAATGACAACCGCAATTGTGGCGACGGCGTGAATCCAGGCATTTGGCTGGGAGCGCAAGACATAGACCCAGCCTGCAAACGCATATCGAAAGCTTAAGGCCCGCCTGGTCAACTCATTTTGCTTGCGATCCGGCATTGTTGGCTATCAGCTGCCCTCAGTCGGTTGGACATGGCTTAGCTGCAGTCCATCCAACAATTCCCGTTGCACAACCCACATCTCATTTTTTGAATCTTCTGTATTATGATCATAACCGAGCAAATGCAAGATGCCGTGAATGGTTAAGAGCTGCAGTTCGGCCGTTGTACTATGCCCCTGCGCCTCAGCCTGGCGGCCGGCATAAGGAACGGAAATTGCAATATCACCAAGGTATGGGGGTTGGTCATCCATCAGCGCTTCTTCTTCACCAAAGGGAAAACTAAGCACATCTGTAGATTTATCCTCCGCGCGAAATTGGCGATTCAAAGAGCGCATCGTGCGATCGTCGGTCAACAAAATCGTGAGCATGGCGGACGTTATTCGCTCGTTTTCCAGCGCTGCCTCTGCCGCGACTTTCAATGCATCTTCGATCCCGGCAGGTGATTCTAAATCTTGTTGAATATCCAGCGTGATTGTCATTGTCCCGGTCTAATCTGAGGATATTTCTTGCGGATAAAGGACTTCGGCCTTCTCTTGATTACCTGCTACCAGAACCTCGGGAGCAGACGGTTCAGGAAGCGCGCCAACGGCGGTCTGAGGGGCGTCAATGCGTTCATTACCGGGATAGCGTACCCGAACATGAAAGCGTCCCTTTAACGTATCGATGAAGGAGGAGCGGATAATTTCGATATCACCGAGTGTCAGGCCGGAATTTTTCAACTGACCTTCCATCACATCATCATCAACAATGGTATTGACCAGCTTCTCGATCGCCTGCGGCGTATCTGGGCGCAAGGCACTGGATGTCGCCTCAATTGCATCAGCCATCATGACAATGCCGCATTCGCGCGTATGTGGTAATGGCCCTGGATAGCGGAACTTTTCGGCGTCGACCTCGTCCGCTTTCTCACCCGCCTGCATGCGAGCTTTATGGTAAAAACCCTTTACAATCCTTGTCCCATGATGCTCAGCGATGAAGTCTTTAATGCGGTTGGGAAGCCGGAAACGTTTAGCCAGTTCAAGACCATCCGGCACATGATTGATGATAATACGCGCGCTCGTATAAGGATCTAGCGAATCGTGTGGATTGACGCCTTCTTGATTCTCGGTGAAGAATGCCGGACGGTTCATCTTGCCAATATCGTGATAGAAGGCGCCAACGCGGACAAGGGTACTATTGGCATTGACACGTTCCGCCGCCTGTTCGGCCAGATTGGCGACCATGATACTGTGATGGTAGGTTCCCGGCGCACGGCGAAGTAATTCCTGCAGGAGAGGATGGTCGAGTCTTGAAAGATCTTGCAGTTGGACAGTAGTAATGATTCCAAACGCACTACCTAAGACGAAGAAACCAACCAGGGTCACCGCGGCGGAAAGCAGTCCGTTCCCCAATGCATAAACCGCCTGGGTAAGAAAATCGACCGGCTCAAAGATTTGGGAAAGTGTGAAAATTAACAAGACAGCAACTTGACCGAGTACGGCCAGTAAACCCGCCCTAAAATAGCTGATAATCCGTTGTGAATCTCTTAAAGTGAGAATGGCTATCAAACCCCCAACGGCCGTATAAACGGCCAATAACAACGAATTTGGAGCCGATATACCGAATATTGCGGCAACGATTACGGTGATCAGGATGGAAAATCGTAATTCAAAAACAACGGCGAGAAGCATCGACAGCGCTGCCAACGGAAAGAGCAGCGGCCAATTACCTGTTGTTGAGGCCATCAGCCGGGCAGCCAAGGTGAATATCAAAATCAAACCGGTTAATACGGCCAGGTAACGGGAACTGTTTTGTTCAACAGTATGGTATTTCTGCCAATAGAGGCCGATCAGGACGACCGATAAGAGGGAAATCAGGAAGGCGCTTAATAAAACGCGCCAATCAAATTCCTGTCGAAGGAGACCAAGCTGGCCCATCAGCTCGTAATCTTCTTCAGTCACGATCTCACCCGCGCGGACGATGCGTTGATCTTTGGCCACGCTGCGCGTCACCGGCTGGACAGCTTCGGCGGCCTGGTCGCGGGCGGCGGAGGTTGCCTCTTCATCCGGAAATACCGTAGGAGCAATAAACTGCCAGGCCATATTGGTCACGACATTACTTTGCGCCTGTGTCAACCCCAAACTGGCCTGACGGCGGGCTATACGTTGAAAGTCGCCAAGCTGGTCTTCGCGAATCTCCTCACGCATTAAGTCATCAACAATGCGTGTAATTTCCGAGTTAACGGTATTAAATTCAGCCTGGCTAAAGGCTATGAGATCGGCGGCAACTTCCTCGCTGATTTCCAAGCCATTGATGCTCTGGATGTATGCTATTTTATCTTCAGTCGTGGCCAGGGGATCATTACGAACAGTCTCTATAAAAGAAAAGATGGCGTTGGCTTGTTCAAGCTGTTCTCGACCAATACCGGAATCCAGCGGGGTATAAATCCCAGTAACTGAATTTCGGGCCTGTTCGCGAGCTTTCTCAGTTAGAACAGTACTTATATACGAATAAAATGTGGGAGCAAAGACATCATCCGGGGCTGGTTCACCGACCACGACATTAACCTGGGATGTCCACACCAGGTTAAAAGAAAGGATGAGCGTCATGCCGAGCGTGAGGATACTCGCAAATACGAGAAGGCGAAACCCTCGAAAAGTCTCGCGCAGCTGCTGACGTGTAGCTGGAAGTGCTTCCATTGTCAAAGAATGTCTGGTACCTGCCGGATAATTATAAAGAACCGGTGTAATCAGGCCCTATACAATTACGATGAATGTAATATAGTTTGCAGAAGTTCACGTACTACTTCGTTAACCAAACGGCCGTCTGCTTTGTCCTTTACCAGGGGCATCAAACGACCCATAACTTTTCCTGTATCTTGCGGACCTGCCGCCCCTACTTCGGCTATGACCTTTTCAGCTAATTCGGTAATTTCTTCACGGTCCATTTGGGCCGGGAGATAGGTTTCAATCAAGTCGAGCTGAGCTTTTTCTTCGTATACAAGGTCTTCCCGTCTGGCGGCTTCATAGTCGGCAATACTTTCGCGCCTTTGTTTTGCCTGCTTATTGAGGACAGCTAAAACCTCAGCATCGGTCAGATCGTCTTTTTGTTCATCTATCTCAACCTGCTTAATTGCCGCTAACAGGAGGCGAAGCGTGTCCCGTTTTTCTTTATCGCCGACCCGCATAGCGTCGGCCGTATCAATACGTAATTGTTCTTTTAAGCTCATCTGAAATCCTTTCTAGCTAATTTAGATTGTAGCATTGGCCTACTTGGTGTCAACATCCGGTTTACCAAGGATAGTATATAGATTTAAATTCCCTTCTTTCCCATCACTGTAAAATTCATCAAAAATGGTTAAGGATGCCCTAGCTGCCAACCAGGCTAATTCTGATTGATCGACCAGGTGGACATATCGCCGGCCACGGCTGTTTCGCTGCCAGGATAATAGATAATCATTGGCATCTACATCGTCAGCGTGAAGGCCGACTTCTTGCCAATCCAGAATTTTTCGTCTCTGGCGATCGCTTTGCACAAACTGCCAGTTAGATAGAAATATACGGCCGTGATCGGGAAGATGGTCTACCATCTCCTTTAAGACAGAAAAGCGATTTTCCTTTCCAGGAATATGCTGCAAGGTGGCCAGGCAGACAGCCAAATCATATTTTCCCCGCCCTTCAAGGAATCCAGGACGGCTGATATCACGTGCAATATATTCTCCGGCGAGTGAGTTCCCAGCTAATTGTAGAAATGGTTCTGTAAAATCGACGCCGGTGTAAGCGAAATCCGAACTATACGAAGCGAGGAACAAGCCAAAACGGCCGTTTCCACAACCAATATCAACCACAGTATGGCAGGGCTGAGGCAGATAATCAAGCAGCATTGAGAATCCTGGCTGTGGAGTACCCCGTGTTTGGGCGAACTGTTCAGCAAACTCGCTGTAGAACAGCTTATTGATTCTGAGAAGCCGTTCCTCTATTTCTGGCCGCATATCCTCTGCTCCGAAAGCGCCTGCGCCTTAACAGCCATAGCGGCTCAGAATGCTGTCGACGCTGGCTACATAACCACCGCCAAAGAGCCGCACATGGACAAGAAGAGGGTATAGATTATATATATCCCGTCGCTCTGTGAAAAAACCAGGCAAAATCGGCCGTATCTCCTGATAACGCCTGAAGAAAGGTTCACCAAAAGTGCTAAACAGGGTAATAAAGGCCAGTTCTATCTCGGGGGAGGCGTAATAAACGGCCGGGTCAAGAAAACCCACGATGCGATCGCCTGCAGCGAGGACATTCGTGGTCCAGACATCACCGTGAATCAGCGACGGTTCCGACGGCTCTTCTAACCATTGATCTAGATTCTGTGCTAATTTTTCCACCCGTCGTGCCAGGGCTGCCGGTAATCGACCGGCTTGAAGTCCCTGCTCAGCCATGTAAATTAACCGCTGTTCAGCGAAAAAGGATAGCCAGGATTCAGACCAGGGATTTTGTTGGTGTAAACTACCGATCCATGTCGGCTGTTCAAAACCAAAAGCCGGAGCACTGACCGCGTGCAATTCCGCCAGCAGTTCAGCGGCGTGCATCTGGGCTTGATCTGAAAAATGACTGTTCCCCGTAATATAGGAAATAACCAACAGTTGTGGGCTTTTGAATATGACCTGCGGCACCGGTAAATTGCTGTTACCCTTGAGGAATTCCAGCATGAAGGCTTCAACGTCCAGGTGCGGGTCGGGACCATTATCTACCTTGGCAACGAGCGGAATGCCGGACGCGGTTTGTACAAGGTAAACCTGGCCGATGTCCCCACCATGAAGAGGAGAAACGCTTTTGATAGATTGGCCGGTTGCCAGCTCTATCTGATTACGAAGATTCACTTTCTATTCAGCGCCCGGCAGGCGAATAACCAGATTATCAAATGCTACCTGGATGGGCACTATGTCAAAGGTACCGGCATCTAATCCAATGTAACCGGACGAATAAGTTTCATCTGATACCTGATTGAGAACTACCCCGTTAACCAGGATAGCTATATTTGATCCCTCTGCTTCAACCCCCAGACGATTAACAACGTTCAAGCCCTGATTAATCGAATCCGCATCTTGCCAGTCGCCCATGAATAAAGTCCTGCTGCCATCCGCATCGTGACGCTCCAGGGTATAAGTACCATCGCCGGTAATCTCGAAGCGGTAGAACTGCTGTGGATTTTGCATGCGGAATAAAACACCATAACTGCTGTGGGGTGACCCGGACAGAATTCGACCCTCAACCTCAAGGGAGAAATCAGTGAATGCCGGCTCGGTCAAAGTTGCGAACTGCACAAGTTGGGGATCATTGATCTCAATTAAGAGCTGCTCGGGAATAATAGTTGTCGAACCGGATTCATCATGTTCCAAAAACCACGAACCGGTTTGACCCAGAACAAAATCCTCGCGAAAAATCGGTTTTGATACGCCAGGAATCTTTAAATCCATATCCGAACAGGAAATCAGGATGAGCGAGACAAACAGAAGAACTACAGTTTTTTTCAAAAGGGCCATCGCTAGTTAAGACAAAAGCACGCCAAAAAAACTCATTAGGGAAAGTTCAGGTGAATGCTTCTAAGGAGCGAATATACGAAGATCATCGAAGGATATCTCTACCGTACCCTGCTGCATCGCACTGGCCGCCAAGCCAATATCACCGGAAATAAAATCATTATCCGTAACGGTTAATAAAGGCTCACCATTCACGGCCAGGCTAAGCTGGTTTCCAATACAGCTGGCCTGAATATCATTACTGGCTATGCCCTGATTGATTACATCTGAGGCTTGGTACTGGCCATCCGGCGTCAGATAAGTAATAGGCACATCAGTGCCCGAGTATTTACCAATGGCGTAGTATCCATCCCCACTAATCAAAAACAGATAGAAATTTTGCTCATTCTGGTAGCGGCAGAGGACGCCATATGCATTGTCGTCTACCCCTCCGGTTTGTGACGCTTCGATATTAATAATGACATCGTCAAAAGTGCGTCCGGGGTTTGTCCACCAAATTTCCCCTGGGCTGCTTGTGCTGATATTTAACGATCCATCCTCAATGGCTACTACCGCACCCCCTCGATTATATTCAGCCCAACCACAGTTTTGCTCTCCGCTAAAATCATCCGCGAACAGTGTTCCTCCGGCATTACAGGCATCCGGTCCTGAGTCTGTAAAGGGGATATCAACCTCGGGGAGCGAATCACAAGCAGACAGGAAAAAGATTGCGATAATCATCGCTATAATTGCTTTTTGCACACGCATCAATTTTCACTCCATCTAAATATTTGTAACAGGCAGCACAACCACACGCCTTCCCGCCCAATCATTCAATTTTTAAGTCGAAAAAATATATGGGGACGCTGGTCACTCCGCTCCAACAGTAGAATTATCTGCCTCAAGCATAGCATCGATCTGGTTAATTTCTGATTCTATATCGCGCTGCCTATTAGACAGAATCAAATAGATAATGAAACCTACAACCCAAAAACCGATGATGATGAGTGCAAGTAATAAATACTGTTCCATAACCTTCTCCTCAAATATTCAATCGCCTACCACAGCCGGGGTATTCATAGATAAAAAAGTTTACCCTGAATAATGTTCTCTTACCAACTAGAGATCATCACCTATACGCGGGACTCCCAAAGGGGTTCAGGGATCCCTTTGCTCTTGTTCTCATAGCGGGCCATGACGAACAAAGCATCGGAAAGGCGATTTAAATAGGGCATCACATAAGCCCCAACCTGCTCTTGTTCGGCGAGTGCGCT
>Ga0316596_1000106_pt1 | contig 10634 bp, 19 predicted proteins | sample S_170502SBrCrA_R_FD_207793 | JGI IMG/M metagenome (GOLD analysis project Ga0316596, IMG submission 207793) | Metatranscriptome of rhizosphere microbial communities from salt marsh grasses in Alabama, United States - S_170502SBrCrA (Metagenome... | ecosystem: Host-associated > Plants > Roots >... | reverse complement strand
TTTCCCTTTCGAAACAATTGATTTTTAAGGATTTTTGCATACTTTTGCAATCCATTTTTAGAAATGATTATTAACTATATAAAAAACAGGTATTTATGCCAACTATTCAACAGTTAGTTAGGAAAGGAAGACAAAGCAAGGTTGAGAAAAGTAAATCTCCTGCCTTGGATTCATGCCCGCAACGTCGCGGTGTATGTGTTCGTGTTTATACCACAACACCAAAGAAACCAAACTCAGCAATGCGTAAAGTTGCCAGGGTAAGGTTAACAAATGGGAAAGAGGTGAATGCTTATATCCCTGGCGAAGGTCATAACCTTCAGGAACACTCTATCGTTTTGGTACGTGGGGGTAGGGTAAAAGACCTTCCAGGTGTTCGTTACCACCTTATTCGTGGTGCTCTCGATACCGCCGGTGTGGAAGGACGTTTACAGCGTCGTTCAAAATATGGTGCTAAAAGACCTAAAGCTAAAAAGTAAAAAATTAAGTAGTTAACAACGTTATTTTCAGTGGTTTGGTTGAGTAAGTAATTTCCTTCAATGTCTTCCGGGAAAGAGCTGAAGACCGCCTTAGGGCAGCCAATTTAGATAACACTAAAAAGTTTTAAAATGAGAAAGTCGAAACCAAAGAAGAGACATTTATTGCCGGATCCAAAGTTCAATGATATATTGGTTACCCGGTTTGTCAATGACCTTATGGTGGATGGAAAAAAGTCAGTAGCCTATTCGGTATTCTACAATGCGATTGAACTTGTAGAAAAACGAGTAAAAGATACTGATCTTGCCCCACTTGATGTCTGGAAAAAAGCGCTGGAGAACATAACTCCTGCAGTTGAGGTAAAGAGCCGCCGTGTGGGTGGAGCTACTTTCCAGGTTCCAATGGAGATCAGACCGGAAAGAAAACAGTCTATCAGTATTAAGAACATGATTCTTTTTGCCAGGAAACGTTCAGGCAAATCTATGGCTGATAAATTGTCGGCTGAGATCGTCGCAGCTTTCAACGAAGAAGGTGGTGCATACAAGAAAAAAGAAGATACGCACAGAATGGCTGAGGCCAACCGTGCTTTCGCACATTTCAGGTTCTAGTTTAGCAGAGTTAGGTTTATAGGATAGTAAAAAAGGATTAAAGAAAATTAGAAAATGGCTAAGCAAGATCTGAAATATACCCGAAACATTGGTATTATGGCGCACATTGATGCAGGTAAGACTACTGTAACAGAGCGCATTTTGTTCTACACCGGATTGACTCACCGTATTGGTGAAGTGCATGACGGTGCAGCTACAATGGATTGGATGGAACAGGAGCAGGAAAGGGGTATTACTATTACTTCAGCAGCAACAACCACATTCTGGAAATATAAAGACGAGGAGCACAAGATTAATATCATCGATACCCCCGGACACGTTGACTTTACAGTTGAGGTAGAACGTTCGTTGCGTATTCTTGATGGTGCTGTTGCACTTTTTTGTGCTGTAGGTGGTGTGGAAGCCCAGTCTGAAACGGTTTGGCGCCAGGCTGAAAAATACGGTGTTCCAAGAATTGCATTTGTAAATAAGATGGACCGTCAGGGTGCCGATTTCTTTAAGGTTTATAATGAAATTAAAGAAAAACTTGGTGCTAATCCTGTACCGGTTCAGATTCCTATCGGAGCTGAAGAAAAATTCGAGGGGGTTATCGACCTTATCGAAATGAAGGCTGTCCGTTGGTTCGATGATGAGAACAAAGGAACAACATATAGTCTGGAAGATATTCCGGAAGAACTTGTAGAACAGGCTGAAGAGTGGAGAGGAAAACTGGTAGAGTCGGTTGCAGAAGTTGATGACGAACTGCTTGAACGTTATTTCGAAGATCCGGATTCAATCACCAAGGAAGAAATGCTTACCGTGATTCGCAGGGCAACACTTCAGGGTGTCATTATACCGATGATGTGTGGTTCAGCATTCAAAAACAAAGGAGTGCAAAGGTTGCTCGATTCAGTTTGTGCCTTCCTGCCTAGCCCGCTTGATAGTGGGGAAACAAAAGGAATAAATCCTGTGATTAGTAAGGAGGTTACTCGTAAGCCCGATGTTGAAGAGCCTTTTGCAGCGCTCGCATTTAAAATCGCAACCGATCCTTTTGTTGGTCGTTTGGCATTTATGCGGGTTTATTCAGGAAAAATTGAGGCAGGTTCTACTGTACTGAATTCCCGTTCTGGTAAAAAAGAACGTATTTCACGTTTGTACCAGATGCACTCAAATAAGCAAAATCCTAAAGATGTAATTGAAGCAGGAGATATTTGTGCGGCTGTAGGATTCAAAAATATCAGGACTGGAGATACACTCTGCGATATTAAACATCCCATCGAACTGGAAAGCATGGATTTTCCGGAACCGGTAATTGGTATAGCGGTTGAACCAAAGTCTCAAAAGGATGTGGATAAACTTTCTAACGGATTAGCAAAACTGGCTGAAGAAGATCCTACGTTCCAGGTACGAACTGATGAAGATTCAGGGCAGACTGTAATCCGCGGAATGGGTGAGTTGCACCTTGAAATTCTTATTGACCGTCTGAAAAGAGAGTTCAAGGTAGAATGCAACCAGGGTGCACCGCAGGTGGCATACAAAGAAGCGATCAGTAAATCGGTTGAACTTCGTGAAGTATTCAAGAAACAAACCGGTGGACGCGGTAAATTTGCTGATATCATTTGCAGGGTAGAACCTGCCGATGATGGAAAAGTTGGACTGGACTTTATCGATGAAGTTAAAGGTGGTCGTATTCCAAGAGAATTTATTCCTTCAGTAGAAAAAGGATTCAAAGAGGCTTTAAGCAATGGTCCGTTGGCAGGCTACCAGGTAGACAGTCTGAAGGTAACATTGCTGGATGGTTCGTTTCATCCTGTGGATTCAGACCAGTTGTCGTTTGAAATCTGTGCCAAGCAGGCGTTCAGGAATGCAGCTTCAAAAGCAGCTCCAAAACTGCTTGAACCAATTATGAAACTGGAGATTGTAACTCCGGAAGAATATATGGGAGATATTATCGGCGATCTGAACCGCAGACGTGGTGAAGTTGCCGGAATGGAAGACAGGGGAGGCGCCAAGGTGATCAACGCAAGAGTACCGCTTTCTGAACAGTTTGGATATGTAACTGTATTGAGAACTTTATCTTCAGGAAGGGCAACTTCTTCAATGGAATTCAGCCATTACCAGGAAGTGCCGAAAAACCTGGCTGAGAAAGTTCTTGAAGATGTAAAAGGAAGAATTGATTTATTACAATAATTATAACAAATTCTCACTATGAGTCAAAAGATCAGGATTAAGCTAAAATCGTACGATCATAATCTGGTTGACAAGTCGGCTGAGAAAATCGTAAAAACGGTTAAAACTACAGGTGCAGTAGTTAGCGGCCCTATTCCGCTGCCAACACACCGCAGGGTATTCACTGTTTTGCGATCAACCTTCGTTAACAAAAAATCGAGGGAGCAGTTTCAGTTGTCTTCGTACAAGAGATTGATCGACATTTACAGCTCAACCGCAAAAACAATTGACGCACTTATGAAGCTTGAGCTTCCCAGTGGCGTTGAAGTAGAAATTAAAGTTTGATAATTAAAAAGTAGTCGAAAAATGGCTGGTATTATTGGAAAAAAAATCGGAATGACATCCGTATTCAGTGTTGAGGGGAAAAATATCCCATGCACTGTGATCGAAGCCGGTCCTTGTGTGGTAACACAGGTAAAGACCGCAGAAACCGACGGCTACGATGCGCTTCAGCTTGGTTATGGTGAAAAGAAAGAAAAGAAAACCACAAAAGCGGAGTTTGGCCACTTCAAAAAAGCAGGTACAACTCCAAAGCGCAAAGTAGTAGAGTTTCACAACACCTACCAGGAAGAATTTGAATTGGGACAGGAAATTGATGTGACAATTTTCCACGAAAGAGATTACGTTGACGTAATTGGCGTTTCAAAAGGTAAAGGATTCCAGGGTGTAGTAAAAAGACACAACTTCCGTGGTGTTAACGATGCAACGCACGGACAGCACAACAGGTTGAGAGCACCGGGTTCTATTGGTGCGTCATCATGGCCTTCACGTGTTTTTAAAGGAATGAGAATGGCAGGTAGAGATGGTGGTAAAACAGTTACCATCGAAAACCTTGAAGTTGTGAAAATCATTCCTGAGAAGAATTTAATAGTGGTGAAAGGTTCTGTTCCTGGCGCCAAAGGTTCATACATAATTATTAGAAAACAATGGAACTAAGTGTACTGAATATTGAAGGAAAAGAGACCGGAAGAAAAGTCACTTTGAATGACCAGATTTTCGGTATTGAGCCTAGCGATCACGCCATTTATCTGGACGTAAAACAATACATGGCGAATCAGCGTCAGGGAACTCATAAATCAAAAGAACGTGGAGAAATTGAAGGTAGTACCCGCAAAATAAAAAGGCAAAAAGGTACCGGTACAGCACGTGCAGGTAGTATTAAATCGCCTGTATTCCGTGGCGGAGGTACAATTTTCGGCCCGCGTCCGCGTAGCTATGGATTTAAACTGAACAAAAAAGTAAAGCAATTGGCCCGTAAATCGGCCCTGACTTACAAAGCGAACGAAAAAAGTATTGTTGTACTTGAAGATTTTAACTTCGAAGCTCCAAAAACCAAAGAAATGGTAGCATTGAAAAATAATCTGCAAATCGCTGATAAAAAGTCACTTTTCGTTTTACCAGTCGAAAATAATAATATATATTTGTCCTCGCGAAATTTGCAGGGCGTATCGGTTGTAATTGCTTCAGAATTAAATACTTATCAGATTCTTAACGCAAAAACTATTGTCCTTTTGGAAGGATCTGTGGCGAAAATTGAAGAAGCATTAAATAATTAAGGCGATTAAAAAATGGAAATTTTAATAAAACCATTGGTTACAGAAAAGATGACCGACCAGTCGGAACGGTTCAACCGTTACGGTTTCGTGGTAGATCGCAATGCAACCAAACCGCAGATAAAAAAGGCCGTTGAGAGCCTGTATAATGTTACGGTTGACAGCGTAAATACCATGGTTTATGGTGGTAAGGTAAAATCAAGATATACCAAAGGCGGTATTATTACCGGAAAGACAGCGGCCTTCAAAAAGGCAGTTGTTACTTTGGTTGAAGGAGATAGTATAGACTTTTATAGTAATATTTAATATACAATGGCAGTAAGAAAATTAAAACCAGTAACTCCGGGTCAAAGGCATAAGATTATTGGTGCTTTTGATACCATTACTGCATCTACACCTGAGAAATCATTGTTGGAGCCCCTGCGGAAATCTGGCGGTAGAAATAACCAGGGCCGCATGACAATGAGGTATAAAGGTGGGGGACACAAACGCAAATACCGTATTATCGATTTTAAACGCGATAAAGACGGGATTGCAGCTGTTGTCGATTCCATTCAGTACGATCCGAACCGTACTGCACGCATCGCTCTTCTGAAATACGAAGATGGCGAAAAACGTTACATCGTTGCTCCTAACGGGTTGCATGTTGGGCAAACGGTGAACAGCGGTACAGGAGTGGATCCTGAAGTTGGAAACTCTCTCCCACTTGCTGAAATACCTCTTGGTACATTGGTTCATAACATTGAACTCCATCCCGGACAGGGTGGGGTGATGGCTCGTAGTGCAGGCGCTTACGCGCAATTGACCTCTCGTGAAGGTAAATTTGCAATTTTGAAATTGCCTTCAGGCGAATCTCGTATGGTACTTACATCCTGTAAAGCTACAGTAGGTACAGTTGGAAATACAGAACACAACCTTGAAAAATCGGGTAAAGCCGGTCGTTCAAGATGGTTAGGAAGAAGACCAAGGGTACGTGGTGTTGTTATGAACCCGGTTGATCACCCGATGGGTGGTGGAGAAGGACGTTCATCAGGCGGACACCCGCGCTCACGAAAAGGTTTACTTGCGAAAGGGTACAAAACCCGTTCAAAGAAAAAAGCTTCCAACAAGTATATTGTAGAACGTAGGAAAAAATAGTAAAGAGGAATAATTATGAGTCGTTCATTAAAAAAAGGTCCTTTTATCGATTTTAAATTGGAAAGAAAAGTGTTGGCTATGAATGAGACCAACAAAAAATCGGTAGTTAAAACCTGGGCCAGAGCATCGGTAATTTCTCCTGATTTTGTAGGCCATACTGTTGCAGTACATAACGGAAACAAATTCATTCCGGTATACATTACCGAAAATATGGTTGGACACCGTTTAGGTGAATTTGCACCAACGCGTACATTCAGGGGGCATGCTGGTAATAAAAAGAGGTAAGGCATAACTATTAAATTTTAAAAGGAAAAGAAAATGGGTGCCAGAAAAAGACTAGCAGCTGAAAAAAGAAAAGAAGAAAGGAAACAACAATATTTTGCTGTTTTAAGAAACTGCCCGACTTCTCCAAGAAAAATGAGGCTTGTGGCCGATATGATTCGCGGAGTTGAGGTGAATAAAGCATTGGATCTTTTGAAATTTTCATCAAAAGAAGCATCACGAAGGGTAGAGAAACTTCTTCTTTCAGCCATTGCCAATTGGCAGGCAAAAAACGAAGGAGTTCGTTTAGAGGAAAGTGATCTTTACGTATCGCAAATCATGGTAGATTCAGGCCGTATTCTGAAAAGGTTACGTCCGGCTCCCCAGGGTCGTGCACACCGAATCAGAAAACGTTCAAATCACGTGACGTTATACGTAGATAGAAAAGAAAGTGTTGTTGAAGAAAATCTTAATGCATAATACATGGGACAAAAAGTAAATCCGATAGCAAATCGTTTGGGATTCATTAAAGGATGGGACTCAAACTGGTTCGGTGGTGATAATTACGGCGATAAGCTGGTTGAAGACCAAAAGATCAGGGAATACCTGAATGCACGTTTGGCCAAAGCCAGTATTTCAAGAATCGTTATTGAACGTACCTTGAAGCTTATCACTATCACCGTTCATACTTCACGCCCCGGTATTATCATTGGTAAAGGTGGTCAGGAAGTTGACAAACTGAAAGAAGAATTAAAGAAAATTACCAACAAAGAGGTTCAAATCAACATTTTCGAGATTAAACGTCCTGAACTGGATGCCAAAATTGTTGCAAACAACATTGCAAGGCAGATAGAAGGTAAAATAGCTTACCGCAGGGCTACTAAGATGGCTATCGCTTCAACCATGAGAATGGGAGCCGAAGGAATCAAAGTATTGGTTTCAGGAAGGCTAAACGGAGCAGAGATGGCGCGTTCTGAAATGTATAAAGATGGCCGTACTCCGCTTCATACACTGCGTGCAGATATCGACTACGCATTGGCTGAAGCACTGACTAAAACCGGTTTGATCGGTGTAAAAGTCTGGATTTGTAAGGGTATGGTTTACGGTAATCGCGACCTTTCTCCAAATCTGGGGCAGAAACCCGGACGTGGTGGAAAAGGAACAGCTGGCGGTAACCGTGGCAGACGTAGAAAATAGAGGTTTAACACTCAGAATTTATTAAAGGATGTTACAGCCGAAAAAAGTAAAATTTAGAAGAGTACAAAAGGGACGAATGAAAGGGAATGCCCAAAGAGGTAACCAACTTGCATTCGGTTCATTTGGAATAAAGTCGTTGGAAGAAACATGGATTACCGGTCGCCAGATTGAAGCGGCAAGGGTTGCGGTGACGCGTTATATGCAACGACAAGGTCAGATATGGATACGGATTTTTCCCGATAAACCTATTACCAAAAAGCCAGCCGAAGTAAGGATGGGTAAAGGTAAAGGTGCTCCTGAAGCATTTGTTGCTCCGGTTTCTCCGGGTAGAATAATCATTGAAGCAGAAGGTGTGCCGTTCAAAACGGCAAAGGAAGCTTTACGATTAGCTGCTCAGAAATTACCGGTTAAAACAAAGTTTGTGGTTAGACGTGATTATGTTGAAGAATAAAAAAGGTGAATAATGAAAACAGCTGAAATCAAAGAATTGACGAGCAAAGAGATCGTTGAAAGGTTACAGGTTGAAAAAGAAAACCTTGTTCGCCTTCGGATGAACCACGCAGTGTCACCGCTTGACAACCCGATGAAAATCAAGGAAAGCAAGCAAACCATTGCAAGGTTGAAAACTGTTCTTCGCGAAAGAGAATTAAAGGAAAATCAGAATTAATTCAACGATGGAAGAAAAAAAAGTGAGAAATCTCAGGAAAGAGAGAATCGGGGTGGTTGTTAGCGATAAAATGGACAAGTCTATCGTGGTGGCTGTTAAACGTAAAGTGAAGCACCCCATTTACGGTAAGTTCGTGAATAAAACAACCAAATTCCATGCCCATGATGAGGACAATACCTGCAATATTGGTGATACTGTAAGAATAATGGAGACTCGTCCGCTCAGTAAAACCAAATGTTGGAGATTAGTTGAAATAATGGAAAGAGCTAAGTAATCATGATACAACAAGAATCTAGATGTTCAGTAGCTGATAACAGTGGTGCAAAAGAAGTACTGTGTATTCGTGTTCTGGGAGGAACCAGAAAAAGGTACGCAACTTTGGGCGACACTGTAGTCGTTACTGTTAAAAGTGCAATGCCAGGCGGCGAAGTGAAAAAAGGAACGGTTTCGCGTGCTATCGTAGTTCGTACGAAAAAGGAAAAACGTCGTGCTGACGGATCCTATATTCGTTTCGATGATAACGCGGTTGTTCTGCTGAACGCTGCCGGTGAAATGCGTGGAACACGTATTTTCGGGCCTGTAGCACGTGAATTGCGAGAGAAGAATATGAAAATTATTTCACTCGCACCAGAAGTACTATAAATAGTAAAAAGCTCAAAATGCAGAAAAAGTTACACATAAAAAAAGGTGACACGGTAATTGTGAATACGGGAATCAGCAAAGGCAAAAAAGGCCGTGTGCTGGAAGTAAACACAAAAACCAACAGAGCAATTGTAGAAGGTGTTAATTTGATTAAGAGACATACCAAACCTAATGCGGAATCGCCACAGGGAGGTATTATCGAAAAAGAAGCACCGGTGCACATCTCAAACCTAATGGTGGTTGATCCTAAATCGGGAGAGGCTACACGTATTGGTAGGAGATTGGATAACAAAGGTAAATTAGTTCGTTTTTCCAAAAAATCTGGAGAGGAGATAAAGTAATGGCTTACGTACCAACTCTTAAAAAGAAATATCAGGAAGAAATAATCCCTGCACTGAAGAAGGAGTTCAATTACACTTCTGTAATGCAGGTTCCAAAATTAGAGAAGATTGTTCTTAACCAGGGCGTCGGAGCAGCTATAGCAGACAAAAAGCTGATCGAAGTAGCCCAGAACGAAATGACAATGATCGCCGGCCAGAAAGCCGTACAAACAATGTCTAAAAAGGACATCTCTAATTTTAAACTGAGGAAAAAAATGCCCATTGGCGTGCGTGTAACATTGCGTCGCGACCAAATGTATGAATTCCTTGATCGTTTAATTGCTGTGGCATTGCCGCGTATCCGCGATTTCCGTGGAATCGAAAGCAAAATGGACGGTAGGGGTAACTACACACTGGGCGTACCAGAACAAATTGTTTTTCCGGAAATCGTGCTCGACAAAGTGAGCAAGATCAACGGGATGAACATTACCTTTGTTACTTCAGCAAAAACAGATGAAGAAGGATTTGCTTTGTTGAAAGAGATAGGTTTACCATTTAAAAACGTTAAAAAGAACTAGTAATGGCTAAAGAATCAATGAAAGCCCGCGAAGTAAAGCGTGCAAAATTAGTTGAGAAATATGCCGATAAACGTGCCATGCTGAAGGCTGAAGGCGACTGGGTAGGTTTGCAAAAATTACCTAAAAACTCGTCTAAGATACGTTTACACAACAGATGTAAACTTACGGGTAGGCCTAAAGGGTATATGCGTCAATTCGGAATCAGCAGGATTAATTTCAGGGAAATGGCATCAGCCGGTTTGATCCCCGGAGTTAAAAAGGCAAGTTGGTAATAGTTTAAAGATCTTAAAAATGAGTAAAGTAACAGATCCAATAGCAGATTTTCTGACAAGGGTAAGAAATGGAATCATGGCGAAACATCGCGTGGTAGACATTCCTGCTTCGAACTTGAAAAAGGAAATGACCAAGATCCTGAAGGAAAAAGGTTACATTTTAAATTATAAGTTTGAAGACGAGGTTGGTCACCAGGGCAATATTAAAATCGCTTTGAAATACAACCCTGAAACAAAAGTATCTGCAATTAAAGCGTTAGAACGCATAAGTAAACCAGGCTTGCGCCAGTATTGCGATTCAACCAATATTCCGCGTGTGCTAAATGGTTTGGGCATAGCAATAATCTCCACATCGAAAGGTGTAATTACCGACAAGGAAGCTCGTGAACTGGGTGTTGGTGGAGAAGTATTATGTTACGTGTATTAATAAGGAGGAACAGTCATGTCAAGAATAGGAAAATTATCCATAGCAATTCCTGCAGGAGTGGAAGTTAAAGTTAACGACGAGAACGTTGTTAATGTTAAAGGCCCTCTTGGAGAATTGACTCAAAAAGTTGACCCTGAAATTGAAGTTGCAGTTGAAGACGGTAATGTAAATGTTAAAAGGGCAGGCGAAACAAAACGCCAGAAGTCAATGCATGGACTGTACCGGTCTTTGGTAAACAACATGGTAGAAGGAGTTTCCAAAGGTTACGAGATAAAGTTGGAATTAGTGGG
>Ga0316596_1000105_pt1 | contig 10649 bp, 12 predicted proteins | sample S_170502SBrCrA_R_FD_207793 | JGI IMG/M metagenome (GOLD analysis project Ga0316596, IMG submission 207793) | Metatranscriptome of rhizosphere microbial communities from salt marsh grasses in Alabama, United States - S_170502SBrCrA (Metagenome... | ecosystem: Host-associated > Plants > Roots >... | reverse complement strand
GCACTTGCCTGATCATTTCGATCCCTGGCGATTCACCGATCTTGGAAAACGGATCGGCGGTGTCTATCCGCTGGCCAGCTTACCCAGATTGCGGGAGTGTCTGTTGGACACTGCAGGTGAGGTCGCTTTTGACTTGGAATTTTTCCATGATGAACAGCATCGGGCCTGTGTCCGCGGAACTGTCGAGGCCACCTTGGTTGTGGAGTGCCAGCGATGTCTGGATGCCATGTCCTTGTCTGTGCAATCCAACCTCTCTTTGGCCTTTGTCGAAGGCATCGATGAGGCGGGGATGTTACCGGAAACCTTGGATCCCGTGCTGGTGGAGAACGGCCAGATCAGTCTTGTGGATCTGATTGAGGACGAGTTGTTGTTGGCCTTACCACAGGTCGCCATGCATCCGATGGGTGAGTGTACCTCGCAAATAGATGAGCAACCGCCGTCAGGCGATGAGTCGGTGCGCGAGAATCCGTTCGCAGTGCTGGCGGATCTGAAACGCGACGATAAATAACCTTTAACGACATTCAGGAGTTCAGCCATGGCTGTCCAACAAAACAGAAAGACCCCCTCGAAGCGTGGCATGCGCCGTTCCCATGACGCGTTGAATCCCCAGACTCTCTCCATCGATCCGACCTCTGGTGAGACCCATCTGCGCCATCACGTCACGCCGGATGGCTTCTATCGCGGCCGCAAGGTGATTGAGACCAAAGGCGCCTGAGTCCTCCTTTTTGGCGCACCCACTTATGTCCTGCAGGCAACCGTGGTTGTATCTGGTGTCGGTCGCTTTCGATTTGGCATCGTTTCAGTTGTGTCAACCGTCAGTCGGATAGCTTGTGCTGTCTCATATTCACAAGTCTGAGCAGGCTCGATGAGCAAGTCGGTTACGATATCCCTGGATGCCTTGGGGGGAGACCATGGGGCGGATGTCGTAGTGGCGGCGGCGCTTCAATATCTGAAACGGGACCGGGACACCGCCCTCATCCTGGTTGGTCCTGAACAGGAGTTGATGGACAAGGCCGGTGCCCATCCTTATGGTGATCGCCTCCGGTTTCATCAGGCCTCCCAACGGGTAGAAATGGATGAGTTGCCTTCCAAGGCCCTGCGTAATAAGAAAGACTCCTCCATGCGGGTGGCGATTGACTTGGTGAAGGAGGGTGTGGCGGATGCCTGCGTCAGTGCAGGCAATACAGGCGCCTTGATGGCGACTTCGCGTTTTGTCTTGAAGATGTTGTCCAACGTGGATCGACCGGCGATCATCACCGCGCTGCCGTCCATCGAGGGACAGACCTACATGCTGGATCTCGGTGCAAATGTGGACTGTGCGGCCGAGCACCTGTTTCAGTTCGCGGTCATGGGCAGTGAGTTGGTCTCGGTGGTGGACGACCTGCCTTCGCCCCGTATCGGACTGCTGAATATCGGCCAGGAAGAGATCAAAGGTAACGAGCAGGTTAAGCGAGCCCATGAACTGCTGGCTGCCAGCAGTCTCAACTATGTAGGTTATGTCGAAGGGGATGATATCTATAAAGGCGGGACCGATGTAATCGTATCCGATGGGTTCGTCGGGAATGTGGCGCTTAAAAGCAGTGAGGGGGTAGCCAAGATGATCAGCCATTTCATGAAACAGGCCTTTAAAAAGAATCTATTGACTATGTTGGCTGGTTTGATCGCATTGCCGGTACTGCGCAGTTTTCGCCATCGTATCGATCCTCGGTACTACAACGGCGCCAGCCTGCTTGGTCTGCGGGGTGTGGTGATCAAGAGTCATGGGGGGGCTGATGAACTCGCGTTTGCCAATGCCATCAGTATTGCCCGTAAAGAGGCCTTGAAGGATGTGCCGTCGCGTATCGAGGCGCAGGTCAAGGCCCATCTGGAAACAAGGGCAAGCGCGTGATCCATTCCCGTATTATCGGAACCGGCAGCTATCTCCCGGAGAGGATTCTGACCAATCAGGATCTTGAAAAAATAGTCGATACCAGCGATCAGTGGATCGTCGAGCGGACGGGTATCCGTAAACGCCATATCGCAGCGGATGATGAATTCACCTGCGACCTGGCCGAACAGGCGGCTTGCCATGCCCTGGAGATGGCCGCAATCAAGCCCGCCGACATCGATCTGGTCGTCGTCGCCACCACGACGCCGGACCAGGTCTTTCCGAGCACCGCCTGCCTGCTGCAGGCCCGCCTTGGTATCCACGGACCGGCAGCCTTCGATGTCCAGGCGGTCTGCACCGGCTTTATCTATGCGATCAGTGTTGCCGACAAGTTTATCAAGACCGGCAGTGCCACTCGGGCCTTGGTAGTGGGAGCGGAGACCCTGTCCCGTATTGTGGACTGGCAGGATCGCAACACCTGTGTGTTGTTCGGTGACGGTGCCGGTGCCGTGGTGCTGGAGGCCAGCGATGAGCCTGGCATCATTTCGACCCATCTGCATGCGGACGGCGCCTTCGAAAGTCTGCTGCGGGTGCCGTCCGGCATCTCCCGCGGCTATACCGCACTGCAAGAGGGTACGGCTTACATGGAGATGCGTGGCAATGAAGTGTTCAAGATGGCGGTCACCACCCTGGGTCGCATCGCTGACGAGACGCTGAAGGCCAACGGTCTGGAGAAGCCAGAGGTCGACTGGCTGATTCCGCATCAGGCCAATATCCGCATCATCAACGCCACTGCGAAGAAACTGAGCCTACCGATGGATCGGGTGGTAGTGACCGTGGACGAACATGGCAATACCTCCGCTGCATCCGTGCCCCTGGCGCTGGATACGGCAGTACGGGATGGCCGTGTCAAGCGGGGTGAAACCCTCCTCATGGAGGCCTTCGGTGGCGGCTTTACCTGGGGCTCGGTGCTGGTCAAGTTTTGATATCTGGATGACGAAAGTCCATGAGTGAAAGCAAGTTTGCTATATTGTTTCCCGGTCAAGGTTCCCAGTCCTTGGGAATGTTGCAGGCTCTGGCGGCAGTCTATCCCAGGGTTCATCAGACCTTTGATGAGGCCTCTGAGGTGCTGCAATTGGATTTGTGGAAGCTGGTGCAGGAGGGTCCGGAAGATCAGCTCCATCAGACCCAGAACACCCAGCCTGCCATGTTGACGGCAGGTGTTGCGGTGTGGCAGGTCTGGCAGTCGGAAGGTGGCACCGAACCCGCCGTGATGGCAGGTCATAGTCTGGGTGAATACTCGGCCTTGGTCTGTGCCGGTGCCCTGGAGTTTGTCGATGCGGTCGGTCTGGTGGCCGAGCGGGGTCGTTTCATGCAGGAGGCGGTGCCCGAGGGAGCAGGCGGTATGGCGGCCATTCTGGGATTGGATGACGAGCAGGTCCGAGGGGTTTGTGCCGAAGCGGCAGGCCCAGAGGTAGTGGCAGCGGTCAACTACAACTCACCCGGGCAGGTGGTCATCGCCGGCGATAAGGCAGCCGTGGTTCGCGCCTGTGAGTTGGCCAAATCCGCCGGTGCCAAACGTGCTCTACCCCTGCCGGTCAGTGTGCCGTCCCATTGCGCCCTGATGCAACCCGCTGCCGAGCGCCTGCGCGAGCGGTTGGCGGCAGTGAACTGGCAAGCACCCCGGATTCCTGTCTTACACAATGTGGATGTGAGTGAAGCGGGTGACTCGGCTAGCATTCGGGACAAACTGACGCAGCAGCTCTACAGTCCGGTCCGTTGGGTCGAAACCATTCAGGCGATTGCAGGCCGTGGCATCTACGATATGATCGAGGCGGGGCCTGGCAAGGTATTGACCGGTTTGAACAAGCGTATCGACAAACGGCTCACCAGTCTGGCGGTATTCGACCCCGATGGTTTGAGCACGGCATTGGAGGCAGTGACATGAGATTGGATAACGAAGTCGCCCTGGTCACCGGGGCAAGTCGTGGGATAGGCGCGGCTATCGCCGATGGGCTGGCCGAGGCTGGCGCGGTGGTCATCGGTACCGCCACCTCTGAGGCCGGAGCCGATGCCATCAGCAATCGCTTTCAGAAGGCCGGTTATCGAGGCCGTGGTATGGTTCTGAATGTCACGGAACAGGCCTCGGTGGATGGGGTCATCAAGGCCGTTACCGATGAGTACGGGACCCCGACCATCCTGGTAAACAATGCGGGGATTACGCGGGATAATCTCTTGATGCGGATGAAAGAGGAGGAGTGGCAGAGCATTATCGACACCAATCTGACCTCCATCTTTCGTCTCAGCAAGGCAGTGTTGCGTGGCATGATGAAGGCGCGCAAGGGGCGAATCATCAATATTTCATCAGTGGTGGGGGCGACCGGCAATCCGGGGCAGACCAACTATGCAGCAGCCAAGGCCGGTATTTTCGGTTTTACCCGCTCGATGGCGCGAGAGGTCGGTTCCCGTGGGATTACGGTCAATGCCATCGCACCCGGCTTCATCGATACCGACATGACCCGGGAATTGTCTGAAGACCAACGCAAGGGCCTGATCGAGAATATTCCACTGCAACGGCTGGGCCAGCCTGAGGATATTGCCAATGCAGTCGTGTTTCTGGCCTCCGATGTGGGGGCATACATCACCGGCGAAACCCTGCATGTCAATGGTGGCATGTACATGGGTTGAATTCTCGGGCAACAATCAAGAATGATGTAACTGATTGAAACAGTGGGATTGAAGATAGCGATTGACGGTTCTCGGTGGAATTTGTCCGCTAGTAGATTACAAGGGTTTACGCTTTTCACATGCAGCGATTGTTAATACAATAGCCCTTCGGTTGTATACATAACCGTTGGATTCATCCAAGAGGAAATCAAGAAATGAGCGATGTGGTAGAACGAGTTCGAAAAATTGTCGTAGAACAACTGGGTGTCAAAGAAGATGAAGTAACGCTGGAAGCCTCTTTCGTCGATGACCTTGGCGCCGATTCTCTCGACACTGTTGAACTGGTGATGGCCCTGGAAGAGGAATTCGAAACCGAAATCCCGGACGAAGAAGCAGAGAAAATCACCACCGTACAACTGGCGGTCGACTACATCAACGCCCATAGCTAACAGACTTTAGGTCATAACGTTCACAACGCACAGGCCGCAGTGTCCTACCGCCGGGACGCGGCCTTTCGCATTTCTGTCATGTGTTCAATGATTGGGGGTAGTCTCAGATGACTGCAAGAAGGGTTGTCGTAACCGGACTTGGTATGGTTGCGCCGGTGGGTCTTGATGTGCCGTCTGCCTGGGAGAATATACTTGCGGGTAAGAGTGGTATTCAGCCAATCACCCATTTCGATGTGACGCAATTTAGCACCCGGTTCGGTGGTCCGATCTATGGTTTCGAGATTACCGACTATGTCCCGCAGAAAGATGCCAAAAAGATGGACAAGTTCATCCATTACGGTGTCGCTGCCGGTTGCCAGGCCATTGAGGATTCCGGTCTGGAGGTCACGGAAGAGAATGCAGAGCGTATCGGGGTGTTGATTGGTTCCGGAATCGGCGGGATTACTGGCATCGAGAATAGCTATCATGCCTATCTGGAAGGAGGACCGCGTAAGATCTCTCCCTTCTTTGTGCCTGCCAACATCATCAATATGGTTGCCGGTAACCTCTCGATAAAATACGGTCTGAAAGGTCCCAATTATTCGATTGTCTCGGCTTGCAGCAGTGGCGCCCACAGCATAGGGGAGGCCGCCATGATGATCCGCCATGGCCGTACCGACATCATGGTGGCGGGTGGCGCCGAAATGGCTACTTCACCTGTCGGACTGGGTGGTTTCGCCGCTGCCCGGGCCTTGTCCAGGAGGAACGACAATCCACAGGCGGCCAGTCGTCCCTGGGACCGTGATCGGGACGGTTTCGTGCTCAGCGATGGTGCGGGTGTGGTGGTGCTGGAAGAATATGAGCATGCCAAGGCCCGGGGGGCCAAGATCTATGCGGAGCTGGTCGGTGTCGGCATGAATTCAGACGCCTACCACATGACAGCCCCCTCCAAAGATGGTTCCGGCGCTGCCAGGTGTATGCTGATGGCGCTGCAGGATGCGGGGGTGAATCTGGAGGAAGTGGATTACATCAACGCCCATGGTACCTCCACGCCTGCCGGTGACGTGGCTGAAACCCTGGCGGTCAAACGTGCCTTTGGCGAACACGCCCACACGTTGTGTGTCAGTTCCACCAAGTCGATGACCGGTCATATGCTGGGTGCGGCCGGTGGCGCCGAGGCGGTGTTCACCATCCTGGCGTTACGGGACCAGGTGGCCCCGCCCACCATCAATCTGGAAAACCAGGACCCCGAATGCGATCTCGACTATGTGCCGAATAGGGCACGGGAGATGAAGTTGGAGTTGGTCATCTCCAACTCCTTCGGCTTCGGCGGAACCAACGGTACCCTGGCCTTCCGCCGCTTCGTCTGAACAACCCGGCAGGTCAGCGCCCCTGCCGGGGGGATTGGACACCAGCTTGCTGATCAACGGCAAACCCATGGATCAGATAGCCGCTGCAGACCGAGGTCTGCAGTACGGTGACGGCCTGTTTGAAACCATCGTGGTGGTGCAGGGCAAACCCCTGTTGTGGGATCGTCACATGGCGAGGCTGGAGGCCGGGGAGAGACGCCTGGGTCTGCCGCCTGAAAACAAGGTCCGTTTGCTCCAGGAGGTCCTCGGTGTGGTGGTGGACAAGAGTCCCGTTGTGGTCAAGATTATTCTCACGCGGGGTGCGGGAGGAAGGGGATATCGTCCGCCGGTATATCCCCAGGTCAGCCGTATCGTCAGTGTGCACGAATGGCCCCGTTATCCGGTTCATTGGTTCTCCAGCGGCATCCAGCTTCGCATCTGCTCGACCCGTCTGGGACATAACTCCCGGTTGGCCGGGATCAAACATCTCAATCGGTTGGAGCAGGTACTGGCACGCCAGGAGTGGGACGATCCGAACATCCCTGAAGGACTGATGCTGGACGAACAGGGCTATGTGATCGAGGGTACCCAGTCGAACCTGTTTCTGCTCAAGGGACGTTACCTGATAACCCCCGATCTGAGCGCCTGCGGGGTTGCCGGCGTGGTGCGTGAATTGGTGCTTGAGGTTGCAAAGCAGCTCAAATTGAAGATACGGATCGCTGCGGTCCCGCTTGGGGAACTTCAGCGGGCCGAGGTCCTGTTCATCACCAATTCCCTATTGGGGATCTGCCCGGTCGTCGCCCTGGAGAGTCGGCGTTACGACATCGATAAGATACCCCGCGCCCTGGTGCAGAAGGTACGCAGCCTTGCCTTGGGATCGGTGGCGGTACCATGACAAAACTCATTACGGCTTGCGTTATGCCAGCCATTTTTGTTTGAAATCAATAATATGCTGAATCGCCTCCTTGGCCTTCTGACCTTAGCACTCAGCCTGTCTTTGGCCTGGGCCTGGATGGAGTACGACAGTTTTCGTAGTAAGCCTTTGATATTGCCTGAGCAAGGTCTGGTCTACAATCTGGAACCCGGCAGCTCGGTCACCAGCCTCGCGGCTGATCTGGCTGCCAGGGGGGTCATTGAAAAACCCATCCTGCTGCGCCTGTTGGCGCGCCTGAGCCGTCAGGCCGATCGGCTCAAGGCGGGGGAATATCGGATACCGCAAGGCACCACGCCGGTCCAACTGTTACAACTCCTTGCCTCGGGTAAGGTGATTCAATATCCCTTGACTTTGGTGGAGGGCTGGACCTTCCGTCAGGTGATGGCGGTGGTCGAGGCCCATGATGCCTTACAACATACCCTGACAGATCTGTCCGACCAGGAGATCATGCAGCGGTTGGGTTACCCCGACCAGCATCCGGAGGGACGCTTCTATCCCGACACCTACCACTTTCCCCGCGGCGAGAGCGATGTGGCATTTCTCAAACGGGCCTATCGAAGAATGCAGCAAGTACTGAGTGAAGCCTGGGCGCAACGCGACAAGGCACTGCCGTTTGAGTCACCCGATGAGGCCCTGATCCTGGCCTCTATCGTGGAACGGGAGACCGGATTGCCGGATGAGCGAGCTCGGATTGCCGGGGTGTTTATCCGTCGCCTGCGAAAAGGCATGCTGTTGCAGACCGACCCTACGGTGATCTATGGTATGGGCGAGCGCTACGACGGCAATATCCGTCGGCGCGATCTCGAGACCGATACCCCCTACAATACCTATCTGCGCCAGGGTCTGACGCCAACCCCGATCGCCATGCCCAGTGGAGCATCGATACGGGCGGTATTGCATCCCGAGGAGGGCAAGGCGCTCTATTTCGTCGCTACCGGTGATGGCGGACACCACTTCTCAAACAGCCTGAAGGAGCATAACCGGGCGGTGCGCAAATACCAACTCAAACAATGACCATACTCAGGGGACGCTTCATTACGGTCGAAGGCGGTGAGGGTGCCGGCAAGAGCAGCAATCTCAGTTTCATCCGCCAGTTGCTGGAAGCCGCCGGCAAACCGGTGGTGTTCACCCGCGAACCGGGTGGGACAGCGTTGGGGGAGGAGATCCGTCAGCTCCTGCTCGGTCACAGCCACACGGGTATGGCAGACGACACCGAACTGCTGCTGATGTTCGCTGCTCGGGCGGAACACGTGCAGCGCAAGATCCTGCCGGCCTTGGCTGCCGGGACCTGGGTTCTGTGTGATCGCTTCACCGATGCCTCCTATGCCTACCAGGGGGCGGGACGGGGCATCGATCCGACCAGGATCGCCCAGTTGGAGCAGTTCGTCCAAGGCGAACTGCGGCCGGATCTGACGTTGTTGCTCGATCTGCCAATAGAGCTCGGATTGGCCAGGGCGGGGGGACGTTCCCGTCCGGATCGCTTCGAAAGCGAGACGCTGGACTTCTTCGATAAGGTGCGTCAGGGTTATCTGCGGATCGCCGCACAGGAGCCGCAGCGGGTCAAGGTGATCGATGCCAGTCCCGCCTTGGTGCAGGTACAGCACCAGATCGAAGTGGTAATCAGTAATTTTCTGGAGGGCATGGATGGATGAGCTGACGTCGCAATGTCTGCCCTGGCACCAGGATATCTGGGACCGGTTGCTGCACACCAGGCGGCAGCAGCGGTTGCCCCATGCCCTGTTGTTCGCCGGTCCGGAGGGGGTTGGTAAACAGCGATTCGCCTATCGCTTCGCCCAATCCCTTTTGTGTGCCTCGCCCGCTGATGACGGTCAACCCTGTGGGCATTGCCGCCACTGCCAGGTGTTTCAGGCAGGCAACCATCCGGATCTGCAGATGATTGTTCCGGAGGAGGGCAGCAAGAGCAATGAGATCAAGGTCGATATGATCCGTGCCTTGACCGAGGGGGCGAGCCTGACCACCAAGTCGGGCGGCTACAAGCTGGTTATCATCCGTCCGGCGGATCGCATGAACAGCGCCGCTGCCAATAGTCTGTTGAAGACCCTCGAAGAGCCTACCACCAACACGGTGCTGATGTTGTTGACCGACCAGCCTTCGCATCTCCTGCCTACCATTCGCAGCCGCTGTCAGCGCATTGCCTTTGTCCTGCCGCCCCGCGATGAGGCCATTGCCTGGTTGCAGGACCGAGTCCAGAGTGGGCAACCGCATACCCTCTTGGATCTGGCCGGTGGTGCTCCTCTGAAGGCCCTGGCCATGGACGATCCGGAGGTTCTGCAGCAGCATCAAACGGCCCTGCAGGCCTTTATTGGCCTGGTCCATTCGCGGATCGAGCCGGTAAAGTTGGCGGATCAATGGACGAAACAGGATAATAAACGCCTGTTGCAGTGGTTGTTGGGCTGGGTCATCGATATCCTGCGCCTCAAGGCCTGCTCAGAGCCTCCGATGCTTTTCAACCGGAATGAAAAACAGACCTTGCAGCATTTGGCGGAGCGGTTAAACTCCCAGAAGCTGCAACGGTTTCTGGGTCAGGTCTATGAAGCACGCAATCTGGCCGACAGCAACCTGAATCCCCAGTTGATGTGGGAAAGACTCTTGCTTGAATGGCACGCCTGTGTGAAACAGGCTGCTCAATGAACAGAAGATAGGAAATGGCATGGCCGGCGGACCGAGACAAGGTATCCTTTCACTGACCATCAAGGATAAAAATGCCTTGTATGCGGCCTATATGCAGTTCGTTAAAAACGGTGGTCTCTTCATCCCCACCACCAAACAGTACAAGCTTGGTGACGAAGTCTTCATGCTGTTGACCCTGATGGACGAAGCCGAACGCTTGCCGGTGGCGGGCAAGATCATCTGGATCACGCCGGTGGGGGCCGAAGGCAATCGAGCCGCCGGCATCGGCGTCCAGTTCAGCGACCAGGACGGGGGCGCCGCCCGCAACAAGATCGAAGGCTACCTGGGCGGTGCGCTCAAGTCGGATCGTCCTACACATACCCTTTAAGCTCGCTTTTCAACCTGGTTTCAATCACACAACAGGATTCTCAACATGTTGGTGGATTCACATTGCCATCTGGATCGAGTCGACCTGCAGCCCTACGCCGGAGATTTTGGGACATTCGTCAACCAGACCCTGGCCAGTGGTCTGGAACACATGCTGTGCGTCTCCATCGATCTGGAATCCTGGCCGGCCATGGTTGCCCTGATAGCGCAGTATCCACAGATCAGTTGGTCGGTGGGGGTACACCCCAACGACCGGGATCGGCACGAGCCCAGTGTGCAGGAACTGGTCGAACGGGCTGCCGATCCGAGGGTGGTGGCGGTCGGCGAGACCGGCCTGGACTACTTCCGCAGCGATGGGGATCTGGAGTGGCAGCGTGAGCGTTTTC
>Ga0316596_1000103_pt1 | contig 10744 bp, 21 predicted proteins | sample S_170502SBrCrA_R_FD_207793 | JGI IMG/M metagenome (GOLD analysis project Ga0316596, IMG submission 207793) | Metatranscriptome of rhizosphere microbial communities from salt marsh grasses in Alabama, United States - S_170502SBrCrA (Metagenome... | ecosystem: Host-associated > Plants > Roots >... | reverse complement strand
GATAGCTGTGAAACGTGAGGTTGCTGCTCAGAAGAGCAGGTTTTTACGTGGAGCGAATGTCAAGTTAGGAAACTGGCGACAAGTCACTGTACAATTTAAAATTCTGCTGTTTTAGCAGATGGGAAGTGTGGAGTCTGAGAGGACACACACGGGAACGTGTACAGTCACCGCTTGTCGTACTTCTACAAAGTGCGAAAAGGAGGCGACTTTTTTTATGGCAAGTCAAGTAATGAGAATCACATTAAAGGCGTATGATCATCAATTAGTTGATCAGTCTGCAGGCAAAATCATCGACACTGTAAAAAAGACAGGATCTAAAGTGAGCGGACCGGTGCCGTTACCAACTAAGAAGGAAGTGGTAACAATCTTAAGAGCGGTTCACAAGTACAAAGATTCCAGAGAGCAGTTCGAGCAGAGAACGCATAAGAGACTCATCGATATTATTACACCAAGCCAGAAGACGGTTGATGCATTATCCAGACTGGAAATGCCAGCAGGTGTGTACATTAATATCAAGATGAAGAACAAATAATTCTTCATCAGCAAGAACTGGGTATTATCCTGAAGGGTTTTAATATAGAAGCAACACTTTCCTCTAAGGAATCAACATCTCTGCAATCGGTATTGAGCCGTCAGACGGAGTCATAGTGTTCCACGTATATTGGGCTGTTCTAGGATGATTGCGAAAGCAATCCGCTGTAGAATTAACAAACAGGAGGTAAAAACATGAAGAAGGGTATTTTAGCTACCAAAGTCGGAATGACACAGATCTTCAATGAGGATGGAGTATTGACTCCAGTAACCGTTCTTCAGGCTGGTCCTTGTGTAGTGACACAGGTAAAGACTGATGATAACGATGGTTATAGTGCTATACAGGTAGGTTTTGTTGATAAGAGAGAAAAACTTGTTAACAAACCAACAAAAGGCCATTTTGATAAGGCTGGCGTATCTTATAAGAGATATGTAAGAGAGTTTAAGCTTGAGAATGCTTCCGAGTATTCTTTAAAAGATGAAATTAAGGCAGATATCTTCGCAGCAGGCGATAAGATTGATGCAACCGCAATCTCCAAAGGTAAAGGTTTCCAGGGTGCTATTAAAAGACATGGACAGTCCAGAGGACCTATGGCTCATGGTTCTAAGTTCCATCGTCACGCAGGTTCCAATGGTTCTTGTTCTGACCCAAGTAAAGTGTTTAAGGGCAAAAAGATGCCTGGACATATGGGTAGCAAAAAAGTTACCATTCAGAATCTTGAAATCGTTCAAGTTGATGCAGAAAAGAATCTGTTACTGATCAAAGGTGCTGTTCCAGGACCTAAGAAGTCTTTAGTAACAATCAGGGAAACAGTAAAAGCAGCTAACTAATGCTTTTATAAGAAAGGAGGAACACACAGATGGCAAACGTATCTGTTTACAATATGGAAGGTAAAGAAGTTGGCACATTAGAGTTAAACGATGCAGTGTTTGGTGTAGAGGTTAATGAACATCTCGTACATCTTGCAGTCGTAAGCCAGCTTGCAAATAAACGCCAGGGCACTCAGAAAGCAAAGACACGTTCTGAAGTATCCGGTGGCGGAAGAAAACCGTGGAAGCAGAAAGGAACCGGTCATGCAAGACAGGGTTCTACAAGATCTCCACAATGGACAGGCGGCGGAGTCGTATTCGCTCCAACTCCAAGAGATTATACAATTAGACTCAACAAGAAAGAAAGAAGACTTGCTCTTAAATCCGCGCTTACAAGCAGGGTGAATGAGAAAAAGCTCATTGTTGTAGATGATTTGAAATTTGATGAGATCAAGACAAAGAAGTTCCAGGGTGTTTTAGATAATTTAAAGGTGCAAAAAGCTCTGGTAGTAGTTGGTGAAGACAGCACAAACACAGTGTTAAGTGCAAAGAATATCCCAACTGTAAAGACTGCTTATGTTAATACGATCAACGTATATGATATCTTAAAGTATAATACAGTTGTTACGACCAAGACTGCTGTTGCAGCAATCGAGGAGGTGTACGCATAATGGCAGATATAAAGTATTACGACGTAATTAAAAAACCAATCGTGACTGAAAAAAGCATGAATGCTATGGCTTCCAAAAAGTACACATTTATCGTGCACACAGAAGCGAACAAAGCGATGATTAAAGAAGCTGTAGAAAAGATGTTCCCAGGTACAAAAGTTGCCAGAGTGAACACTATGAATTTAGAAGGAAAAACCAAGAGAAGAGGAATGACTTTTGGTAAAACTGCTAAATCCAAAAAAGCAATTGTTCAGCTAACAGAGGACAGCAAAGATATTGAGATTTTTGAAGGCCTGTAGGGTTTGAACAACTCTAAATAGTAAGTGATGAACATTATATCACGTGATTAGATACGCCAGGCGGCGTTGAAACCTTATGGTTTTGCGCTGTATCGGCAAACCTTTATGCTCGGTAAGAATGAGCGATAAAGAAGAAAGGAGATACAATCATGGGAATCAAAAAGTATAACCCATATACCCCTTCCAGAAGACACATGACCGGTTCTGATTTCAGCGAGATTACAAAGGCAACTCCTGAAAAAACATTAATCAGTAAAACGATTAATAAGACAGCCGGACGTAACAATCAGGGTAAAATTACTGTAAGACATCGCGGAGGCGGCGTTAAGAGAAAATATAGACTTATTGATTTTAAAAGAAACAGCAAAGATGGTATTCCGGCAACCGTTGTTGGTATCGAGTATGATCCAAACAGAACAGCAAATATTGCTTTGATTTGTTATACGGACGGTACGAAAGCTTATATCCTTGCTCCGGCTGGCTTGATAGATGGTATGAAGGTAATGAGTGGTGAAGCAGCAGAAGCAAAAGTTGGTAATTGTTTACCATTAAGCCATATTCCGGTTGGTACTCAGGTTCATAATATTGAACTTTATCCAGGAAAAGGCGGCCAGTTGGTTCGTTCTGCTGGCAACGGAGCTCAGTTAATGGCAAAAGAAGGAAAATATGCAACCCTTCGTTTACCATCAGGTGAGATGAGAATGGTTCCAAGTAATTGCAGAGCAACCATTGGTATTGTAGGCAATGGCGATCATAACCTGATCAATATTGGTAAAGCTGGTAGAAAACGTCACATGGGTATCCGACCTACAGTTCGTGGTTCTGTTATGAACCCAAATGACCATCCACACGGTGGTGGTGAAGGTAAGACTGGTATCGGTCGTCCAGGTCCATGTACTCCATGGGGGAAACCTGCACTTGGCTTGAAGACCAGAAAGAAACACAAAAAGTCTAACAAGATGATTGTTAGAAGAAGAGATGGAAAGACCGTTAAATAGTTGAAGGAGGTTAGAACCTATGGCTCGCTCACTTAAAAAAGGACCATTTGCAGATGCTCATTTACTGAAAAAAGTAGATGCTATGAATGAAGCAGGACAGAAGCAGGTAATCAAAACCTGGTCTCGCCGTTCTACTATCTTCCCACAAATGGTTGGACATACAATTGCAGTTCATGATGGCAGAAAGCACGTTCCGGTATATGTATCAGAAGATATGGTTGGACATAAACTGGGTGAATTTGTTGCTACAAGAACTTATAGAGGACATGGCAAGGACGAGAAAAAGTCAATTCGTAAGTAATAGATAACGAACACCCTTTGGATTTTTTGATGAAGAGGGTGTGAGAGTTGAAAGGAGGATTCACCAATGGCAAAGGGACATAGAAGCCAGATTAAGAGAGAAAGAAATGCGAATAAGGACACCAGACCATCAGCTAAGTTATCTTATGCTAGAGTTTCTGTTCAGAAAGCATGCTTCGTATTAGATGCCATTAGAGGCAAAGACGTTCAGACAGCACTTGGTATTGTAACTTACAATCCCAGATATGCTTCTACTTTAATAGAAAAGTTATTAAAATCAGCAGCAGCCAACGCTGAGAATAACAATGGAATGGACCCTGCAAAGCTTTACGTAGAGGAATGCTTCGCAAACAAGGGACCTACAATGAAGAGAGTAAAACCGAGAGCACAGGGCCGCGCTTATAGAATCGAAAAGAGAATGAGCCACATTACTGTTGTGCTTAATGAAAGATAAGGAGGCAAATAATGGGACAGAAAGTTAATCCACACGGCTTAAGAGTCGGTGTTATTAAAGACTGGGACTCAAAATGGTATGCTGAAGCTGATTTCGCAGATAACTTAGTGGAAGATTATGCGTTCAGAAAGTTCCTTAAGAAAAGATTATACAGTGCCGGCATTTCCGATATCGAGATTGAAAGAGCTTCTGGCCGTGTTAAAATCATCATTCACACAGCAAAGCCTGGAGTTGTTATTGGTAAAGGTGGTTCTGCTATAGAGGAATTAAAAAGAGAAGCTCAAAAGCTTACAGATAAAAAGTTATTTATTGATATCAAAGAAGTTAAGAGACCAGATAAGGATGCACAGTTAGTAGCGGAATCCATTGCTCAGCAGTTAGAAAATCGTATTTCTTTCCGTCGTGCTATGAAATCCACTATGGGTCGTTCTTTAAGAGCTGGTGTAAAAGGTATCAAAACTGCAGTAGCAGGACGTCTTGGTGGAGCTGATATGGCTCGTACAGAGTTCTATAACGAAGGAAATATTCCATTACAGACATTAAGAGCAGATATTAATTACGGATTCGCTGAAGCAAATACAACCTACGGCAAAATTGGCGTTAAGGTATGGATTTACAATGGCGAAGTACTTCCTACTAAAGGAAATAAGGAAGGGAGCGATAAATAATGTTAATGCCTAAGAGAGTTAAGCGTCGTAAACAGTTCCGCGGTACCATGACTGGAAAAGCATTAAGAGGCAATAAGATCAATTATGGTGAGTTCGGTTTAGTCGCTTTAGAACCATGCTGGATTAAAACAAATCAGATTGAGGCAGCCCGTGTAGCGATGACTCGTTACATCAAACGTGGTGGTAAAGTCTGGATCAAGATTTTTCCAGATAAGCCTGTAACAGCAAAACCAGCAGAAACCCGTATGGGTAAAGGTAAGGGCGCTCTGGAATACTGGGTAGCAGTTGTAAAACCAGGCCGTGTTTTATTTGAAATCGCTGGTGTACCTGAAGAATTAGCACGAGAAGCTTTACGTCTTGCTATGCATAAGTTACCTTGCAAATGTAAGATTGCTGCTAAAGCAGATTTAGAAGGCGGTGAATAACAGTGAAAATGAATAAGTACGTTGAAGAATTGAAGGGAAAGTCAGTTGCTGAACTGAATGAAGAATTAGTAGCTGCAAAGAAAGAACTTTTCAACTTAAGATTTCAAAATGCCACCAATCAGCTGGATAATACAAGCAGAATCAAAGAGGTTCGCAAGAACATTGCCAGAATTCAGACTGTTATGACTGAGAAGGCTAAATTGGCTTAAGTTTCAGTTTTTTATAAAGCATGACACACACGACTGTGTGTAAACTTATAGATGGGGCCTTGATGGCCATAAAATCGAAAGGAGAATACCGAACGTGGAAAGAAATCTTAGAAAAACCCGTACTGGTAAGGTTGTAAGTGACAAGATGGATAAGACCATCGTTGTAGCTATTGAAAACCATGTAGAACATCCTTTATACGGCAAGATCGTAAAAAGAACGTATAAATTAAAAGCTCATGATGAGAATAACGATTGCAACATGGGTGATAAAGTAAGAGTAATGGAAACAAGACCACTATCCAAAGATAAGAGATGGAGACTTGTTGAGATTATCGAAAAAGCGAAATAATTTATTTCCAGGAAGGAGTAAAAAGGTATGATTCAGCAGGAATCCAGATTGAAGGTTGCCGACAATACCGGTGCAAAAGAATTGTTGTGTATCCGTGTTTTGGGCGGCTCTACAAGAAGATATGCTAATATTGGAGACGTTATCGTTGCCACTGTTAAAGATGCAACACCTGGCGGAGTTGTAAAGAAAGGTGACGTTATAAGAGCTGTTGTAGTACGTACAAAAAAAGGTGCGCGACGCAAAGATGGTTCTTATATAAAATTCGATGAGAATGCAGCAGTAGTAATTAAAGAAGACAAGACTCCAAGAGGAACTCGTATTTTTGGACCGGTTGCCAGAGAGTTAAGAGAGAAACAGTTTATGAAAATTGTTTCCTTAGCTCCGGAAGTATTATAAGGAGGTGTCGGACTGTGCAGAAAATTAAAAAAGACGACCTGGTAAAGATTATTACAGGAAAAGATAAAGACAAACAGGGTAAAGTTATTCAGGTAAAGGATAACAAGATACTCGTAGAAGGCTGTAACATGATAACAAAGCATGTAAAACAAAGCCAGACAAATCCACAGGGTGGAATTGTTCAAAAAGAAGCAGCACTTGATATTTCCAACGTAATGCTGGTGGTTGATGGCAAAGCAACAAGAGTTGGTTTTGAAGTTAAAGACGGTAAAAAAGTCCGTGTTGCAAAAGCAACCGGTAAAGTAATTGATTAATTCGGAGAGGAGGAATAAAAATTGGCTAGATTAAAAGAGACATATAAAAAAGAAATCGTAGATGCTATGGTTAAGAAGTTCAACTATAAAAACTTCATGGAAGTACCCAAGTTAGATAAGATTGTCATCAACATGGGTGTTGGTGAAGCAAAGGATAATGCCAAGGTTTTAGACTCTGCAGTCAGAGACTTAGAAATCATCTCCGGTCAGAAGGCGGTCTTAACAAAGGCTAGAAAATCAATTGCTAACTTCAAACTTAGAGAAGGTATGCCAATCGGATGTAAAGTTACATTACGTGGTGAGAGAATGTATGAATTTGCTGATCGTCTGATCAACCTTGCACTTCCTCGTGTACGTGACTTTAGAGGTGTGAATCCTAATGCATTTGATGGTAGAGGAAATTACGCACTTGGTATCAAGGAACAGCTTATTTTCCCTGAAATTGAGTACGACAAAGTTGACAAGGTTAGAGGTATGGACATTATTTTTGTTACAACCGCTAAGACAGATGAAGAAGCTCGTGAACTTTTGACATTATTCAATATGCCATTTGCAAAATAGTAGGAGGAGAATCCATGGCTAAGACTTCAATGAAGATCAAACAGCAGAGACCTGCAAAATTCTCTACTAGAGAATACAATCGTTGCAGAATCTGTGGTCGTCCACATGCTTATTTAAGAAAATACGGAATTTGCAGAATTTGCTTCCGTGAATTAGCATACAAGGGCCAGATCCCAGGTGTGAAAAAGGCAAGCTGGTAAAATAAGGAAGGAGGCAATTTCAAAATGACAATGAGCGATCCAATCGCAGATATGCTTACAAGAGTTCGTAATGCAAATACTGCTAAACATGATACAGTAGATATACCTTCATCCAAGATGAAATTAGCTATTGCTGATATCCTTGTTAATGAGGGTTATGTTAAAAAATATGATATCGTAGAAGATGGTGCATTCAAGACAATTCGAATCACCTTAAAATACGGAAAAGATAAAACACAGAAAATCATCACAGGACTTAAGAGAATTTCTAAACCAGGTTTACGTGTTTACGCAAATACAGAAGAGTTACCTAAGGTACTTGGCGGTTTAGGAGTTGCTATTATTTCTACAAACAAAGGTGTTGTTACTGACAAACAGGCTCGTGAACTGGGCGTTGGCGGAGAAGTACTGGCATTTGTTTGGTAGGCTGTGAGTACTTGACGAGGTCTTTTAAAGTTTAGTACGAACGCCGTTCTTCGACCAAAGGAAGAAGAACTTCCCTATTAAAACGTAGTAAGATACAATACACAGGGAAAACATCTGAAAACAGAGGGAATACATGATTCCTTCCGAAAATTTAAGGAGGTAAACGGCATGTCACGTATAGGAAAAATGCCTATAGCGATTCCAGCAGGTGTAACTGTTACAATCGCAGACAACAATAAAGTGACTGTAAAAGGTCCTAAGGGAACTCTTGAAAAAGAATTACCAACCGAGATGACAATTAAAGAAGAAGATGGTCATATCGTTGTTACAAGACCAAGCGATTTAAAGAAGATGAAAGCATTGCATGGTCTTACAAGAACATTAATCAATAACATGGTTATTGGTGTAACCGAGGGTTATGAGAAAAAACTGGAAATCAATGGTGTTGGTTACAGAGCGCAGAAAAAAGGAAAGAAAATTGTTCTTTCATTAGGCTATTCTCATCCTGTAGAGATGGAAGATCCAGAAGGAATCGAATCTACTATGGATGGACAGAACATCATCATTATTAAAGGTATAGATAAAGAAAAAGTTGGCCAGTATGCTGCTGAAATCAGAGATAAGAGAAGACCTGAACCTTATAAGGGCAAGGGTATTAAGTATGCTGATGAAGTTATCAGACGTAAAGTTGGTAAGACTGGTAAGAAATAATTAAGGAGAGTGTAAAGATGGTTAGCAAACAATCAAGAAGTAAAGTTCGCGTTAAGAAGCACACCAGAATGCGTAATCGTTTTGCAGGCACTGCAGAAAGACCACGTTTAGCTGTGTTTAGAAGTAATAATCATATGTATGCTCAATTATTGACGATACAGTTGGTAAAACTTTAGTCGCTGCTTCTTCTGTAGAAAAAGAAGTAAAAGCAGAATTAAAGAAAACTAACGACGTTGATGCTGCAGCATATGTAGGTACCGTAGTTGCAAAGAGAGCTACTGAAAAAGGTATCAAAGAGGTTGTCTTTGACAGAGGCGGTTTTATATATCAGGGTAAAGTTAAAGCATTAGCAGACGCAGCCAGAGAAGCTGGTCTGGAATTCTAGTAGAGAGGAGAATGACAGCGTGAAACGTACAAAATTTGATGCAAGTCAGTTAGAATTAAACGACAGAGTAGTTGCTATCAAGCGTGTATCCAAAACCGTTAAGGGTGGACGTACCATGAGATTCTCTGCTTTAGTAGTCGTTGGCGATGGCAATGGCCATGTAGGCGCAGGTCTTGGCAAAGCTGGTGAAGTTCCAGAAGCAATCCGTAAAGGAAAAGAGGCTGCTACAAAGAATATGGTTACAGTTCCTTTAGATGAGAACAAGAGTATACCACATGATTTCATTGGTAAATTTGGAAGTGCTTCTGTACTTCTTAAGAGAGCAAATGAAGGTACAGGAGTTATCGCGGGTGGTCCTGCACGTGCAGTAGTAGAACTTGCAGGTATTAAAAATATCCGTACAAAATCCCTAGGCTCTAATAATAAGACCAATGTAGTATTAGCTGCAATTGAAGGATTAACTCAGTTAAAAACTCCTGAGGAAGTTGCTAAGCTTCGCGGCAAATCTGTAGAAGAGATTTTAGGCTAAGGAGGATAGAAAAATGGCAGATAAATTAAAAATCACATTAGTGAAATCCCCGATTGGTGCAGTTCCTAAGCATAAAGCAACCGTTGAAGCATTAGGCTTAAGAAAGCTTAATAAGACAGTTGAGATGCCGGACAATAGTGCTGTCAGAGGTATGATAGCCAACGTGCGTCATTTAGTAAAAGTTGAAGAGGTTTAAGAATAAGCAGTAAGGAGGTGCAAGCATGGATTTATCAAATTTAAAACCTGCAGAAGGTTCTAAACACAGCGATAATTTTAGAAGAGGCCGTGGACATGGTTCAGGAAACGGCAAGACAGCAGGTAAAGGACATAAAGGACAGAAAGCTCGTTCAGGTGCAACAAGACCAGGATTTGAAGGCGGTCAGATGCCTTTATACAGACGTATTCCTAAGCGGGGCTTTACAAATAGAAATACAAAGATTATTATTGGCATCAATGTAAGCGCTTTAGAGGTATTTGACAACGATACAGTCGTAACTGTTGAAACATTAATAGAGCGTGGAATTGTTAAGAATCCACGTGATGGTGTTAAGATCCTTGGAAATGGAGAATTAACCAAAAAGCTTACAGTAAAGGTAAATGCATTCAGTGAAGGCGCAAAAACCAAGATTGAAGCTTTAGGTGGAACCTGCGAGGTGATCTAATATGTTCAAAACACTCCAGAGAGCATTCAAAATCGAGGACGTGAGAAATAAACTATTTTATATGTTTTTGATGTTGGTGGTTATAAGGATCGGTTCATTATTGCCGATCCCAGGAGTTAATACAAGTTTCATTCAAGATTTATTTAAGCAACATGACAATGATGCGTTTGGATTCTTAAACTCTATGACGGGTAGTGCGTTTACAAACATGTCTGTGTTCGCATTGAGTATTACACCATACATTACTTCTTCTATTATTATGCAGCTTTTAACCATTGCAATTCCAAAGCTGGAAGAAATGCAGAAAGATGGAGAGGATGGAAGAAAGAAGATTGCAGAATATACCCGTTATATTACGGTTGCACTTGCTTTGATTGAATCCATTGCCATGGCGGTTGGATTCGGAAGCAAGGGTATGCTGTTACAGTATAATGCAGTGAATGTCATTATTGTTGTTGTAACGATGACAGCAGGTAGTGCGCTTCTTATGTGGATTGGTGAACGAATTACTGAAAATGGTGTGGGAAATGGTATTTCCATCGTTCTTTTGTTTAACATTATTTCAAGATTTCCATCCGATATCTTTACATTAAAAAGCAGATTTATGACAGGAAAATCAGTTGCAGTAACAGCTGTAACAGCGATTATCATCTTTGCTGTTATCGCAGCAATTGTCGTATTTGTCGTAATCCTGCAGGATGGAGAAAGACGGATTCCCGTGCAGTATTCAAAGAAAATGCAGGGACGAAAGATGGTTGGCGGACAAGCTACAAATATTCCGTTAAAAGTAAATACAGCTGGTGTTATTCCAGTCATCTTTGCTTCTTCTATTATGTCATTTCCAGT
>Ga0316596_1000101_pt1 | contig 10792 bp, 9 predicted proteins | sample S_170502SBrCrA_R_FD_207793 | JGI IMG/M metagenome (GOLD analysis project Ga0316596, IMG submission 207793) | Metatranscriptome of rhizosphere microbial communities from salt marsh grasses in Alabama, United States - S_170502SBrCrA (Metagenome... | ecosystem: Host-associated > Plants > Roots >... | reverse complement strand
TCGGGAGCGCTCGGCACACCATGACTCAAACCGGCCCGACCCAAGGCCCAACCAAGGTCCTCATCGTGGCGGCAGCCCTCCTGGCGGGTGCCGCCTTCCTCTATATGGTCAAGCTGATGCACGACATGACGGCCCACATGGCCGCCATGACGTCCCATGTCGCGTCGATGGCCCAGGACATGCGGACGATGCGCGCCGACATGGGCACCCTGGCGCGTGATGTCTCCGATATCGCCGCCCAAGTCCACACCTTGCCCGCGATGGCGGAGGACATGCGGCACATGCGGGAGGGGATGGAGCAGCTCAGTGGTGTCGTCGGACACGGGACCGAGCAGATGGAGCAGCTGAACCCCATGGGGGTGATCCAGCAGATGATGCCAGGCTCCCGACGTTAGACGGATGGTCCGCGGGCTGAGGACAGCGGCTACATCAACTGGACGACCTGTTCCCGCTGGAGGCCTAAGGCCTGGGCGCCGAGCTTGAGGGCCTGGGACGCAAAGGTCTCAAGGTCACCCCACTGATCACCCGTGTCCAGCACCTCCGAGAGGGTCTCGCTCAGGATCCGGAGACGATAGGCCCCCGCCCCCGCCTCGCGGTCTGCGGGCGGTGCCAGCTCCGCACACACATAGAGATCCGGTTCCTTGCGGCCCAAGGGAACGAAGGCGAGGATGTAGCGGTACGCACGGGAGTCTCCGCTCTCGATCTCCCCCAGCAGGGAGGCGGCGTAGTCGCCGATCTGATAACGGTGTTTGGGGATCGCGGTCTGGATCTGGGGTTGCTCTCGCATCGGGTCTGTCCTGTGGCACTCTGGGCTGGTTGCGATCCGCGCGGTGGGTCCTGTCGGGACGAAATCCTTGTGGTCGCCCTCGCATTGTGCCCCCTAACGCCTACCCCCTCTCAGGGTCAAGATCAGAGAGAGGACGGGGTCAATCACCGGGGCTAGCTTGCGGCGCATCAGGGTTCCCAACGCCGTGGGGTCCGGCAGGACCGGTCGGATCACCCCATAGCCGAGCCCCGAAAGGACCCGTATGGCGGTGACCTCCCCCACCAGCCCCGGCCATCGGCCCATGCACTCCGATAGCACACCAGCGCCGAGCGAGTCCTGGGCCCTCGCCTGGGCCTCGGCGATCAGCGCATCCAGAGGCAAATTGGGATCCCCCTCGGGCCGCAGCTGCGCGAAGTAGTCCCGCAAACAGTCGAATGTGGTGGTGACAACGTCCTGACTCGGCGGTTTGGCGAGGACGTTGGCAACCGTTTTGAGCCAGGTCTGACCCTCCGCCGAGGCAACCCGCTGGAGCGATCGAGCCCAGGGGTCCCCATTGGCTGCTAACACCTGGAGCGCGCCCGCCAGCGCCGGGTCCCGCTCCCGTGGGGGCTCCGGATTCGGCAGACCATCCGGGAGCGCCTGCAGGAAGCCCACCAGGTAGGCCTGCTTGCGGGCCGACTTGCGCCAAAGGTCCTCCCTTTGCTCCTGGCTGATGAGTCCCGGCTGGAGGACCAGCCGCACCGACTCCATGATGCGCTCGCTCTCCGTCTCGAAGGGCAGATAGTCCACAAGATAGGCGGCCAGCACGGGACCCATGGTACCGGCGACAATGGAGGGGTTCCCAAGCATGCGTCGGGCGTTCTCCGCATCCTCCATAGCCCACCAGGCACATCGCGCCAGCTCGTCTGTGAGGCCCGGCGAGCACACCGCCGCCACGACGGCCTCCGGCTCGCCGAGGAGTAGCAGTTGGGCGAGGCTCTCGTCGCGCATCTGACCCATGCGGGTCCAGCGCTTGAGGTAGACAGGGTAGCCACCCGGAGACCCCAGGACCTGCCCGGAGATGAGCTCCCTGACCAGACGAAGGTAGTGCTCCGGCCGGATGGTTGGGTGGAGCTCCACCTTGATCTCCCGCTGGGGTGAGTCCCCCTGAGCGGCGAGCCCGTAGACCGCCATCTTGACCTCGTCGATTCGGATCGCCACGGGCTTGTTGGCGAGGAGCACATTGAGACGAAAGGCGTCTTCGCTGCTCAGCTCCATCGCGAACTGGACCTGGTTGCACACGCGCCTTGACGCGAAGGACCCGGGATTGTCGACACGGGGATCAGCCCTCCGTGGGCGGCTGATAACTCGGGTCCTTGGGGTTGAGGAAGATAAAGTGAAACTGGCCGGGCTCCATCTCCACGTAATCCATGACCGCCTCGTCGAGCAGAGGGACCTGCTCCGGGGCCATGACCACGTCGATTCCCTCGCAGCTCATCCGGATGTCGTCCTCGCTCGCCTCGTCGAACCCCATCCGGTAGTCGATGGCGCCGTCCGGACTGCGCTGGGCGGCGAGTCGCAGGGACATCCCCTCGGTCCCACCCTGTTTGGCGGCGACCAGCACTTGGGCGGCCGCGGCGGTCGTGAGCTTGAGCATGGTGTGTCCTGATGGATTGTGTTCCGGTACAGAAAGTTGCAGTTTAACCTCTAGGCGGGTGCCGCAGCGGGCTCAATGCGCGCGCCAACGACGAACCTGGGCCAGAAAGCGCTCCACCCAACCCGTGTTGATGTCCCGCAGGTGGCTGTAGCACGCCAGCAGATTTCCCTGGACCACCCCGTCGTGCCGCCCGTCGATGCCGGTGCCCCGCACGACCTGGTACGCGTACCGCCAGGCCGGGTCCGGCGCCATGACCGCCGAATGGTGGAACTCGTGGGCCCGGACGTCGCGGGACGCCCTGTTGCCGACCCCTTGGGGGTCGGGCCACGGAAATTGGTCCGTCTCCCGCAGCCGCACATAGCCCCGGCCCTGGGGTCTGGGCCGCATCTCAACCTCCGCGTTCAGGGCTCCCACCATCGCGCGGCGCTGCCCACCCCAATGGAGCTCCCTGCACAGGTACATGAGCCCCCCGCACTCCGCGTAGACAGGACCGCCCCGAGCGACGAAGTCCGCGATGGCCTCCCGCATATTGCGGTTCGCCTCCAGCTCGGCCATACGGCATTCCGGGAAGCCACCGCCGAGGAAGAGCCCGTCCACTGCAGGTGGCTCCGCATCATGAACGGGGCTGAATTCCACCAGCTCCGCCCCCCCATGGACGAAGGCACGCAGATCATCCGGGTAATAGAATCCAAAGGCCGAATCCCTTGCGAGCCCGATACGCACAGGCTCACCCGTCGCCCGTTCCGAAGGCGGCCCGGTTGGGGAGGCCAGTGGGGGGGTGATTGACTGGACCTGGCCCGCCAGGGCCTCGATCGCATCCAGGTCGACCTGTTCGGCGACCAGGGCGGCGATGCGATCCACCAGCGCCTCGGCCTCCGCCGTCTCGTTGCTCGGCATCAGGCCCAGGTGGCGCTCGGCGATGGCGAGTGCCGGGTCGCGCTCCACCAGGCCAATCACCGGCAGGTCCGTGTAGTGCTCTACGGCACGCCGCAGGTTGGCCCCATGGCGCGAGCCACCCACCTTGTTGAGCACCACGCCGGCGATCCAGACCTCCGGATCGAAGTCCCGGTAGCCGAGCAGCAGGGGTGCGATTCCCCGGGACATCCCGGCACAATCGAGCACGAGCAGGACGGGGGCCCCCAGCAGCTTCGCGAGCTCCGCATTTGTCTCCGTCCCGGCGAGATCGGTGCTGTCGTAGAGACCGACGTTACCCTCGATCAGGGCGAGGTCGCAGCCCGCCGACTCCCTGGCGAAGCTGTCGCGGATTGCCTCCCCGGACATCGTGTTGTAGTCCAGGTTGAAGCAGGGGCACCCGGCCGCCTGACCCAACCAAAGGGGATCGATGAAATCGGGACCCTTCTTGAAGGGCTGAACCTTTTGCCCTCGGGACCCCAGGGCGCGGCACAGCCCGATGGAGACGGTCGTCTTCCCGGACGACTTGTGGGTTGCGGAAAGATACAGGTGGGCCATGGCCTGGTGTCAGGACCGGGTAGCCAAGGATACCCCGCGGACAATGGCCCCCAGGGCATGACCGCGCGAACTTGGGCCACCCGCGCCGAACGCGGGTGGCCGCGAGGGGCTAGGCCTCAGCGAGGGCTGAGCCGGTGGCCTTGGCCCCCTCGTCCGCGGGCATGGACTCATCGGCTAGCGATTCTGGGAGGAACTGGAGGACCCGGACGCCCCCTGCCGTGATGAGCAGCGCCACCGCCATGCCTCCCAGTCCGAGGAGGAACTCCGGCAGCGACGGGCTGTAATGCGCCGGCTCTGCGATGATCCCGCCCGCCGGGGCAGCCTCCAGGACGGTCTGGCCGGGGAATATTTGCAGGGGGAAGGCTTGGCTCGCGATGATCACGACGTACATGGTCGCCAACCCCCCCAGGATCACCAAGGCGCACGCAGCAGCGATCCAATTACGATCCTTCCCGAGCTCTGGGTGATAGAGGATGCCCAGGGGCACGAGACCGCCGATCAGGACCCAACCGATCCAAAACACGACGGTGAAGGTACCACCACCCAGGAGCATCCAGCTCACCAGCTCGTAGTTCTTGGCGCCGTAAAGCTTGGTGAGGAAGTAGACCACCGTGAAGTAGAGGATGGCGGCGACGAAGACTCCGAGCAGATTCTTTAGCCGGCGCACGATCTTGTCGCCGAGGACGCGCCCCTCCTGGTCGAACGTGAACATTAGGACCAGCAGGAAGATCGCCAGACCGTAGGCGAATGACATGATGATGAACATGGGCGCCAGGAACGCGGTATCGAACGCCTGGCGTCCCACGATGAAGCCGAAGATCGAGCCGGTACCGGTGGTGAGCGCCAGACGCCAGGCGAAGGCGAAGAGGCCCATGGGCTTGTAGAAGACGGCCCCCATACGGTCCGCCATACTCCAGAGATAGGCGATAACGATCGCCATGAAGCCCGTGTACAGGAAGATGTTCCAGGCGAAGATGGAGCGGAAGTTATAGGTCGTCATGGCCACGATGAGGCGATCCGGCCGCCCCAGGTCCAGGACCAGGACCAGCAGACCGCCGACCAGCAAGGCCACGGCGAGCAGGCCGGAGAGACGCCCAAACGGCTTGTATGCCCCTTTTCCGAAGACGCTGCCGATGGAGGCCACGTTCAGCGCACCGGATGCGGCGACGATGAGGAACACGGCAAAGACGTGTGGCGTGCCCCACACCACCGAATTGTTCATCCCCGTGACCCAGTGACCCTCATGCTCCATGTAGAGGGCCGCCAGTCCGCCGATGCCGGCGATCACCGCCAGAATACCGAGGATGGTCCAGTAACGAGCCGGCGGGATCCGCCACTCACGGTAGACGATACGTTTAATCATCTTTTGCTCCCGCCTGTGCTAGACGCCCGAGTAGCGTACGCCGGTGTTCAGCGCCAGGTCCTCGCGGATCTGACGACTCGGTATCGCCTTGAGCGCCTGGCTGATGGGGCTCTCGGGGTCATTGAGGTCGCCGAAGGTCATGGCGTTGTGCCCCTCGGCCGCACAGGCATCCACGCAAGCCGTGGACGCGATCCCATAGTCGCGCCGGCTCACACACAGATTGCAGCTCTCTACACAGCCCTTGCCCCGAGGGACCCGGGTCAGCTGACCATGAACGTTCTCGTGGATGAAGCTGCGCGCCTTGTAGGGACAAGCCATCATGCAGTAGCGGCAACCGATGCAGGTATGCCGGTCCACCATCACGATACCGTCGGCCCGCTTGAACGACGCCCCGGTTGGGCAGACATCCACGCAAGGCGGATGTTCGCAATGCTGGCACATGAGGGGAAGGTTGGTCACGCGCCTGGTCTGGTTATCCTGGAGCTTGACCTTGCGGATCCAGACCGACTTCTGGCGATCCCACTGGACCTGGGACTGACCCTCCGGCTTGATCTGGAGGTCCAGCCCGTTCTCCAGGTCGCAGGCATCGACGCACGCGCGGCAGCCGTCCGCGCATTTCGTCGTGTCGATCAGGAGACCCCAGCGGACCGCATCGGTCACCGGCTCGGACCGGGGCGCCGCGCTCACCGCGTGGAGCACCACCCCAGGCGCCACAACCCCCGCGGTGACGCCGGCCGCAACGCCGAAGAAGGCGCGACGACCACCGTCGATCTTGTCTTCGTGGTGATTCATGGTCACTGACCTTTGACTGCCGACTCGTCGCCTGCCACCGCAATGCCCGCGGCCTGATGGGCAGCGACCCCAGCCTCGCTGACGGGCCCGCCGTTTGGCACGTTGGCATGGCAGTCGAAGCAATTGACCGTCACTGCCGCGAAGGCGTGGCACGCGCCGCAGAACTGGTTCGGCTCGTTCGCCGGCACAGGCTTGCCATCCGCCCCCGTGCTCACATGACAGGCAATACAGCCGGCCAAGCTGTACTTCGTGCCCCGGATACCCCCGTGGACAGTCGCGTCGCGCTGGTGCTCGATGAACTCCATGTGGTTACGACGCATGACCTCGGTGGGCTCGACGCAGGCGCTCAATCCGGCGGCCTTCGACCCCTGCGTGACGAAGGAGCCCAGGTCGGCCGCCAGGACGGCCTGGGCGCCAAGCGCCCAGACCAGGCTAACGACGACGAGGCCCGCTCTTACAACGGCTTTTGCCATCGACGCCTCCAGGTTACTCACTCAAGGACAATTACTCACCAAGGCCCATCTTGATGTAGCCGGTGGGGCAAACGTCCGCACAAATGTGGCAGCCGATGCATTTGGCATAATCGGTCGCCACGTACCGCCCCGTGGTGCGCTCGGACTTGTCCACCCGATAGACCGCCGTCTGGGGACAGAAGATCACGCAGTTGTCGCACTCGAAGCACATGCCGCAGGACATGCAGCGCTTGGCCTCGTCGATGACTTCGGCCTCCGATAGACCGATGACGCGCTCCTTGAAGTGGCCCAGGACCTCTTCTGCGCTGGGCACCTCCTCCTTGCGGAGATTGCGCGCGTGGTAGTTGAAGTGGCCGAGGAACAGCTCGTCCTGGGGGATGACCTCGGCCCCGGAGCGGTCCTCGTAGTTATGGATCGCCCATTTGCCCTCGGAGGTGCCGCGCAGATCGCCAACCTTCTCAACCTCGAAAGACTCGGGCGCCAGGTTGGCCTCGGTCATCTTGGCCAACAGGTCGAAGTGATGGACGTCCACCTTGGGACGGCGGCGGTGCTCCGCCTGACGCAGGTACTCGTCGATGGAGTCCGCGGCGATCCAGGCCTGACCGATGGCAGTGGTCAGGAGGTGGGGACGAATGATGTCGCCCGCGACAAAATGCCCCGGCTTGTTGGGGACCTGGTAGAACTTGTCCGAGTTCATCAGGCCGCGGCCGTTGTCCAGCTCACTGAGCCCCGTCATATCACCGCCCTGGCCGATGGCAGCGACGATCAGGTCCGCCTCGAGCACCCGCTCCGTCCCGGGCACCACCGTTGGACGTCCGTCCTCCATGCTGCAATCGGCGACCTTGAGGCCGGTCGCGCGGCCGTCGGCCCCCTTGATCACCTCCACCGGCATGACCCCGTCGAGAACGGTCACGCCCTCGTAGAGCGCGTCGTGGACCTCATGCTCCGAGGCGGTCATCTTCTCCCGGGTGAAGAGCGAGGTGAGGGTGACCTGGGCCCCCTCCGCCGCGGCGGTCACGGCCGCGTCATGCGCGACGTATCCGTCATGGACCACGGTCTCCGGCAGCTCACTGGTACCGGCCTTGGTGATATGACCCAGACGGCGAGCCACCGAGACCACGTCGATGGAGGTGTCACCACCGCCCACGCACACCACCTTGTCCGCGGTGACCTTCATCCGGCCCTCGTTGAAGGCCTTGAGGAAGGCGACACCGGAGACGCAGTTCGGGGTGTCCTGCCAGCCGGATACCGGCAGACCGCGGCCGCTTTGGCAACCGATCGCCCACAGAATGGCGTCGAACTCCTTCTCTACGTCGGCCACTGGGACGTCCACGCCGACCTTGGTCTTGAAACGGACCTCGATGTTGCCGAGATCAAGGATGCGCTGGATCTCCGCGTCGAGCTTGTCGCGCGGTACCCGGTAGCCCGGGATGCCGAATTTGAACATGCCCCCGAGGCTGTCGTTCGCCTCGAAGATGGTGCAGGCATGGCCCTTGCGGCGCAGCTGATAGGCGGCGGCGAGACCAGCCGGACCGCCGCCGATGATGGCGACGCGCTTTCCGGTATCGGCCGGCGCCGGGTCGAACTTGTAGCCCTTCTCGATTGCCGTATCGCCGATGAACTGCTCGACGGCGTTGATGCCGACGAAGTCTTCAAGCTCGTTACGGTTGCACCCGTCCTGGCAGGGCGCCGGGCATACCCGCCCCATCATGGAGGGAAAGGGATTGGCGTCGGTTGAGCGCCGGAAGGCATACTCCTGCCACTCCATTCCGGCCGGAGGCTTCTCCTGAAGACGCGCGATGGCGAGCCAACCGCGAATGTCCTCACCGGAGGGGCAGCTGCCCTGGCAAGGAGGGGTCTTGTGCACGTAGGTCGGGCACTTATGCGAGGTGTCCTGGACGAAGATCTTGTCGGTCCAGGATTCCCATTCTTGGTGACCATCCTCGAAGCGGCGCCAGGACGGCTTGGTCTTCATCTCGTTCATGGGAGTTGCCATCGGATCACTCTCCTTACCTATTAAACCCTTGGGTTCGATTCAGCTCGAAAGCCGGGGCTCCACGAGCATTCCCGGCGGAAGTCTTTGAGAGGACGGTCAATCCTCGTCGTCCTCGTCCGCCTCCTCGTCCTCAGGCCCTGGGGTGAGCACGATGGCGTTGGACACCAATTGGTGGAGGCTGACGATCTGGTCCATCTCCATGCCGTAATAGGGCAGGACCTTCGTGAATTGGCTCTTGCAGATGGCACAGATAGCGGCCATGTGCGTCACGCCCTTCTCCTGCATCACGTTGTTCAAGGCCTCGATCCGAGGCTTTGCACCTTTGACCCGGATCTCCATCAGGTCATCCGTGAGGAGCCCGCCGCCGCCGCCGCAGCAGAAGGTGCGGTCGCGGATCGTCTCCTCGTCCATGTCGTAGTAGTTGTTGCAGGTGGCGCGGAGGATCGCCCGCGGGATCTCGAACTGCCCCCCCGGGGTGTCACCCATGCGCGAGGCCCTGGCGACGTTGCATGAATCGTGGTAAGTCAGAACCTTGTCGTCGTTCTGGCTCTTATCGAAGTTGAGCTTGCCCCGCTGGATCAGGTCGTAGGTGAACTCGCAGATGTGCTGCGGCACCGGATAGCGGGGATCCAGGAAATCCCAGGGACCCGCCAGGGTGTTCAAGAAGCTGTAGGCGACACGCCAGGCATGACCGCACTCGCCGAAGACGATGCGCTTCACCTTGAGCGAGATGGCCGCCTCCCGGATGCGTTGGGCCACCCGGCGCATGTTCTCGTAGGAGCCGATGAACATGCCGAAGTTGGCCGCCTCTGAAGCGTACGAGCTCAGGGTCCACGAGACGCCTGCCTCATGGAAGACCTTGCCGTACCCGATGAGTCCGTCGACATGGGGCTCCGCGAAGAAGTCCGCCGAGGGGGTGACCAACAGGATCTCCGCGCCTTCCTCGTCCATCGGATAGCGCACCTTTACGCCGGTGTCGTCGTAGACGTCCTCCTCGAGACCCTCCAGGGTGTCCTCAAGGGCCGGTCCAGGCAGGCCCAGGTTGTTGCCGATCTTGTAGACCTTGCCGATGATCTCGTTGCAGTACTTCTGCCCCACCCCGATGGAGTCCATGATCTCCCGGGCGGCCATCGAGATCTCGGCGGTATCGATCCCATAGGGACAGAAGACCGAGCAGCGCCGACATTGGGAGCACTGGTGGTAATAGCTGTACCACTCGTCCAACACGTCCTTGGTGAAATCCGCGGCCCCAACCAGCTTCGGGAAGAACTTGCCGGCCAGGGTGAAATAACGCCGATAGACCTTGCGCATCAGGTCCTGACGGCCAACCGGCATGTTCTTTGGGTCTTTGGTACCCAGGTAGTAGTGACACTTGTCGGTGCAGGAGCCGCACTTGACACAGGAGTCGAGGTAGACCCGGAGGGATCGGTAGCGGCCAAGGAGCTCCCCCATCTTGTCCAGGGCCCGCTCCTGCCAGTTCTCCACCAGCTCGCCGGGGAAGCCGAGGGGCTCCTGAAACTCAGGCCGGGAGAGGAAAGGCGCGCTGTGCGCCATGGTATCCGGCACCAATGCCGGGACCTCGGGGTATTGACTCAGCTCTGGGACTTCAAACGTGGCCTTGGCCATGGTTCCACCTCAGTCTCCCGGGGTGCAAAGCGGCACCATCCGGATCGCGCCGATGCGTTACTGCTGTTCGAGCTGCTTGGCCCAGGGGGCGATATGCCGCTGCTCTCGCGGGTTGTCGACCTGGTTACGGGTCGGACTGAAGAAAAGGCCCGGCGCGTGCAGCAGCTTGCTGTAGGGGAAGACAATCATCAGACCCACCACCAAAAGCAGATGCAGCAGAAGCAGCGGATCCGCAGGAAGGGGCTGGATGTTCAGGGTCATCAACCCCAGAAAGAAGGACTTCACGGCCACCACGTCGGCGTGGACTACGAAGCTCGTCAGGAGCCCGCTGCAGCCGATCAGGATCAAAAGGAGCAGGATCAGGTGGTCAGAGGGTGCGGAGATGTAGCGCACGCGGTCCACGAGGACACGCCGCGCCCAAAGACCCACGAGCCCGGCAACCATAGCAAAGCCCGCGTAGATACCGAATGGCTGGACAAGCTGGATGGGCAGCGGCACCGGGTCCAAAAAATAGCGTAGGTGGCGAAGGGTGACCAGGAAGAGGCCAAAGTGAAACATCCAGCCGAAGATCCAGGTCCACTTGTTGCCGCGAAACAGACTCTCGAACAGCACCACTTCCCGCGCCATCCGGAAGACAACACCGCTCTGGGTGGTTGGGGCTGGCGTGGTC
>Ga0316596_1000099_pt1 | contig 10813 bp, 9 predicted proteins | sample S_170502SBrCrA_R_FD_207793 | JGI IMG/M metagenome (GOLD analysis project Ga0316596, IMG submission 207793) | Metatranscriptome of rhizosphere microbial communities from salt marsh grasses in Alabama, United States - S_170502SBrCrA (Metagenome... | ecosystem: Host-associated > Plants > Roots >... | reverse complement strand
TTCGCAATGATAAAGGTGCCCAATCAATGAATGCCAACTTGCAGGAAAAATTAATCGAAGAACTTATGGATGAGGTGGCCACGGATAAGCTGGTTCTGCCCAGTTTGCCGGAAATCGCATTAAAAGTCCGTGATGCCGTTGAAGATCCCGACATGACATCCGCGAAACTCGCCAAAGTCATTACCATGGACGCCGGTTTGACCGCTCGGTTGATTCAAGTGGCCAACAGTCCTTTGGTCCGTGGCAACCGGGAAATCGACAGTGTGGAAGCCGCCGTGGTCCGAATGGGCAACACGATGGTGAAAAGTATTGTTAACAGCTTGATTGTACAGCAAATGTTTCAGCCGACCACGGAATTGTCTGATAAAAAATTTCGTCTATTCTGGCAACACAGTTCCCAAGTCGCTGCCATTTGTCATGCTTTGGCTGGATTTGCCAAGTTGAAACCGGACCAAGCTTTGCTGGCGGGATTGGTCCACGATATCGGTGCGCTGCCCATCATCAAACGGGCGGAAGACGTGCCGGAATTGCTGGCCAGCGAAGAAATGCTCGATAACATAATTCGTTGTACCCATGCTGAAATTGGCAAAGCCATGTTGAACAAATGGGAATTCCCCCAGTCCCTTGTTGAAGCCGCCGCAGAACATGAAAATCTTTCTCGCCAGCACGACGGACCACCGGACTATGCCGATTTAGTGACGGTGGCAAACCTGCAAAGCTATGTAGGCGAGGATCATTATCTGGCGGCCGTGGAGTGGTCGGAGGTGCCGGCATTTGCCAAACTCGGTCTGGACACTGATGTTTCTATAGTGGATATGGAAGAAAAAGGCGATGAAATCAGAGAAGTACAAAGCGCGTTGTTAGGTTGATTATCTATTTATCTCCCCCCCAACAATAAACGCCCGGTAAAAAACCACGATTCGGGCAAGTCCCCTTTACCGGCCGACGGTTGTCGTCGGCCGCGGCACTACTAACTACTATTAGTTACGTGAATAGTTACTTGAATGGTTACTTGAATTAACCATTTGTTTGCACGATGTAATTCGCGGCTTTAATTAGCGTGCCTACTAGGTTTAGAGGTATAAAACTGTGTATAATTGCGCGTTTTATATACTTACAGAACTTACCTCATCGAGATCTGTCCCATTAGCAGTATTCATAATAAAATCAAAAGCTAACCATTGGAGTAATTGAATGGCAACAGAACGAACATTGTCTATTATCAAACCTGACGCAGTGGCAAAAAACGTCATCGGCGAAATCTATAGCCGTTTCGAAAAAGCGGGTTTGAAAATTGTGGCGGCGAAAATGCTGCAATTGAGCCAAGAACAAGCGGAGGGATTCTATGCCGTCCATAAAGAACGGCCTTTTTTTAAAGATTTAGTGGAATTTATGACCTCCGGCCCGGTCATGGTGCAAGCGTTGGAAGGTGAAAACGCCATTGCCAAAAACCGAGAAATCATGGGTGCTACCAATCCCAAAGAAGCGGCGCCGGGTACCATCCGCGCTGAGTTTGCCACCACCATTGACGAAAACGCCGTGCACGGTTCCGATGGCCCGGATACCGCGAAAAACGAAGTGGCTTATTTTTTTAATGACAACGAGATTTGTCCGCGGATTCGTTAGTCGTTGAGGGATGATTCGAACGACCAGAGAGCAGGTTGCGTGAGCACAGACGAAAAAATCAATTTACTGGATTTGACCCGGCAAGACATGGAGGCCTTTTTCGAGCGCTTGGGCGAAAAGCCTTTTCGCGCCACCCAGGTGACCAAATGGTTGCATCAATACGGCGTGGATAATATCCAAGACATGACTAATTTGAGTAAATCCCTGCGCGCTCAATTGGAACAGCAGACGATTATCAAAGCGCCGAACATTGTATTGGATAGTGTATCGGATGATGGTACCCGCAAATGGGTATTGGAAATGGACAGTGGCAATCATGTGGAAACCGTTTTCATTCCCGAGCGTGATCGTGGTACCTTGTGTGTGTCAACGCAGATCGGCTGCGCGCTGGCGTGTACGTTTTGTTCCACGGCTCGCCAGGGGTTTAACCGCAATTTGAGTGTGCACGAAATCATCGGTCAAATGTGGGTGGCCAACAAAGCATTGGGGCGCGACCCAAAAGGCGAGCGCATCATTTCCAATGTGGTTTTCATGGGCATGGGCGAACCTTTACTCAACTTCGACAACACCCTGAAAACCATTGACCTTTTATTAGATGATTTTGCCTATGGCTTGTCAAAACGTCGAATTACCATCAGTACCTCCGGCGTGGTGCCGGCGATCAACCGGTTGCGTGAATCCACGGATGTGTATTTAGCGTTGTCACTGCACGCGCCTAATGATGAATTGCGCAATGCGCTGGTACCGCTGAACAAGAAATATCCCCTGGCGGAAGTGCTGGATGCCTGCGTAAATTATGTGCGTGGAGAGCCTGGCAAGCGAGTGACTATAGAATACGTAATGATAGACGGATTTAACGATAAACCCGAACACGCGCGACAACTCGTTAAGTTGCTGCGTAATTTACCTGTTAAGATTAACCTGATTCCATTTAATCCATTCCCGGGTTCGGATTTCAAGCGCTCCACGCCTCAAGCCCTGGAGATATTTCGGGATATCTTGATCAAAAACAAATTGACCACCATCACCCGCAAAACCCGAGGCGATGATATCGACGCGGCATGCGGTCAATTGGTTGGTAAAGTGAAAGATCGCAGCAAAAGATCACAACAACAGGTGAGCCTGCGCCAAGGAGTGGCTTGATGCGCAGAAGCTTTACGCGATTCGGTTTTTTTCGACAAATAGTTCCATTACGCGTTGTTATATTGTTATTTGTTTTGAGTTTGCTGAACGCCTGCGCTTCAACAGTTCAAGACAAAGAAGACGACAAGGATTTTCAGATCGCGGACACCAATTTGCGTTTGGGTGTAGGTTATATGCGCCAGGGCAGGAACGAAGATGCGCTGGAGAAGCTGCAAAAAGCCGTTGCGGCGAAGCCGGATTACGCCGACGTGCACAGTGCATTGGCCATGGTATACGAGCGATTGCTGGAATACGATAAAGCCGGTCATCATTACCGAAAGGCGATAGACTTACAACCCGACGACGGCGGCAACTACAATAACTACGGCGTGTTTTTGTGCCGCCGGGGCGAGTTTAAAAAAGCCGATAAATATTTTGTAAAAGCGTTGGAAACGCCGCGCTACAAAACGCCGGAGCGGGCGTTGGAAAACGCCGGGGCGTGCGCGAAACTAATCCCGGACTTGGAAAAAGCCGAAGAGTATTTGCGAAAAGCGCTTAGTATTAATCCTAAGTTGCCCCTGGCGCTGTCGGAAATGGCCGATGTGATGTTTCAAAAGCAAAATTATATGTCCACCAGAGCTTATTTGCAGCGCTTTGGAGAAGTCTCTAAGTACACCCCGCAAAGTCTGTGGTTGGGGATTCAAACAGAACGAAAATTGGGTGATGATCAAGCCGAAGCTCGTTATGCCAAGCTGCTTCAATCCCAATACCCGGATTCCTTGGAATTCAAACGGTGGTTAGAGGAAACCCCCTAAGGAGCGAACTATGGTAGCCGAAACAGTTGAACAGCACATCGAAGAGTTAACTGCAGGCCAGCGCTTACAAGCCGCCCGTGAGGCAAACAAAATCGAGCGATCGGAAGTGGCCCGTTGGTTGAAGCTGGATGAGAAATTTATCAAAGCGATAGAAGAGGGCGATGAGGAACATTTGCCCCAACCGGTGTTTATCGCGGGTTATATCCGCAATTACGCCAAACTGGTGGGTTTATCGGCGGACGAGTTGGTTCGGGAATTCACCAAGTCCCATGAAGTACCTGCACCGAAAATTGCAAAGCTGCCCGAACCTGTACCGGGGCGCATGGCTAAGGTGGCCGAATCATTGCCAAAACGATTTAGTGTCGCCGCTAATTCCCATCCCGCCAATGTGAAGTGGTTTGTGATGATATCGGCGGCGATCTTCGTCGTGGGCGTGGTGAGTTGGATTACCGTGTTTGTCAGTGACAACCAATCGGAAATGGCGGCGCTGGAAGAGCAGCACCCGGTGGCAACCGCTCCTGCCTCTCCCACACCACTTGCCACCAACCAACCTGATATGGCAACAACGGCTGGCGGCGATGTAGAGCAAAGTGTTGCCGGTGGAAATGATAGCGGTCAAACCAAAAGCGCGGCTGTGAGCCAAAGCAAAGCCAATCAACCCGCGCCAAAACGCATTACCGTGCCATTGCCGCTCAAAAAACTGGAACGCAGTGATCCCGGTGTCGTGGCTGTCTTGGGCGAAGAACAACTGGCAGTGCCGGCTGATGCGCCAAAGGACAATATCGTCGTGCGGTTTACCGCCGATTCCTGGGTGGAAATTCGTGACGCCACCGGCAATCGGCTGATTCGCAGCTTAGGGGTAGCGGGTGCGACCAAAGAAGTAGAAGGCAACGCGCCTTTTCAAGTGCTGATTGGCTATGGCCCGGGTGTGGAACTGACTTATAATGGCGAGCCGTTCGATTTCTCCAAATACCAAGGTAAACAAGAAGTGGCCCGGTTCACGCTGAATCCATCGGACAACAAAACCAACAACCAATAACGAACCACGAACAACCAACCACGAGCAACGAACAATGCAACCCAGTTATCAAATTAAGCGGCGCAAGTCGCGCCGCATCATGGTGGGCAATGTGCCCATTGGCGATGGGGCGCCGGTAGCCGTGCAGAGCATGACCAATACCGAGACCACTGATGTTGCGGCCACTGTGGCACAAATTAAATCACTGGAAGGGGTCGGAGCGGATATCGTTCGCGTATCGGTACCGTCAATGGACGCCGCCGAAGCCTTTGGTGAGATTCGCAAACAAGTCAACGTGCCTCTCATCAGCGATATTCACTTCGATTATAAGATCGCGCTGCGGGTGGCGGAATTGGGGGTAGATTGCCTGCGCATCAATCCAGGCAATATCGGCCGCGAAGACCGCGTACGGGCGGTGGTTGAGGCGGCGCGTGATAAAAATATCCCCATTCGCATCGGCGTTAACGCGGGTTCCCTGGAAAAAGATCTGCAAAAGAAATACGGCGAACCCACACCTGAGGCGTTGGTGGAGTCGGCCTATCGGCATATCGAAATTCTGGATAAATTGGATTTCCAGGATTATAAAATTAGTTTGAAGTCATCCGATGTGTTTATGACCGTAATGGCGTACCGCTTGCTGGCCCAGCAAATCGAACAACCCTTGCATTTGGGCATAACCGAAGCCGGGGGATTTCGCTCCGGGGCGGTAAAGTCCGCCATTGGTTTGGGCATGTTGTTGGCTGAGGGCATTGGCGACACCATACGTGTTTCGTTAGCGGCCGATCCTGTGGAAGAAATTAAAGTGGGTTTTGATATTTTAAAAAGTTTGCATATCCGCAATAAAGGTATCAATTTGATTGCTTGTCCTTCGTGTTCGCGGCAGAACTTTGATGTTATCGCCACCGTCAATGCATTAGAGCAACGCTTGGAAGATATTCTGGAACCCATGGACGTGGCCGTGATCGGTTGCGTGGTAAACGGGCCTGGTGAGGCGCGGGAAGCGGATGTCGGTCTTACCGGCGGCCAACCCAACCTGTTGTACATCGGCGGTAAGCCGGACCACAAAGTGGATGACCAACAATTGGTCGATGAGTTGGAGCGTGTGATTCGTGACGAAGTGCAAAAGCGCCAACAAGATCCGGAGTATAAAGCGCGTCTGCAAAGCGGGGTGCATTCCGAGCAAAAGGTTGCCATACAATAATGAGCTGGTTAACCCGGGTTAACTAACCGGTATCGAGAGAAAAGACTCTCTGAGAATTATTAACGGGGAATTAAGCGTTGTCTAAAATGATCCAAGCCATCCGGGGCATGAAAGATATCACTCCGGAGGAGACGCCGTATTGGCATGTTATCGAAGAGACCATTCGCCGGGTTTTGGCCGCTTATGGCTATCGCGAGCTGCGTACGCCGCTGTTGGAACAAACCGATTTATTCGCCCGTTCCATCGGTGAAGTGACCGATATTGTCGAAAAGGAAATGTATACTTTCTCGGATCGTAACGGTGACAGTCTCACCCTGCGCCCCGAAGGCACGGCGGGATGTGTGCGGGCGTGTATCGAAAACGGCTTGTTGCACAATCAGACCCAACGGATTTGGTATACGGGCCCCATGTTTCGTCATGAGCGGCCACAAAAAGGCCGATACCGTCAGTTTCATCAAGTGGGTGTGGAAACCTTTGGATTTACCGGCCCGGATATCGATGCGGAATTGATTTTAATGTCCGCCAGTTTATGGCAAGCCCTGGGGCTATATGATTTAACCCTGGAAATTAACTCCCTGGGCACCAGTGAAATACGTGCCGTCTACCGTGAAAAGCTGGTGGAATATTTTTCCGCTCACCGGCAACAATTGGACGAAGACAGCCAACGGCGTTTACACTCCAATCCGCTGCGGATATTGGACAGTAAAAATCCCGACATGAAAGCTTTGATTGCCGATGCTCCGAGTCTGTCGGATTATCTGGACGACGAATCCAAAGAACATTTTGCCGGATTGAGAAACATTTTGGATCAGGCGCAAATTAACTATACTGTCAATCCTTGTTTGGTGCGGGGGCTGGATTATTACAGCAAGACCGTGTTTGAATGGATCACCGATAAACTGGGCGCGCAAAGCGCGGTGTGCGCCGGCGGCCGCTTTGACAGTTTAGTGGAACACCTCGGTGGCAAAGCCACGCCGGCGGCGGGATTTGCCATTGGCATGGAACGCTTGTTCGAATTGGTTAAAGACCTGGTGCAGCCCAATAATACGCCGCACGTATATTTGATTATGACCAGCTCAAACGCTGTGATCAAAGGCATGATTATGGCTGAGAACCTACGCAAAAGAGTCCCGGGATTGCGCTTGGTGAACCATTGTGGGGGCGGTTCTATGAAAAGCCAGTTTAAAAAAGCCGATAAGAGTGGTGCGGACATCGCACTGGTCATCGGTGAAGATGAACTGGACAGCGGGAACGCGGCGGTGAAATATCTACGCGAGGACAAACCCCAACAGCATATGTCGGAAGAAGAGTTGATCAATCTATTGTCAAACTATGTTTAAAAAGTTAAAAAAAGTGTCATTTTAAAAAGAATGAAATACTGACCGGAGAAGAGAGTGTGAACGTATACGCAACTGAAGATGAACAAGTCGAAGCCATTAAAAAATGGTGGAAAGACAATGGTAAATCCGTGATCGGCGGTGTAATCATTGGTGTGGCGGTGTTATACGGCGGCAGAATGTGGTTTGAACAGCGCAATCAACATATAGAAAACGCCTCCGCCGAATACGAAGCCATGATTCAAGATTTGAATCAAGACAAGCAAAATGAAGCGGCGGATCGCGGCGCCGCGATTCTCGGCCAATACTCCGATACCACATATGGCGAGTTGGCCGCCTTGGCAATGGCGAAAATCAAAGTGGATGAGAATGACTTGGTGGCGGCAAAATCGCATCTGCAATGGGCGCTGGATCATGCTAAACAGGACGAAATCAAACGCATCGCACGCTTGCGTTTGGCCCGAGTGTTACACGCCGAAGGCAAAGAAGATGAGGCGTTACAATTGTTGAATGTTGCCTCTGCCGATAAGTTTGCGGCGGCTTACGATGAGTTAAAAGGCGATATTTATGTGGCCAAGGGCGATGTGGCAAAGGCCAGAACACACTACGACTTGGCGTTACAATCCCTGGAGCCCACATCCAGGGCGCGCCGCTATATTGAAATGAAGCTGGATGATTTGGGCCAGCCTGCTACCGAGGTGAAAGAGTCATAAGATGCGATCGGTTTTCCTGTTTACAGTACTTTCTATGCTAGTGGCATGTGCCAGTGCGCCCAAATATATGATGGCGCCACCGGATTCAATTGAGGCGAAAATCAAAATCGCCACCCAATGGGTGGCGCACGCCGGTGAAAAGTACCAGCGTCAGCAAAGTCAATTACCGGTCAAAGTGGTGGATGACAAAATTTATATCGCCAATTCAGGGGGCGCCATCGGTGTCATGGATCTACACTCCGGCAAGGTGTTGTGGCAAATAGATCTCAAGGAGCGTATTGCCGCGGGTCCGGGTTACGACGATGGCCTCATTGTGGTTGCCAACAATAAAGCCGAAGTTATTGCCGTTAAGGAAGGCAGCAGAGAACAACTGTGGCGTCAGAAAGTGTCCAGTGAAGTGTTGGCTGAGCCCCTCGTTAGCAAGGATAAGGTATTCGTACAGACCATTGACGGTAAAGTCTTCGCCCTGGCTAAAGAGACAGGAAAAAAACTCTGGGTCGATGGGCGAGAGATACCCCCGTTGACTTTGCGCGGAAACAGTAAGCCTCTCCTCGTCAACGACAAACTACTGGTGGGTTTTTCCACGGGAGAACTGGTGGCCTATAACGCGGAGTCCGGCAAAGTGATATGGGATGTTGCCATTGCCGTTCCCAGTGGAAGAACAGACTTGGAACGAATCGCCGATATCGATGGTTTGTTTGCGGTCAATGGCGATACGGTCTATGTGGCATCGTATCAGGGCAGAATCGCGGCGGTATCCCTGGATGAAGGTCGGTTGGTGTGGAGCCGGGAAATGTCTTCATACACCGGTGTTGCCGCTGACGATAAGCAAATTTATGTTACCGATGAGAAAGGATTTATTTGGGGCTTGGATATAAACTCCGGTGCAACCTTGTGGCGTCAGGAAAAACTGGCGGACCGTTATTTGGTAACGCCTGCCATCGTGGATAATTCGGTCGTGGTAGCCGATGTGGGAGGTTTTGTGTATTGGTTATCCAAAGAAGATGGCGATATCCTTGCTCAAATGGATTTGTACCGCACCAACGTGGCGAGTTTTTTTTCACTGGGGCGATGAAAATTTAATTGAAAAAGACTATGGCGTCAGTACTTATCTGAGCGTGGCAAATAACCAGGTATTGGTGCGCGACAACGAAGGCATGCTGGCGGTCTTTACTATTGTTAACTAATTTACCATAGCTCGACCGCCAGGTTTGTGGTGGCCGCTAAACAGACCATTGCAAACTATCCATCAATGAAGTCATCCTACCTTTATCGCAACTTCCTATCATGAAACCAGTCATTGCCCTGGTGGGCAGGCCCAATGTGGGTAAATCCACGCTGTTTAACTGTCTTACCCGCTCACGGGATGCTTTAGTGGCGGACCAGCCGGGTCTTACCCGCGACCGTAAGTATGGCGAAGGTAAAGTCGGTGAAAAGCCTTATATAGTCATTGATACCGGCGGTTTAAGCGGCAATGAACAAGGCTTGGATGAATTGATGGCCGGCCAGGTTTGGCAAGCGGTACAGGAAGCCACCGCAGTGTTGTTTTTAGTGGATGCCCACGAAGGATTGAATGCTGCGGATCAGGAAATCGGTCGGCGGCTCAGGCAATCCAGTAAGACCATTTTTTTAGTGGTCAACAAAATCGATGGCACCAACCCGGAAATCGCCACAGCGGAATTCCACGCCTTGGGTTTGGGCGAGCCTTATGGAATCACCGCATCCCATGGCCGCGGAGTGGCGGCGTTGATGGATGAGGTGTCGCAGGATTTTCCCCAAGCCGGAGAAGAAGAACCCGAACACCCGGGGATAAAAATTGCCATCGTCGGTAAACCCAATGTGGGCAAATCCACCTTGGTCAACCGTATCCTGGGAGAGGAACGGGTTTTGACCTATGATATGCCCGGTACTACTCGCGATAGTATTTTTATACCCTTCGAGCGTTATGGTAAACAGTACACATTGATCGACACAGCGGGCGTGAGGCGCCGATCCAGGATTGACGACAAGCTGGAGAAATTCAGTGTCATTAAAGCCTTGCAAGCCATCGAAGAGGCAAATGTCGTAGTATTGGTGATCGATGCCCATCAAGGCATCACCGATCAAGATGCGCATTTATTGGGCTTTGTTCTGGATATTGGCCGGGCATTGCTTATTGCGGTAAACAAATGGGACGGTTTGGACCCGGACCAGCGTCAACGGGTGAAACAAGAGTTGGACCGGCGCCTACAGTTCGTGGATTTTGCGGAAATCCGGTTTATTTCCGCCTTGCATGGCACAGGCGTCGGCGAATTGTATGCGCCCATTGAAGTGGCCTACGAAGCCGCTTATAAAAATTTGTCCACGCCGCAGCTGACCAAAATTCTGGAAGACGCCGTGGCCGCTCATCAACCACAGATGGTAAGAGGGCGGCGTATAAAATTGCGTTACGCCCACCAAGGTGGTAAAAATCCGCCTCTAATCGTGATTCACGGCAACCAAGTGGACCAGGTCCCCGGCCACTATAAGCGCTACCTCATGAAATATGTCCGTGATGCGCTGAAGTTATACGGCACCCCCGTGCGGCTGGAATTCAAGTCAGGGGCAAATCCTTATGCCGGCAAACGCAACAAACTCACCCCACGCCAGCAGCAGAAGAAAAAGCGTTTAATGCGTCATATCAAAAAGCGCAGTTAATAGGTTTTTAACCACGCAGACGAACGACCGTGGTAGTCGGCCATTCCAACATTCTTTCACACATCGTTATGCAAAATTGGAAGACCAGTTAACCTGTAGGAGCTGGCCGTGCCGGCGAAGAGATGTTCGGGAAACTAATGATTCTTGAAAATATGCCACAATCCTATATTGATCAGGATTTTTTTCGCTAGCTGCTACTGGTGTCACTCTGAATGCCAGTGAAGAATCTCAATTAAATTATTATAGATCTTAATGTATTATTTTTCCGGCTGGATTACGTATACTTAATTGCAGTAGATTCAATT
>Ga0316596_1000098_pt1 | contig 10849 bp, 7 predicted proteins | sample S_170502SBrCrA_R_FD_207793 | JGI IMG/M metagenome (GOLD analysis project Ga0316596, IMG submission 207793) | Metatranscriptome of rhizosphere microbial communities from salt marsh grasses in Alabama, United States - S_170502SBrCrA (Metagenome... | ecosystem: Host-associated > Plants > Roots >... | reverse complement strand
GGTGTCGAGATGGTGATGCCGGGTGACAACGTGCAGATGAAGGTGGAGTTGATTGCACCGATTGCGATGGAAGAAGGTTTGCGGTTTGCGATCCGCGAAGGTGGCCGTACCGTAGGCGCCGGCGTGGTGGCGAAAATCATCGAATAGTAAACACAGTGGCTAGTAAAGGCGGCGGTGTAGCCGTCTTTACTGGATTGAGTAGTGTAGAAATATAAAAGAGTAGAAGACTGAGTTAGACGCTCGGTCTGATTTTTTTAGGCCAGTAGCTCAATTGGCAGAGCGGCGGTCTCCAAAACCGCAGGTTGGGGGTTCGATTCCCTCCTGGCCTGCCATACATAGTGTGTTATACACACATATATAAGTTAAAGCTTACTCAAGAGAGCGAAATTTTGGATAAAGTCATTTTATTCCTGGCAGCGGTACCCATTGCGGCTGCGATTGGTGGGTTTTATTATTTTGGCGATGAATCGCTGTTGCTGCGTGTCATTGGTTTATTAATCGCGGCTGGATTGTCTATAGTAATAGCATTGCGTTCACAAACGGGAAAAGTAACCGCCGAGTTTGTGAAAGAAGCGCGAACTGAAGTGCGTAAGGTCGTCTGGCCCACCCGAAAAGAAACAGCGCAAACCACAATGTTTGTGATGGCCGCTGTGGTGATCATGGGTTTTTGCCTGTGGTTGCTGGATATGTTTCTCGGCTGGGCCGTTCGCTTTTTGACCGTTTAAAGAGGAAAGGAATACATGGCAAAACACTGGTACGTAGTGCACGCCTATTCTGGATTTGAACAACAAGTAAAACGTTCTTTGGAAGAGCGAATACAGCGTAAAGGCCTGGAAGAACATTTTGGGGAAATTCTGGTGCCCACCGAAGAAGTGGTGGAGATGCGCGAAGGACAGAAGCGCAAAAGTGAACGTAAATTCTTCCCCGGCTATGTGCTTGTGCAAATGGAAATGAACGACGAGACCTGGCATTTGGTGAAAGACGCACCTAAAGTGCTGGGGTTTATCGGCGGCACAGGGGATAAGCCAACGCCGATTACGGAGAAAGAAGCCATGTCCATCTTGCAGCGAGTCCAAGAGGGTGTGGACAAACCGCGGCCCAAAGTGTTGTTCGAGCCGGGGGAAATGGTGCGCATTATCGATGGGCCGTTTAATGATTTTAACGGTGTGGTGGAAGAAGTGGATTACGAAAAAAGTAAAATGCGTGTATCCGTATTAATCTTCGGCCGTTCCACGCCGGTTGAATTGGAGTTTGGCCAAGTCGAAAAGGGTTAGTTTAACCTGGTTGCGTTCAACGACATTAATAGAGCGACCTCCAACAGAACGAACAAGATTAAAAAGTTTTTTCCTTTTATTTCATTAAATACAGGGGAGCTGGATGTAAGCTGATAAGCATACTGAAAGCGCTACCACCCACAGAGGAGTAATACCATGGCGAAGAAAATCGAAGCCTACATCAAGCTTCAAGTCAAAGCAGGGCAGGCGAATCCCAGTCCGCCCGTTGGTCCGGCCTTGGGTCAGCACGGCGTGAACATTATGGAGTTTTGTAAAGCGTTCAACGCACAAACCCAAAGCATGGAACAAGGCTTGCCGATTCCTGTGGTCATCACAGTGTATAGTGATCGCAGTTTTACGTTTGTGACTAAAACCCCACCGGCATCTATTTTACTGCAGAAAGCGGCAGGTATTGCCAAAGGCTCCAGCGTACCTAACCGCGACAAAGTGGGTAAAGTTTCCCGCGCTCAGCTGGAAGAGATAGCCAAAACCAAACAACCCGATTTGACAGCCGCTGATCTAGACGCCGCAGTACGTACGATTGCAGGCACGGCGCGCAGTATGGGTATTGAGACGGAGGGGGTATAAGTAATGGCGAAATTATCCAAACGGGCTAAAACCATCCGCGAAAAACTCGAAGCGGGCAAATTTTATAATATCGATGAAGCGTTGGAATTGTTGAAGTCCATGCCGCCGGTGAAATTTGAACAATCGGTGGATGTAAGCGTCAATTTAGGCGTGGATCCGCGTAAATCGGACCAGCAGGTTCGCGGTTCCACCGTGATGCCTAATGGTACCGGTAAAACTGTTCGGGTGGCGGTGTTTGCGCAAGGCGCCAACGCCGATGCGGCCAAAGAAGCCGGTGCCGATATCGTGGGATTCGATGATTTGGCCGACAGCATCAAAGCCGGCAATATGGATTTTGATGTGGTGATTGCTTCGCCCGACGCCATGCGCGTCGTGGGGCAATTGGGGCAGATTTTAGGGCCCCGCGGGTTGATGCCAAACCCAAAAGTGGGAACCGTCACCCCGGATGTGGCCGGCGCCGTGAAAAACGCCAAAGCGGGGCAAGTGCGTTATCGCACCGACAAAGCCGGCATTATTCACTGTGCCATCGGTAAAACGGATTTCGATGTCAATAAATTGAAAGAAAACCTGGATGCTTTGTTGGCGGATTTAAATAAAGCCAAACCCAGTGCGGCAAAGGGTACGTATATCAAGAAAGTGACTGTATCCAGCACCATGGGGCCGGGCATTGCGGTGGATAAGTCATCGCTTAATCTGTAACGAATTTTTTGATTTTTATATAGAAAGAACTTTGTCCCACTGACGTGAGTCAGTGGACGTCAAAGACCGTGGGTCTCTGAGAGGCATTCACCTATTCAGAGTTAATGGGAGAGTACTGGTCCTGAGAGACTAAGTGTACTCCGGCCCACGCAGACGGTGTCGCCCAAGGATTTAATGTCGAGGGCCGCCGTAGTTGTGAGCGAGGTGACTTGCTCGTTATTTAACTAACTGGAGGTGTACTCGTGGCATTAAGTCTTGAGCAAAAGAAGGCTGTTGTCTCGGAGGTCAGCGAAGTAGCTGCCAATGCACACTCCGCCATAGCGGCTGAGTATCTCGGCTTGTCTGTGGGGGATATGACTGCATTACGGGCGAAAGCTCGGGAGAATTCCGTTTACGTGCGTGTTGTTAAAAACACTTTAGCGAAGCGCGCTATCGAGGGAACGGATTTCGAATGTATGTCGGAAGTGTTGGTAGGTCCTTTGGTATTGGCTTTCTCGCAAGAAGACCCAGGCGCCGCCGCTCGTGTCATTCAGGATTTTGCAAAACAGAATGACAAGCTGGTGGTAAAAGTTGTCTCTATCGGAGGCAAACTGCTGGCACCTGGCGATATCAAGCGATTGGCTGATATGCCTACCAAGGAACAAGCGATCAGCATGTTGATGGCAGTAATGAAAGCGCCCATTGAAAAATTGGCGCGTACATTGGCCGAACCTCATGCCAAGCTGGTCCGAACGGTGGCCGCTATCCGCGACCAGAAACAAGCAGCTGGTTAATTTTAACTATTGATTTTTATCCAATCATTGGGCGACATTTAGAGGAGTTTTTATCATGGCAGTTTCAAAAGAAGATATCTTGGAAACCATTTCCAATATGACCGTAGTGGAAGTGGTCGATTTGATCGAAGCAATGGAAGAAAAATTCGGTGTTTCTGCAGCCGCCGCAGTTGCGGTAGCTCCCGCAGCCGCCGGTGGAGAAGCCGCCGCCGCTGCTGAAGAGCAGACCGAGTTCGACGTCGTATTGGCGAGCTTTGGTGACAATAAAGTGGGTGTTATTAAAGCGGTTCGCGCTATCACCGGTCTTGGCTTGAAAGAAGCCAAGGAAATGGTGGAAGGTGCCCCTTCAACGGTGAAAGAAGCGGCATCTAAAGACGAAGCGGAAGGTCTCAAGAAGCAACTGGAAGAAGCCGGCGCTAAAGTTGAGTTGAAATAACCTAGGTTGACGTTAAAAACTTAGGTAAAAAACTGAGGTTGCTGACTCATTTGGTATTGCAACAACTTTTATCGAGCTTTTTATTGGGCTGGTGCTTCCGTATATTAACTTTTTGGTCTAGACTGAAGATTATTACCACAGAGTCCAGCACAATACAAAATTGCACCACAAGGCTGGTGGCCTAGAGCCGCCGGCCTTTTGGTGTTTGTTCTTTTTCAGGGTCGTGACTATATCTTAGTGTGACTGACTAACAGAGGATCGCAAATGACCTATTCCTTTACAGAAAAAAAGCGCATTCGCAAGGATTTTGGCAAGTTTCCCAGCGTGATGGACGTGCCGTATTTATTAGCTATTCAGGTGGACTCTTACCGAAAATTTTTGCAGGCGGACGTTCCGGAAAACAAACGCAAGGATGAAGGCTTACACGGGGCGCTGAAAAGCGTGTTTCCCATCGTGAGCTATTCTGGCAATGCCGCGTTGGAATATGTTAACTATCGCCTGGGTTCTCCCACATTTAATGTCAAGGAATGCCAATTGCGGGGCTTGACCTATGCCGCGCCGTTGCGTGTTACCACCCGCTTGGTGATTTACGATAAAGATTCCAAAGCCACGCCAAAGCCTGTTAAAGACATCAAAGAACAAGAAATCTACATGGGTGAAATGCCGCTCATGACCGATACCGGCACGTTTGTGATCAACGGCACCGAGCGGGTCATCGTATCGCAGTTACACCGTTCACCAGGCGTGTTTTTCGATCATGACAAGGGTAAAACCCATTCTTCCGGTAAATTACTGTACCACGCTCAAGTCATTCCTTACCGCGGCAGTTGGTTGGATTTTGAGTTCGATCCCAAAGACAGCGTATTTGTGCGTATCGACCGGCGGCGGAAATTGCCTGCTACGGTAATATTGCACGCCCTGGGCTTTGACGATAACCAAGTGCTTGAAATGTTTTTCCAAACCGATTCTTTCACATTAGAGAAAGACGGCGCCAAACTGGAATTGATACCGGAACGTTTGCGGGGCGAGTCCGCTGAATTTGATATCAAAGTCAAAAACAAGGTCATTGTGGAAAAAGGCCGTCGTATTACCGCGCGTCACATCCGTGAACTGGAACAAGCCGGGGTAAAAAATCTGGCTGTGCCGCTGGACTATTTGCACGGTGAAGCCCTGGCCCACGACATTGTGGATGAAAGCAGTGGTGAGATTATCGCTAACGCTAACGATGAGTTGACCCCGGAATTGATGGAAAACATCCTCAAGGCCGGTGTGAAAAAAATCTCCACGATTTACACCAATGATTTAAATCAAGGCCCGTTCATTTCCGATACACTGCGCTTGGACACCACCCGCAATGAATTGGAAGCGCAAGTGGAAATTTACCGTATGATGCGCCCGGGCGAGCCGCCCACCAAAGAAGCGGCGCAAACCTTGTTCGAAAACCTGTTTTTCAACACCGAGCGTTATGACTTATCCGCCGTTGGTCGAATGAAATTCAACCGCCGACTGGGTATGGGTGATCAGAAGATGGATCAAGGGATATTGGACAAGGATGACATCGTTAATGTATTGAAGAACTTAATCGATATTCGTAACGGCAATGGCTTTGTGGACGACATCGACCATCTGGGCAATCGCCGGGTACGGTCCGTGGGCGAGATGGCGGAAAACCAATTTCGCGTGGGTTTGGTGCGGGTGGAGCGTGCCGTCAAGGAGCGCTTAAGCCTGGCGGAAAGCGAAGGCTTAATGCCGCAAGAGCTGATCAACGCCAAGCCCGTATCGGCCGCCATCAAAGAGTTCTTTGGTTCCAGCCAGTTGTCTCAATTTATGGACCAAAACAATCCATTGTCCGAGATTACCCATAAACGCCGGGTGTCGGCCTTAGGCCCCGGTGGTTTGACGCGCGAGCGCGCCGGGTTTGAGGTGCGCGACGTTCATCCTACGCACTACGGTCGGGTCTGTCCTATCGAAACGCCTGAGGGTCCGAATATCGGTCTGATCAATTCCCTGGCTGTGTATGCGCGCACCAACGATTATGGATTTCTGGAGACACCCTACCGCAAAGTGGTCGATGGCGTGGTGACCGACCAGATCGAATATTTGTCCGCCATTGAAGAGGGACAATACGTGGTCGCGCAAGCCAACGCCACTATCGATGAGAAGGGGCGTTTGTCCGACAGCTTGGTATCCTGCCGTCACCAAAACGAATTTACCATGTCTACACCCGATAGAGTGGATTATGTCGACGTATCACCGCGGCAAATCGTGTCGGTGGCGGCGGCATTAATACCGTTTCTGGAGCATGACGACGCGAACCGCGCTTTGATGGGTTCCAACATGCAACGTCAAGCCGTACCTACACTAGTCGCGGATAAACCGGTAGTCGGTACCGGTATAGAACGCGCTGTGGCCATGGACTCCGGGGTAACGGTGCAGGCTAGACGCGGCGGTATCGTCGATAGCGTGGATGCCAGCCGCATCGTGGTGCGGGTGAATGACGAAGAAACGTCCGCCGGTGAGCCTGGTGTGGATATTTATAGTCTGACCAAATACACCCGTTCCAACCAGAACACCTGTATTAACCAAAAACCCCTGGTGAAGCCCGGAGATAAAGTGGCGCGAGGCGACGCATTGGCGGACGGCCCCAGCACCGACATGGGTGAACTGGCGTTAGGGCAAAATATGTTGGTGGCGTTTATGCCCTGGAACGGCTACAACTTCGAGGACTCCATCTTGATTTCCGAACGGGTGGTGCAGGAAGACCGTTATACCACTATCCACATTGAAGAGCTCACCTGCATGGCGCGTGACACCAAGTTGGGCGCTGAAGAGATTACCAGTGACATTCCCAATGTAGGGGAAAGCGCGCTGTCCAAACTGGATGAGTCCGGGATTGTCTATGTGGGCGCGGAAGTGAAACCGGGAGACATCCTGGTGGGTAAGGTAACACCCAAAGGTGAAACCCAATTAACGCCGGAAGAAAAACTGTTACGGGCCATTTTCGGTGAAAAAGCCTCGGACGTTAAAGATACTTCCTTGCGTGTGCCTTCCGGTATGGATGGCACCGTCATCGATGTGCAAGTGTTTACCCGTGATGGCGTGGAAAAAGATGCTCGGGCGATGCAGATCCAGGAAATGTCCTTGGCCAGAGCGAAAAAAGACTTACACGACCAATACCGAATTGTGGAGGACGATATCTACCAACGCGCCGAGAGGTTATTGACGGGCAAAACCGCCGAGGGCGGCCCCAATCAACTCAAAGCCGGCACTAAGATTGCGAAATCCTACTTGAGCGAAGTGAGCCGGGATAAATGGTTCGAAATTCGCCTCAAAGAGGATGAGGTCAACGCCCAACTGGAAGGCCTGGCCGAACAGTTGAAGCAGCAACGCGCCAAGTTGGATGCCGAATTCGAAGATCAACGCGCCAAACTGACATCCGGGGATGAATTAGCACCCGGCGTATTAAAAATGGTGAAAGTCTATCTGGCAGTGAAACGCCGCATTCAACCCGGCGATAAAATGGCAGGCCGGCACGGCAACAAAGGTGTTATCTCTATGATTAAACCCGTAGAGGACATGCCTTACAGCGAGGACGGCACACCAGTGGATATCGTGTTAAATCCTCTGGGCGTACCGTCGCGGATGAATGTGGGGCAGGTGTTGGAGACTCACTTGGGTTGGGCCGCTAAGGGCCTAGGCAAGAAAATCGGCCAGCTGTTGGATGCACAACGCGGCGTGGCGGAAGTCAAAGCCTACCTCAATGAAATTTATAACGACGGTGAGGGCGTCAAGGTGGATCTGGATTCGCTGACCGACGACGAGCTCATTGAAATGGCAGGTAACTTGCGCAAAGGCGTTCCCTTTGCCACACCGGTATTCGATGGTGTGTCCGAAGACGAGATCCGCCGCATGTTGCGTTTGGCCGGGCTGCCGCAATCCGGTCAAACCGTGTTATACGACGGCCGTACCGGTGAGGCGTTCGAGCGCCCTGTCACCGTGGGCTACATGTACATGTTGAAACTCAATCACTTGGTTGATGACAAAATGCACGCCCGTTCCACCGGTCCTTATAGCTTGGTCACGCAGCAGCCGCTGGGCGGTAAAGCCCAGTTCGGTGGCCAACGCTTTGGTGAAATGGAGGTCTGGGCGCTGGAAGCTTATGGCGCCGCTTACACCTTGCAGGAGATGCTGACGGTGAAATCCGACGACGTCAATGGCCGTACCAAGATGTACAAAAACATTGTGGATGGAGACCATCGAATGGAAGCCGGTATGCCGGAGTCGTTTAACGTATTGATTAAAGAAATCCGGTCGCTCGGTATCGATATCGAGCTGGAGCAATGACAGCCGCTGTTCTCTTAAGTTAAACATTAGTTAGACAATCTTAAGGTAAACAGAAGCTAAGAACCGACCGCGGGAGATACAATGAAAGATCTATTGAAGATTTTAAAAGCGCAAGCGCAAAGTGAGGATTTTGATGCCATTCGTATCGGCTTGGCGTCGCCTGAGAAAATCCGTTCCTGGTCTTTCGGTGAAGTGAAAAAGCCGGAGACTATCAACTACCGCACGTTCAAGCCCGAACGCGACGGTTTGTTTTGCGCCAAGATATTCGGTCCCGTCAAAGACTATGAATGCTTGTGCGGCAAATACAAACGCTTAAAACACCGCGGTGTAATTTGCGAGAAGTGCGGCGTAGAAGTCACCCTGGCCAAAGTGCGTCGCGAGCGCATGGGGCACATCGAACTGGCCAGTCCGGTGGCGCACATCTGGTTCTTGAAATCACTGCCCTCGCGCATCGGTTTGTTGATGGATATGACGTTGCGGGACATAGAACGGGTGTTGTACTTCGAGGCATTCGTCGTCATCGATCCCGGCATGACTCAATTGGAGCGCGGCCAACTGCTGACCGACGAGCAATATCTGGAAGCCATTGAAGAGTACGGTGATGAGTTCGATGCCCGCATGGGCGCGGAAAGTGTGTATGAATTATTAAAACGCATCGAATTGCACGAGGAAGTGGGCAAGCTGCGTGAAGAAATCGCCGAAACCAAATCGGAAACCAAATACAAAAAACTCACCAAACGCTTAAAACTGTTGGAGGCGTTTATTGATTCGGGTAATCGTCCGGAATGGATGGTGATGACTGTGTTGCCGGTGTTGCCTCCGGAGTTGCGCCCCTTAGTACCGCTGGACGGCGGCCGGTTCGCCACATCCGATTTAAACGATTTATACCGCCGCGTGATCAACCGCAACAACCGCTTGCGCCGCTTGCTGGAGCTTAATGCACCGGACATTATCGTGCGCAACGAAAAACGCATGTTGCAAGAGTCCGTAGACGCTTTACTGGATAACGGCCGTCGCGGCCGCGCCATCACCGGTTCCAACAAACGACCGTTGAAATCCCTGGCGGACATGATCAAAGGTAAGCAAGGCCGTTTCCGTCAAAACCTATTGGGTAAGCGGGTGGACTATTCCGGCCGTTCGGTTATCGTGGTGGGGCCTGCGCTGAAATTGCACCAATGTGGCTTGCCGAAGAAAATGGCACTGGAGCTATTCAAGCCTTTTATTTTCAGCAAGCTGGAAATGCGCGGATTGGCCACCACCATTAAAGCCGCCAAGAAAATGGTCGAGCGCGAAGGTCCCGAAGTGTGGGATATTTTAGAAGAAGTGATTCGCGAGCACCCGGTGATGTTGAACCGGGCGCCGACCTTACACCGTTTAGGCATTCAAGCCTTCGAACCGTTGTTGATTGAAGGCAAAGCCATCCAGTTGCACCCTCTGGTATGTACCGCATTCAACGCCGACTTTGACGGTGACCAAATGGCGGTGCACGTGCCATTGTCCATCGAAGCACAAATCGAGGCCCGTGCCTTGATGATGGCCAGTAACAACATATTATCGCCGGCCAACGGCGATCCTATTATCGTGCCCTCACAAGACGTGGTGTTGGGTCTGTATTACATGAGCCGTGACCGGGTGAACGCCAAAGGTGAAGGCATGATGTTTGCCGACATCAAGGAAGCGGCCCGGGCATACGCTACCGGCGCCGCGGAGCTGCACGCCAAAGTCAAAGTCCGTATCCACCGAGAAATTATTGATGAACACGGCGAAAGACATCAAGAACGGCGCATTATAGATACCACCGTGGGACGGGCTATCATCATGGAGTTGTTGCCGCCACAATTGCCGCTGGACGTTGTGAACGTGCCGATGACTAAAAAAGCGATTTCCAATGTCATCAACACCTGTTACCGCCAGGTGGGTCTGAAAGAAACTGTTATTTTCGCCGACCAGCTGATGTATACCGGCTTTAACTACTCCACCCGCTCCGGTGTGTCTTTTGGTCTGGAAGACATGGTCGTTCCTGATGAAAAACTCAAAATCATCACCGGCGCGGAACGCCAGGTGGAAGAGATCGAGAAACAATACAATTCAGGTCTGGTTACCAACGGTGAACGCTATAACAAGGTGGTGGATATTTGGTCCAACACCAACGACCACGTTGCCAAGGCGATGATGGAAACCTTGGGAACGGACGAAGTCACGGACGCCGAAGGCAATGTCGTCAAACAAAAATCTTTTAACTCGATTTTTATGATGGCTGACTCCGGTGCCCGCGGTAGTGCGGCGCAGATCCGCCAGCTGGCGGGCATGCGTGGCTTGATGGCCAAACCGGACGGCTCGATTATCGAAACGCCGATTACGGCGAACTTCCGTGAAGGTCTGGACGTATTGCAGTACTTTATTTCCACTCACGGCGCACGAAAGGGTTTGGCGGACACCGCACTGAAAACTGCAAACTCCGGTTACTTGACTCGCCGTTTGGTGGACGTTGCCCAGGATTTGGTGGTGGTGGAAGTGGATTGCGGCACTAGCCGTGGTTTGTTGAAACAACCGCTGGTGGAAGGTGGTGATATCGTGGAAACCTTGTCCGAGCGCGTGTTGGGGCGGGTCGCCTCGCAGGATATTTTGAAACCGGGTTCTGACGAAGTACTGGTGCCTTTAGGTACGTTGCTGGATGAAAAAACCGTCGCCTTGTTGGAAGACTATGGTGTGGATCAAATCCTGGCGCGTTCACC
>Ga0316596_1000097_pt1 | contig 10849 bp, 11 predicted proteins | sample S_170502SBrCrA_R_FD_207793 | JGI IMG/M metagenome (GOLD analysis project Ga0316596, IMG submission 207793) | Metatranscriptome of rhizosphere microbial communities from salt marsh grasses in Alabama, United States - S_170502SBrCrA (Metagenome... | ecosystem: Host-associated > Plants > Roots >... | reverse complement strand
GTGCCTGGTAGGGGGTCTCAATGGGCAGATCCTCGGCCCGCTGCTCCCATTCCTCGGCCAGGACGCGCTCCATCCGCTCGAAGGCCCGGCGCAGCACCTCCAGACCCGAGGTATTGCGGGGAAAGCTGTAGGTATCCGGAAAGAACCGCCCCTCGGGGTGCTCCCCAGGACGTCCCAGGGTCTCCATGAGCTCCGCATCGGTCTTGCCGAGCACCTCGGCGCCGAAGCGCGGATCGGCGGCGATCGCCGCGACCGCCTGGCGGAAGGTCCAGCCCTCCACCAGGGTAATGGGGTACTGGACCTCCTTGCCCGAGGTCAACCGCTCCAGCACGTCCATTGGTCGCATCCCCTGGGTCAGCTCGAACGCACCCGCCTTGAGCCGACCCTGATCGCCCCTCTGCAGGGCCAGGGCGATGAAGTAGTAGGGATGCTGGAGAACCCCCTGTGCGGTCAGATCGTCTGCCACCCGACGAAGGGTGGCGCCCCGCGGAACCTCGAAAACGGTCGAGGGACCCTGCAGGGCCACTGGGGTCACGAGGAAGCACCGGTAATCGGCCCAGAGCCCCCCCAGAAGGAAGCCGGCCGCCAGGAAGAAGACGGCGAGAAGGGCGCGCCGAATCACGGCCCGACCTCTGGGGATTGGGCGTCTCGCCGGAGGGTCCGAACCAGGGCCAGGGGCAGATCCCCGGGATCATAGTCCTTGGCATCGAGTCGCCGCACCGGCCAGACGCCGAGCACGGAATTCGTGAGGAACAAGCCTTTGGCACCGAGGAGGTCATCCAGCCCCAGCCTGTTCTCCACACAGGCAATACCGAGCCTCGCTGCCAGCTCGACGGCCAGGGCCCGCACGGTGCCGGCGACCCCGCAGCGGTCGATCGGGGGGGTCTTGAGCGCGGCCCCGTCCCACAGGAAGAGATTCGTCATGGTGCCCCCGATGATGTCTCCCCCCGGCCCCGCCATCAGGCCCTCGGCGATCCCGGGATCCGACCATTCGGCCCGGGCCAGGACACTGTCGAGCCGGTTGAGATGCTTGAGCCCCGCGAGGGCAGGATTCTGGGCGGCCGGCGTTCGGCAGAGTCGGATCGCCACGCCCCTCGATGTCCAGGCCGACGGGTACTCCGGCATGGGGTAGAGCGAGAGGATCCGTCGAGGATGTGCGTCAGCCGGCGGCGCATAGCCCCGTCCGCCATCGCCCCGGGTCACCGTGAGCCTCAGCACCCCGCTGCCGCTCCCTCGGAGGACCTCAAGGATCTCGTCTTTGACGAGCGACTCCGCGGGCAGCGGCAGTCCGAGGCGGGAACAACCCTGGCCGAGCCGCGCCCAATGTCTGTCCCACTGGCACGGGGACCCATCGCGGACGAGCAGGGTCTCGAACAGGCCGTCCCCGTAGCTCAACCCCCGGTCGGTCACGGGTAGCCCCAGGTCCGGCGCCCCGTCGACCAGATAGCGGATCGGGGCGCCGCGGCTGCTCACGGATCGATTGAAGGCGTGCCCCCGGTGTCCGCCTGGACGTCAGGGCCGGCGGAAGATCAGGGTCCCGTTGGTGCCGCCGAAACCGAAGGAGTTCGTGAGGGCATACTCGATCGGCATCTCCCGGGCCGTGTTCGGGACATAGTCCAGGTCGCAGGCCGGGTCGGGGGTCTCGTAGTTGATGGTCGGGGGGGCGACCTGGTCACGAATGGCCAGGATGCTGAAGATGGCCTCGGCCCCGCCGGCGGCTCCCAGCATGTGGCCGGTCATGGACTTGGTGGAGCTCACCGCGATCCGGTATGCCCGGTCCCCTAGGGCGCGCTTGACCGCAAGGGTCTCCGCCGCATCACCGGCGGGCGTGGAGGTTCCGTGGGCGTTGATGTACTGGATCTGGTCCGGGTTGACCCCCGCATCCTCCATCGCCAGACGCATGCACTCGGCCGCCCCCGCGCCATCTTCCGAGGGGGAGGTCATGTGATAGGCATCCGAGTTCATGCCGAAGCCCACCAGCTCCGCGTAGATCCGGGCGCCTCTGGCCACCGCCCGCTCGTACTCCTCGAGGACCACGACCCCGGCACCGTCGCTCAGGACGAAGCCGTCGCGATCCCGATCGAAGGGACGGCTCGCCCGCTCGGGCTCCTCGTTGCGGGTGGAGAGGGCCCGCGCCGCCGCGAAGCCGCCCAGCCCCACCGGCGAGGTACCCATCTCGGCACCTCCGGCGATCATGACATCCACGTAGCCGTGCCGAATCATGGTCCCAGCCTCGCCGATGTTATGGGTGCCCGTGGCGCAGGCGGAGACGATCGAATAGTTGGGACCCTGGAGCCCGTATTTGATGGAGAGGTCCCCGGCGACCATATTGATGATATTCGCAGGGACAAAGAAGGGAGAGATGCGCCTGGGACCCTTGGATCGATAGATCTCGTAGTTGTTCTCGATCCCGGTGATGCCGCCGATGCCGGAGCCGATCGCCACACCGATACGGCGTCGGTTGGAGTCGTCGATCGTCAGACCCGAGTCCGCGATGGCCTGGCAGCCCGCGGCGATGCCGTAGTGGATGAACTTGTCCATCTTCTTGGCATCCTTCTCCGACACATACTCGGTCGGATCGAAGCCGTAGATGGGGCCGCCGAAGCGGGTCGTGAACCCGGAAACGTCGAAGTGCGTGATCGGCTGGATGCCGCTCTTGCCCGCGAGGATATTGCCCCACGACGTCTCCACGTTCAGGCCCACCGGGGTCACCAGGCCGACTCCGGTCACCACGACACGTCTACGTGACATTGCCTAACCCTCTCGCTCGGGCCGCAGGGGAAGCCAAGCGCCGCACGCGAGACCCATCCCGCGGACGGCCGCCCTTCCTGATTCGAAGGAAATCGCCTCAGCCCATGTGCTCGTTGATGTAGTTGATAGCCTGCTGGACCGTGGTGATCTTCTCGGCATCCTCATCCGGAATCTCCGTCTCGAACTCCTCCTCCAGGGCCATCACCAACTCGACGGTATCGAGTGAATCCGCTCCCAGATCGTCAACGAAGGAGGCCTCCGCGCTGACCTCTTCCTCCTTCACCCCCAATTGCTCGACGACGATCTTCCGAACCCGCTCTTCAACGCTACTCATGTGAGTCGATCCTCCGATTGGAAAAAGGGCGGCCTGAACCCGGCCACGCGGTATTTTAGTGACATTCGAGGGGCGATGAAAGCTCAACCGCTTCCCCGAAATACGCCTAACCAGTTGATTTTTGGGCGCCTGTGACGTTGCGCAGCCGCTCAGATCATGTACATGCCACCGTTCACGTGCAGGGTCTCGCCGGTGATGTAACCCGCGTCCGGCGAAACCAGGAACAGCACGGCGGCCGCCACGTCTTCCGGGGAGCCAAGCCGCGCGAGCGGGATGGCGCCGACCAGGGCCTCCCGTTGGGCGTCCCCCAGGGCGCGGGTCATGTCCGTTTCGATGAAGCCCGGGGCGACGCAGTTCACCGTGATGCCACGCGAGCCCACCTCCCGCGCCAGGGACTTGGTGAACCCCATCATGCCCGCCTTGGAGGCCGCGTAGTTGGTCTGGCCGGCATTGCCCATGACGCCGACCACCGAGGCGATGTTGACGATGCGCCCCTTGCGCGCCTTGGACATGGTCCGCAGGCAGGCCTTGGAAAGCCGATAGACGGAGCCGAGGTTGGTGTCGACGACCCGATGCCAATCTTCATCCTTCATGCGCATCAGCAGGGCGTCCCGCGTGATCCCGGCGTTGTTGACCAGGATGCCGGGAGGCCCGAGGACCTCGCCGACCCGGGCAAGCGCGGCCTCCACCGAGGCCGGATCGGACACATCTAGGACCAGCCCCACCCCCTTGTGCCCCGCCTCCCGCAGGGCCTGATCGATGGCGGCGGCACCGGCCTCGGTGGTCGCCGTGCCGGCAACGGCCGCACCCTGCCTGGCAAGGGCTATGAGGATAGCCCGACCGATACCCCGCGAGGCCCCGGTCACCAGTGCAATCTCACCCTCAAGCATCATGTGTCGCCTCCAGGGCACTCGCGAGCGACTCGGGATCGCTGACGTGTCGCGTGGTCAGGCCCTTGCCGATACGCTTGTTGAGACCGGTCAGGACCTTTCCCGGTCCGCACTCTATCGCCAGCGTCACGCCGGCCGCGGCCACCGCCTCGATCGTCTCCACCCAGCGCACCGGACTGTGGAGCTGGGCCACCAGTCGATCGCGCAGTCCATCGACCCCTTCCGCAACCGATACATCCACGTTGTGCAGCACCGGCACCTGGGGCATGCGCAGATCGACATCCCGCAGCCGCTCCGCCAAACGCTCGGCGGCCGGGCGCATCAAGGCGCAATGGGAGGGGACGCTGACCGGCAGCACCACGGCGCGCTTCGCACCGGCCGATCGGGCGGCAGCGACCGCCCGCTCCACGGCCGCCCGGGTTCCGGCAACCACCACCTGGCCCGGCGCGTTGAAATTCACCGCCTCCAGGACCTCGCCCCGGGCCTCTGCCTCGCACAGGGCGACGACGCCCGCGTCATCCAGGCCGAGCACGGCCGCCATGGCCCCCTCGCCCGCTGGCACCGCCTCCTGCATGTAGCGCGCGCGGTCCGCGGCGAGACGGATACCATCCTGGAAGGATAGGGCGCCCGAGGCCACCAGGGCCGTGTACTCCCCCAGGCTGTGGCCCGCCATGAGGGTTGCCGGTGGACCGCCGGCCTCCAACCAGACGCGCCAGGCCGCGACACCCGCGGCGAGCATGGCGGGCTGGGTGTTTTCCGTTTGGTCCAGGACCTCGCTGGGACCGCGGCTCGCCAGGTCCCAGAGGTCCCGACCGAGGGCCTCGGATGCCTCGCCGAAGACGTCCAGGACAACGGGATGAGCGCCCGCGAGCGCCTGAAGCATCCCGACGGACTGGGACCCTTGACCGGGAAAGAAGACAGCAAGCTTGGATTCTGGAGTCATGCGTCGCGCCCTCGGCACCCTGCCCCGGTCAGTACCGGGCCAATACGGAGCCCCAGGTGAAGCCGCCACCGAAGGCCTCCATCAGCAGCATCTCGCCGCGGCGGATGCGCCCGTCCCGCACCGCCTGGTCGAAGGCGAGGGGGATGGAGGCCGCCGAGGTGTTGCCGTGCTCGGCCACCGTGACCACGACCCGCTCCATGGGCAGGTCGAGCTTTCTGGCCGTCGCCTGGATGATGCGAATGTTGGCCTGATGGGGGATCAGCCAGTCGACATCGGATTTGGAGAGTCCATTGGCCCCGAGGGTCTCGTCGACAATGCGCCCGAGGGTGGTGACCGCCATGCGGAAGACCTCGTTGCCCTTCATCTCCATATGGGCGTTGGCGCAGTCCCCATTTCCCAGTCCGCCGGGGATCTGGAGCAGGTCCTTGTAGGCCCCGTCCGCGTGCAGGTGTGTGGAGATGAGGCCCGGCTCCTCGGCGGCCTCCAGCACCACGGCGCCGGCCCCGTCACCGAACAGGACGCAGGTCCCCCGATCGGTCCAGTCGATGACGCGGGAGAGGGTCTCGGCACCCACCACCAGGGCACGGCGGGCGGCACCGGTTCGGATGAACTTGTCGGCAACCCCGAGGGCGTAGATGAAGCCGGTGCACACCGCCTGCAGGTCGAAGGCGGGGCAGCCATGGACGTCGAGGCGCTGCTGCAGCAGACAGGCCGTGCTCGGGAAGAACTGATCGGGGGTGGTGGTGGCCACCAGGATCAGGTCCAGGTCCGCGGGGGCGATGCCGGCGGCCTCCAGGGCCAGGCGCGATGCCCGCTCCGCCAGGTCGCAGCAGGTCTCACCCGCGACAACCAGGTGGCGCTTCTCGATCCCGGTGCGCTCACGGATCCAGGCGTCCGTGGTATCGACCATGGTCTCGAGCTCGGCGTTGGTCATCACCCGCTCGGGCAGATAACCGCCGGTCCCGAGGATTCGGGAGTAGATCATCAGGCGGTCGCCCTCAGGTGGCCATTGTCCAGGTGGCGCCCGACCTGCTCGGCGATGCGCCCGGGGACGTCGCAGTGGATCTCCTTCTCGGCGATGCGAATCGCGTTCTCGAAGGCGATCTCGTCCGCCCCGCCGTGGCTCTTGATCACGATGCCCCGCAGCCCGAGGAGACTCGCGCCATTGTACCGGCGGGGATCCATCGTACGGCGAAAGCGGCGGAGGATGGGAAGGGCCGCGAGCCCCGTCAGCCGGGTCAGCAGGTTGCGCTCGAACTCGGCCCGCAGCAGGTGGCGCACCAGCTTGGCCACCCCCTCGCTGCTCTTCAGGGCCACGTTGCCGACGAAGCCATCGGAGACCACCAGATCCACGTCGCCGAGATAGATGTCGTCGCCTTCCACGTAGCCGATGTAGTTCAGGTTGCTGGCCGCGAGCAGCTCATGGGCCTGCTTCACCTGCTCGTTGCCCTTGATCTCCTCCTGACCGATGTTGAGGAGGGCCACCCGGGGCTCCGCCACCCCGTCCACCGCCTTCACGAGCTCGCTGCCCATGACGGCGAACTGGAAGAGATGCTCGGCGGTGCAGTCCACATTGGCGCCGAGGTCCAGCATGTGGGTGTCGCCGTGCAGGGACGGCACGGCGGTGATGATGGCGGGTCGATCGACATGGGGTAGGGTCTTGAGGACGAAGCGGGCGGTGGCCATGAGGGCCCCGGTGTTGCCCGCGCTCACACAGGCGTGCGCCTCGCCGCTCTTGACGAGGTCGATCGCGACGCGCATCGAGGAGTCTTTCTTGTTGCGCAGCGCCTTGGACGGGGACTCGTCCATGGCCACCGTTTGGGTCGCGTGCTGCACGCGGACCCGACGGGAAACGTCCCCGCCCAGCCGGGAACGAATGCGATCCTGATCGCCCACGAGGATCAGCTCGGTATACCGGGTGCGGGACAGGTAGCTCAACGCGGCCGGCACCACGACATCGGGGCCGACGTCTCCCCCCATGGCGTCCAGGGCAATGGTTAGGCGGCCGCTCATGGGCACGGGACCGCGCCGGATCAGGCGGGGCTTAGCGTTGGGACTGTCGGCGACCCCGGGGTCAGGGTCGTCAATCACTCCGCCTTGTCCAGGACCTTGCGTCCACGGTAGAAACCGTCGCTGGAGACGTGGTGCCGGCGATGCACCTCGCCACTGGTGGGCTCCACCGAGAGGGTCGGTTTGGTCAGTGCGTCATGGGAGCGGCGCATGCCACGCTTGGACGGAGTCTTACGATTCTGGGGTACGGCCATGTCTTCTCTCCGCTGGGTTCCCCGTGCCGATCAACAACCGGGAGGCCCGCCTGTGGGTATCACTTGAAACGCATCGACCGCACCCGCCGAGGGCGCTGCCGTTAACCTTCGCCGCCTTTGCCGGCCTCGGCACCCGCCCCCCGGAGCGCGAGGAGCGCCGCGAAAGGGTTTTCCCGTCGTGGCTCCTCGGCAGGATCCCCGGCGTGCACTGACTTCGGAGGCTCGCAGCCCCCCTGGTCGTGGAGCGGAATCTGAGGGATCCCGAGCAACAGCTCATCCTCCGCCAGATCCAGGGGACGAATTCCATCCGCGTCGACCACGACCGGATCGAGGTGGCCCGGCAGAACCTCCGCCTCCGCATCACTGCGGATCAAAGCCACCGCCACTGATCCGTCCAGGTTGACCCGCACCTCGTCGAGACACCGCTGACAGACCAGCCGAACGGCCAGGGACACGCGCCCCATCACCATCGGGCGCGCGTCCGCGTCGCGCCCGAACCGGAGCTGGAAACGGGCAGGCCATTCAGCGGTACCCTGCTGGAGCGTGAGCGCCTGACTTAATCTCGGAAGATCCGAGGGAAATGCCTCCCCCTCGAAGGCCTGCTCGACGGCGACCAACGGCCAGGGATCGATCCTGGTGCCCGGATCGCGGGGAATTGGTGCCGACATAAGCGCCTAAAGTTAACCGATCGCTCGTGCCGTCGTCAAATTACGGACCATCCTCGCCCGAAATCACAGCGGGGGTGGCGCCCCGGTCAGCGGCAGCCGGAGGGTCACGCACGGAGCATACGGGGTCATCGGCCGGAACGCCGCTCGGACCCGCCCGATGGGGAGCGCGGTCTCAGCGCGGTCAGCCCCACCCGCACGCGGGCGCCTTGGCGACGATCGCCGCGGCCAAGGGGCGCCCTGACTCCTTGCGTCCCTTCAGGACACGAAGGGGTGGCGCCGCACCAGGGTTTGGTTGCGGTCCGGTCCGGTGGAGATCAGATCGATCGGCAGGCCACTGAGACGCTCGATGGTCTCCAGATACGCCCGGGCGTTCGCTGGCAAGGCGTCGAATGCGGTCGTCCCGAGAGTCGACTCGGACCAGCCGGGCAGCTCCAGATACCGGGGCTTGCAGTGGACCAGGGCATCGGCCCCCACCGGCGGCACCTCGACCTCCCCACCGTCCAGCTCGTAAGCGGTGCAGATCTTGATGGTCGCCATACCGTCGAGGACGTCCAGCTTGGTGATACAGAGACCCGTCACGCTATTAATGGAGAAGGCACGCCTCAGGGCCACCATGTCGAGCCAGCCGCAGCGCCGCTTGCGCCCGGTGGTGGCGCCGAACTCATGTCCACGCTCGCCGAGCCGGTCCCCATCCTCATCGAAAAGCTCGGTCGGGAAGGGCCCGGCGCCGACACGCGTCGTATAGGCCTTGACAATGCCGAGGACATAGTCGAGGTCCTTCGGCCCGACCCCACTGCCGGTGCAGGCGCCGCCCGCGGTCGTATTAGAGGAGGTGACGTAGGGGTAGGTCCCGTGATCGATGTCGAGGAGTGAGCCCTGGGCCCCCTCGAAGAGCACGTTGGCCCCCGCCTCACGGAGCCGGTGGAGCTCCCCTGGCACGTCCACCACCATCGCCCGCAACTGCTCCGCCTGGGACAGGGCCTCCTCGAGGATGGCGCCGTAGTCCAGGGTCTCGGCCTTGAAGTATTGGGAGAGGCTGAAGTTGTGATAGTCCAGCACCTCCCGAAGCCGCTCCGCGAAGTGGGCCTCGTCCAGCAGTTCCCCAAGGCGAATGCCCCGACGGGAGGTCTTGTCCTCGTAGGCGGGTCCTATGCCGCGACCCGTGGTGCCGATGGCCTTGGCCCCCCGGGCACGCTCCCGGGCATGATCCAGGGCGATGTGGTAAGGCAGGATGAGCGGGCAAGCGGCGCTGAGACCCAGACGCTCGCGAACCGGCACACCACAGCCCTCCAGCATCCCCATCTCCTCCAGCAGGGCCGCGGGCGAGAGGACCACGCCGTTACCGACTAGGCAGCGCACGCCGTCCCGGAGCACACCGGAGGGGACCAGGTGAAGAATCGTCTGGGCGCCGTCGATGACCAGCGTATGGCCCGCGTTGTGCCCTCCCTGGAAGCGCACCACCGCAGCCGCGCGGTCCGTCAACAGGTCCACGACCTTGCCCTTGCCCTCGTCACCCCACTGGGTGCCGATCACCACTACATTCTTGCCCATCGCAGCCCTACCTAAACCTCGTCGATCGCTCGTAACTGCCAATCCGAATCCCCGTGTACCAGGTGCTCAACACAGCCCAGGGCGCGCGGATCCTCCTCGACCCCGGGTAGGGCCGTGATCACCCGGCGGCCCGCCGCGCGCAGGGTGTCGATGGCGGCCAGGAGCCCCGAGTCGGAGGACCAGGGGGCGTAGATGGCCGGCCCCTCCAGATAACGCCCCTCGAGACCGGCCCCCAGCCGCAGCAGACCCTTGAGGTCCGCGCTGAACCCGACCGCCGGGCGGGCACGCCCGAAGACCCGGCCGATGTCGTCATAACGCCCGCCGCGCGCGATCTCCAGACCCCACCCGGGCACGAAGGCGGCGAACACGGCGCCCGTCTTGTACCGATAGCCGCGCAGCTCCGCCAGGTCGTAGTGGACCGAGACCTCCGGCACGAACCGATGGAGGGCATCCGCAAGCCTGCGTAGATAGTCCAGGGCCTCATGGACCGGTGCATCGGCATCGGCGAGCACCTCGGTCGCCCGCTCAAGGGCATCGTCCCCGCTGAGCTCGGCCAGCGCGACCAGCATTCGGGCGACCTTGTTGTCCAGCCCCAGCCCGGCGACCTGCTGCTCGATCTCGGACACCGCCTTGCGCTGGAGCGCATCGAACAGGTCATGCTCCTGCCGGCCGTCGAGCGCCGCCTGGCGCGCCAGTCCTCGGAAGATGCCCACGTGCCCGAGATCCAGATAACAGGAGCCGATGCCGGCCGTGCGCAGGGTCAGGAGGATCAGACGCAGGATCTCGAGGTCACTCTCGATCCCGCCGTGGCCGTAGATCTCGGCACCGATCTGGTAGGGGCTGCGGGTCCCGGCGAATCCATCGGCCCGGGTGTGCAGGACCGTGCCCAGGTAGCACAGTCGCGTCGGAGACTCGCGGCGCAGCTGATGGGCATCCATGCGCGCGACCTGGGGCGTCATGTCCGCCCGCACCCCGAGCAGTCGCCCCGAGACCTGATCCGTCAGCTTGAAGGTCCGCAGATCCAGATCCTGGCCGGTACCGGTCAGGAGTGAATCTAGAAAATCGACGAAGGGCGGGATGACCAGCTCGTAGCCCCAGGAGCGGTAGAGATCCAGGAGCTCCCTGCGCAGGCGCTCCAAGATCTGGGCACGGGGCGGCAGGACCTCCTCGATCCCGGCCGGCAGGAGCCAGCGGTCCTCGTCCATCGCCATTGCTCAATTCACCCAGTAAAGGAGGCCGACACCGATCACCATGCTGACCAAACCGGCCACCCGCAGGGCGCGGTCCCCCTCCGACGAGATCTGAAGCAGGGCGCGCTTGAAGCTCCCGGGATTGAGGAAGGGCCAGATGCCCTCGATCACCAGCAGGAGCGCGGTCGCGACGAGGAGGTCTCGCACCAGATTCCCAACGCCAGCCCCGACAGTACCCCCGGGAGCCTGGGCCGAGGG